>JGI24021J15306_10012023_pt1 | contig 10752 bp, 7 predicted proteins | sample Ectturendosymbi1_FD_15306 | JGI IMG/M metagenome (IMG submission 15306) | reverse complement strand
GTCTGTTCTCCTGCGACACACTCACGAGCCACTGTACCGCATGTGTGTAAGCAGCAGAGATGAGCGGAGTCACATTTTTAAGACTCCGACACCGCTCCTGCTACACGCTTTAAGACTCCTGCTCCGACTCCGATAAAGTTTGAAATATCAACTCCGACTCCTGTTGACACTCCGAAAACTTACAACTAACGCATATTAAAAGATACTGTCTATATTGCCTCATGAGGCAAAATATATGTCGTGGCTATTTTGCCTTTGATAGAACACAAATGGTTGAAACGGTCATGTGACTAGCACAGCACAGAGAGACACATGTTGAGGTTTTTAAGGTTATGGCTTAGCCTATTCTTTGCACAACGTAGACAAACAGCCACTAAAAAAATCTTGCGCACATTTAAATTAAACGTTGTGGTCAGCTATGTAGGTAATGCATTCCAAACTTGGCATGTGATCATTTCATACAAATGTATGCAGCTCCTGACAAAATAACTTCAGAACTGTTTTTGTCTCATGAGGCAAAATAGATGCTGATTACCAAAGATACACCTTAAAAGTACAGGTTCTACTGTTATTAAATAATGAAGTGGATAACACTAGTTAAGTAGTTCAACTCAAGGTTCAATAACTAACCCCGCAGTATTACAGACAGTTAGTATTTTGCTCCATTAAATATCTGCAGCCGTGGCACAGTGTAGGCTAGTCTTATCTTTACCCCCATATCGTCATTTCTCTGGCCTCTTGTAATTTGAATTCTGAAAAATGGATTCATTCGTTTTGTTCCACTCATTATACGTACAGTAACAATAACCAATTCTCAACGTTGCAGAAAGAGCATACTCGTCGTCATTTACTTCAATCCTTCGCGCTCATTCTTCTCTATAAAGATCTTTTGACAGCGGCATAGTAAGAAAACGTGCGTTGAACCAAAACAAAAATATCATTACTTACAAAAATGCTGGAAAATTTCCTTGCTCCCAAAATTTTGCGACCTCCCAAAATTGAGGGCCCTAGGCTCAAGCCTTTTTAGCCTAATGGTAAATCCGCGCACTCCTAAAATTTTGGGACCGCCAAAAAATCGGGGGCCCCAGGCTCAAGCGTTTTTAGCCTAATGGTAAATCCGCGCCTGCAGTTAGTGTGATGTAGTGAGGCAATGTTAGAAGATAACTTGAATTGCTTTCTAAGCTTTTTTTATTTGAATCTTTGAGTTGGATTACATATTGACCTAGCCTAACAACAGTGATAAGAATTTGGATTTAAAGACGATTTGGCTTTCGCGTTTGGATTGGATGACAACTTTGCGTAACCTTCGGAGGTTGAACGTAAACGTTACTTCTACTTCACGACGTCCATCAGATGGGGTAGTGACACTCAAACATAGCACAAAAATGAAAAGTTTGAATGCGTGTTGTCGTCAGCGCGAAACAATCTGATAGCGCCAGAAAATTTCAGGTAGATCCTCAAAAGTTTTACTTTATATTCAACTTCATTAGCTACAACAGGATGTAGCAATCAGAAACATGTAACCGCGTTTTAACGAAATTACTGTTTTTGAAACGCCCTTGTGTAAATTGACCGGACCTTGTTAAAAAGCTAACAGAAACTTTTATCAGTTCGCTGCAAGATTTACATTAAAAAAATACGTTGGAACATGTCATCAGTTTCTCATGACACAGTGCATCATTTTCACATGACAGGGATTTGTAGTTTTCAAATGACAGAGATTCATATTTTTCACATGAAATGGTCTCATGATTTTTACATGACATGGGCTCATGAGTTTCATCTGACAGCAAAGGTTGTGTCAAACACCTGGCAGGGGCGGATCCTCTGGGGGCGATTGCCCCCCTAAAACCTACGAAAGCCTTTTTTTCAAAACCTTTTTTCACCATGATTTTGTACAAATCGGAAAACAACATTTGTGATATAAGCACATTTTGTCGTCCATTGTTTTGTCACAGCAAAGTTGTGAAGTAAGATTCATCCCTCTTACAGTAGTGAACCCGTAATGATGCTTTACTACCAAATATTACTAAAATCGTCCCCCTAAACTTACTGGCTAGATCCGCACCTGACTCCTGGCAGCAAGCGTGCAATTACGTTACATTCCCAAAGCAACTGTGCCTCAAGTGTAGCGAATGTTTAGAGCAGGATTTTGATTCCCAGCACTGACCTTCTCCAAACGTTAGATCAACAAAGCGCCACAGATAATTTTTAAATAACGGTCTCTGCATGTTGCATGCAGCAACAAACAATTTTCCAGTTGTTTGTTTTAACACAAAATTTACCATTTCAAGTCCACAATTTGAGTGTATAGCGATATATCTACTGGTGTGCGTCCAAACGCGCATGTTAAGCGTTTGATGCGTGTTGCTGTCACAGCTGTCACTTTAGCAACAACCCAAGTACCTTCAGTTGTTGCAAACGAAGGGCTACTTTTTGCCTGTGAAATGGCTTACAAGCATATACTACGCTGTATGTTTTGACTTGCACGTTGTTGCAATCTCCTTGCACGACAGTATTGAAAGAAACGGAACAGTACCAACGCGAAACCAGGCGTGAAGAAAATAAAACTTCAGTATATATCGTCAGAAAAAATTGTAACATTCCAATAAGGTACAACTTTGAAAGAAACTCTTCACAAGATGAAACTATTTTATATCTTAAAACGCCGAAGTTTCTTCGATCGTGAAATGTCGGCTACACCTAAAAAAGGCTATGTCGCAAAAACAATTTCAACAAATTCGTTTGAAAGTGTTCCATATGTTATGTGAGGTTTGTTGACAGAAGCTCTTCAGTGTGGAACAAAGTCCCATAAATTCGTGTTAAGAACAGTTATCATAAAAGCATTACACATCCAAGAAAAAAATTTGAATCACGTGCATTCGCGTAATGAAGTGGAATGTAAATTTCAAAAGCAATGAACTTTTTTGTGAGAGGATGTTAAATTGGCGAACGTCAATTTTATGACAATAATAACAAGTGGAAGCAGGATTCCAAGAACCTGGGATAGATGTTCGGTTCAACAATGTTTGATGCATAAACTTTGTAGTTTTCTAATTGACTTCGTTTTATTTTCATTGCAAAGTTTTTTTCATCCAACGCCAGCACAAGCAAAAGTTCATTCGGCGAAACGAAAAACTTGTCGGTAGATTAATTCTTCTTCACCGACATTTACGCATTTGGCGACCAACCAACTGCGTCGGCATGTTCCAATTACAAATAAGAAAGCAGCACCGTTGAAATCAGCACACCTAATCTCATTGCTTCAGTTGCCCAATCCCCAGGCACAGGTCAGCAGTTTGTCCCTGTTGAGTTGCGTCCCAAATATCGACTCACAGGCAAACTCTGTGAGCGCTGCGTCCTGTGAACCGAGGCTGACTTCGTCAATCCGTCTTCCAGGGGCGCGATGCGTCTGCGGCGATTCTCCTGTTCTGCTGTTTTTTCTTCTTGGATTTTGGAGGGGGGGCGAACGGGATTGTTTGACTCGCAAAGCGATGACTTGTACTGTGGCGGCATGTGTTGTCTTGAATAGGGAGGGGGTGCTGGGGCGATTCCGGCTTGATCGCTGCGCGCACGAGTTTCCGTTTAAACGTGAGTGTTACGAGTATTATAAGCTTTAAGCCAGCGTTTTTTAAACAGTTGTTCGTCACGGACCCCTAGTTCATCCGACTGAAGGTTCCGGACCCGTCAAGAAGAAACGTTGCAATAAGTATATGAAGTTAGATCTTAATCAACGTAGTGGTAATCGAAATGTCTGCAATGCCTATTAACCATTTCGAATGTCACAGCAAATACTAGCCTTTGAAATCACATTCATGGACCCCTTAGGGTTTCACGGAACCCAGCTTAAAAACCCGTGCTTTAGGACAAAACAGGAAAGTTCTGTGAATTTGAAAAACGTCTTTACTCTAAATCAGGGGTGGGAAACCTGTAGGCCGCGGGCTAAATGCGGCCCGCGTGAACCTTTGATATGGCCCGCAATAGAATTTTCGTTACCCAAGTTATGGTGCCAACGCGTCAAAACGAAGCTCCATGATAAGCAGGTACTTAGATGGTAAGTCAAGAGAAGTCACTCTTCCCCGTAGTTAGATAAAGGTAGAATTTTTGGATAAAATCAATTGATTTTGCGGCCCGCCAGCGATAATGCACAATTCACGCGACCCGTAATTGTGAATAGGTTCCCCATCCCTGCTCTAAATTTATCAAAATTAACGTCCGTAACAAAAGCTAAAAATAGTAAATAAAAGTAATTTGAATACCCCCTTTTGCCTGGTGCCAGGTCTGCTACAAGTGTCGCACGAAAAAAAGCGATTTGACATCCTATTAACACATGAGCAAAGTCACTGGGTTCTCAGCGATATTTTACAACAAATATAAACACGCATTGCATTACCTCAGAGCCATCAAACCGTTGAGCAGTTTCTGATTCACAGTTGTCAGTTTGGCTGCAAAAAGACAGTCACTGGTAATTCATAAACCCGGATTCGTGTTGTGTACTTGTTTAAGTAACGGTGACTTACCTTTTTCGGAGCGCTAAGACGATACACCCCGTCATTACGAGAACTTAGAAAGTTTATTACGTAAACACACGTTATCTGATTGGTTTGAGTTTTTTTAAATCAACAACATTGGTTTTCTATTGTTTTCGCAAATCTTTCAGGTACGTAAAGTTCAAGACATATGTGAATCATTTCGGTCTTGTATGTATATGTGCCTATTGTCTAAAACAGGACTGCACAGCTCACGATCACATCAACACGCTATTCCTAATCTTACCTAATGAGGACTTGAAATTTATCAAACATTATGAAGTGGCTCGTGTGTCATTAGCCAACACAAGTTTTATGGCTGATAAATTCGGGAATAGTCACTGCCAACCACTTCAAAAAGGTGAAAATCTGTGGTGTGGTGGGTTCATAGACGATTCCCACACCTTTTTCAAAAACCATTTTCCATATTTATTCAATACCTTTTCAATACTAAATGAAAAAATCAACACTATCACTTATCTTCATTTTCTCAAAATTTCAATCATGAAACACAATTTCACACAACCACAAGAAACAGCTGCTGCCTTAACTTCTGCAAAACTGTCACGATCGGCAAAAAAACAAAAATTTGAGTAAACAAATGCCTGAATGCTTACTGCATAAATCTTACTGAAAATACGCAAGATGCAAACCTCTGTTTTGTGATACAATTGAAATAAAGCTTTAAAAAACTTGAAATCCAGACTACACTGTTCTTCTTTTGAAAAAGCAAACGCAGTTTGTGGAAGCTGCATGATTCCACTTTCACCAGATCTTTCTCAAAATGCGTTTCTTTTGCTTTTTCAAACTTGTTGGAAAACTTCTAATTTGCATAGGGACCATCCACTGATAGTTGAAGAATGATTTTTGTGCTAGTGTGTCTTCTACGTTTTCATGAGCAAAATCATACACACTAATTGCTCTGGCGTTCTCCACGAATTTTGAATCAAAGCAACATCTTCACTGCTTACAAATTGAAGCTAATCAGTGTACTGCAACAAGCGACGATTCTGCTCAGAAACTTTATGATTCCTTTTCCTATTAAAATTTCCATACTTTTTCAATATTTATATGCATTTTGGCCAAATTACATACTTTTTCACATTCTTGAAGACCGATTTCACAACTCAATGCTTTCAACACCGCGCGGGAACAAGGGATTTCAAGGCACAACGATAACACCAGATAGTTAAGAGTAGAGGTTGATCGCAAATGTTTTACGCAATTTTGGTCAGTGGCGCTATTTTAGGATAATTCCAAAGGAGATAAAAGCGTGCAAAGGATCTCCGCTATACATGAATTGCAGTGGATAGAGCAGATGGTTTGTGTGTGGGTTGGTTGTAGGTGGTTGGTCGTTGCGCAAAATAAAGAAATTAAAAAAAAAATCAAATCACCTATTTTGCGCTTTTGATCCTTGATAGTTCGGTGCTGCTTCCGAAAGCGACGTTCGAGTTCATTTCGTTCAGTCTCCAATCTACTTTCCAAAACCATCAAACTCGTCTCAATGTTTCCAAGTTGAGAGGCCTTCTCCTTGGCGCAGTCGAGATATCTGTTCAGCGAGAGTGTGCAGAGATGAAAAAGCTCAGAAAATGGAAGTCGTTTTATGCGAAAATGCTTTTGCGTGATTTCGGTTTACCAGCCGGAACAGCATCATGGCGTTCAGGGCCCAATACCAGACGTAGGCGCGGGGCCCTTCTGGCCAGTCGTGTTCAGTCAACCGTGCTACGACCTTTTCGATTAAGACGGTTTAGCAAAATGATCTATCTATACGAATATAAAAAAGGGGGCAAATAATTAGAATCGTTCCGTATGTACATATTATCAGAAATTCCTTCTTGTTTGGAGGGGTGTGGGCAAAGATCATGCGTCCCGTAGACAGGGCCAACGAGAGGGGTGTACAAGAGGTACATCGTACCCGGGCCCGGTACAGTGGAAGTGTGCATGATCAGTGTTTTTTCTGTAATCAAGCCTAAAGTGCAAGCCAGCTGCCAGTGCAACAATTAATCTATTTTGAAATCTAAGCATGACAGCTGACTGTGATTGCTTCAGGCTACAAACAAGCCATAGGACTTTCCACGGGGGCTCAAGAAAATAAGGGGTCCCAGTGTCGGTCTTCGTATCCTCTGGTAAAGTTTCTCTCGCAGGCCCTGCTCTTAGATACATCCATGTTTACGACTAATGGTATGTTGTCGTGGTGGACATTTGACAGTATACCGCTACCACTCTTAATTGAGGCGAAAGTTCTAAAGGGCGATCCGAGCGGCGTGCTCAAGTGCAGAGTTACGTCAATCATACAGAACTGACAAGCGAATTGAACTTCAATTGCAGTTACTTCACTCTTCTTTTCGAAGAACGACTGACGTGAAGAAAAGTGCTAAGATGAACTGATTGCCTTTCTCGCATTTGCAAGCCACAGGCGAAGGCGTATTCTTGTATAAAGGTAATGTCTCGGCGCGATGCAATACACGAAAATAACAGCCTTCACCATGGAACTGCCCAAAGATCCGCCAAAACCCAATTTTATAGTTAATGCATGGATTTGGATGCCAATGCAAACTGTTTTTTACTAATTAGAAAAGTAATGTACACGATTTTACAATTACCACATCACAGATCTAGAAACAATGCATCAACCGCAAAATATAATAACCATGGTTCATTTCTGAAAAAGAAGCATACAGCCGCCAAATACTATGATAAACAGCGACCAGTGTGCTGGATAACATTCATAATTTTTGTGATGCTTAGTCAAGCCGTAGTGCAGCTTTAAAAATGCCCTTCGCGTTAATGTGCGTAGATATTATGTTTATGTGCCCGGAAAGCGGCATTTCTTGAAATGCTTACTAAACCTGTCACGACGATAGCAACCACCGCTACCCGTGCTGGATGTGTTCAGCGCGGGCTGGGTAGGAAACATCCTTTTCTCGGCGACAACCACACAAACCCTCTCTCTCTCCCTTAATTATCCGTCGGATCGACAATGACGCTGCTCAGCGCGTTCCCTTGTGTCGGCGTATGTGGCTCCTTAGTCCGAAGGCTGAGGCGCAAACACGGCCACATATTGTACAAGCGGATCCCTGCCGCGTTGTTGTTGGGGGTGGTGAGTTGCGCTGTTGGTGTCTGCGCATACGCTTTGCTTCTGCCGCATCAATATGTTGCTGTTCAAATGCTGGCAGCCCTTTGTTGCAAACAGCACGCCATTCTTCTTGGTCCCTGGTCAATTCCTCACGTCTGTCGAAAGGGATACCCCATTACTTAACGACGACTTAATGTGGTCTTTAAAACGCTTCTTTTGACCCCCCACCGAACGTCGACCGCAGGAAAGTTCACTGTAAAGCAGGCGGCGGGGAAATCTGTTTCAAGGCATCCTTACCACATGCCCGAGTCACCTCAGTTATCTTCTGAGGAGTATCGTCTCGAGGCATGTTGTGCTTGCTCTTCGGCAAATCTGGACATGAGGTATTTTGTCCCACCAGCGTACATGCAGGATAGTTTGAAGACACCGAATGTGAAGAGCCTCGAGGGTTCTGATGTGACGACGGTACGGTGTCAATCGCTCGCATGCATAGAGCTGTGTCGAAACGCAGATGGCGTTGTAAACGTCCATACTGGTGCGTGTGGAAAGGTTACGGTTTGTGAAAACGCGCTTGGACAGCCTACCGAAGGAAGTGGACGCTGGGTTAACACGATGTTGAATCTTCGCAGTGAGATCACATGTGGAGTGATGCTTCCCAGGTACGTGAACTGTTCAGTGAGGCCACGTTGATCCCTACTGATAAAAAAAAGTCGAGGAAGGCGACGAATCTGATGGAAGGTGAAGGACTTCCTGTTTTTGGAGTTCATGACCAGTTCTGCACAAGAGTATGCAGAAAAGATTGCATCCAGCTGCCGCTGCAGCCCGTCTGGCGTGTGGCTGGGCAGGGCAGCATCGCCTGCGTATTGTAAATCGAAGATGATGTCGTTTGTTGCTTTCGTCACTGCTTGGAAACGGCAGATATTGAACAAGTCGCCACTGAGCCTGTACTTGATGCGAAGGTCATCTGCAGCGGAGATGTTGTGACGAAAGACGAGAGTCACTGCCACAAGAACGAGATTGAAAATAACAGGTGCTAGGACGCAGACCAGTTTAAAACTCCTGTGTTAACGCCACAACACTTCGACATTTCTCCTCCCTGCACGACGCGGGTACTCATATCAGTATAAGATGCTGAGAAAATGTGGAGGGCATCCTAATTTGCCCAGGACTCGCCACAGATCACGATTGACGGTGTCAAAGGCCTTTGCAAGGCCGATGAAGGCAATAAAAACGTCACGATGTTGTTCTCTTTCTCAACATCTTTCCAGGACAAGTATTGCAACGAACCACACAATCCACCTTTCCCGAGTTTCGAACTCCATCCAACTTGATTATGTCTTATGAACATCCCTATTGGCTATCTGCTGGCCTGGACATCTGGTTTTGTCGCGAGTGTTTCATACTGAATTGAGATTATTGTTTTACTGTGTCTAATGATTAGTGTTTTGAGTTACATCGAGTTAACTTTATTTTGACAAAATATTAAAATAAGTAATCATATGTTAAAGTCTACCATGAAGATAAACTTTAGGCGTTTGTCAAAACGCAAATGACCCGCAACCAACCAAGAACTTTTCAAAACAGAAGAGTCTTTCGTGAACTGTACAAGGTTACGTTAGTGTAACTGCCAACGACAGACATTCGTCTCCACCTATTCATTGCGAGTTATGCACTACACACCTTACTTCCAATACCTATAGGCATGCTGTACTCGCAACTGGTAACACTGACAACCACGTTCAATCCATGAAGAATGGGACGTGACTGAGCGCAGGTAGAAAGTCCTAATGCGTGGATTGAGCACCTTTGATAATGTTCCCTAGTTAAACGAGGTTCGTTCTAAGGAGAGCATTGTTTGTTAACAATAAGATTTATTTGTCCTTTATACCGAAATCTCGAGCATAAGGATATCTACCAAAAAATGCACAACCTGTCCAAACAACATAGCGCACGGTCCAGTGCAGCTGCATCGGCTTAGAGCCGGCCTTGATGGCGGTATCAAACTGCACAATAAATTTTGATACAACACAATGAAGGAAATCTTATACCATCTTTCTTACAAAAATCAGTTCCGGAAGAGATATAAAAACCCAGCATTTTTTATAAGTTGTTTTACTCTGTGTTAAAATTAAACAAATGTGTTATGAGTAGTTTTGTATCACTTTGCATTGTGCAAAGCAAAACAAATGTGGTAAATTACCAACCAAGGATTTTGCTTTAAATAACCCCTGTGATGACAAAATGAAAGTCAGACTTTTGGAACGACGTTACATGTCGTCTTACAAACCTCTTTTTCCACATCAAAGCTTCTTTTGAAGCTGCAAGGTACATCATCTTGATGTTTTTCTCGTCGCATTCGGCTTCGCATGCCTGAAAAGCGATGAAGAGAGGCCAAGTGAAAAAAAGCATACTGCAACTGGCAGTCAACGATAAGGCAAGAGCTTCCAGATGTTTCAGGTAAAAAGAGAATTCAAAGGGCATTTTTTGTACAAATATATCCAACTTAACATCAAGCAAATCGACATTGGCCACTGAAAAGAGGAATGCCACGTTAGCAAAAAATACGACCAGCTGCATCAAAAGCAACAGTGGTAAATCTCAGGAACAACAAAAAGCAAAATTAACAAAACTTTGTAAGTCAGCATACCGGTTACAGCAAACAGTATAAATCGGCAACCTGAAACAAAGTTCAGGACTAAGTAAGCAGTCCAGCAACATGTTATATTCTAAGATAAATTTGTTTTAATGTCCTAAACTTTTAAGTGATTTGATATGACTAAAACTGAACACATTACAAAACTGACGTAAGTTGCCTCGTATTTGGTTATTACATCATCTTTACGTGTTTCAGTTTAAAAAAAACTCAGCTACCTAGCCTATACTTAGATTCCATCAGCTATGAACAACGAAGAAATGGAATTGTACGTCATAAAGATCATTTGAAGTAACCTGTGACAGTACAAGATAATTTTTTCTTCCGGTTTTACTTGTTTAACTCGGCAAATCTTTTTGATACCAAAACGTAGACCTACCATACGTCCCGGTTTGGCCGGGACTGTCCCGGTTTAAACGTCTGTCCCAGTGTCCCGTCCCGGTTAGCAAAATGTCCCGGAATTTCACTTCAGTGAAATTTTCAAAATGAACTCC
>JGI24021J15306_10012021_pt1 | contig 10753 bp, 10 predicted proteins | sample Ectturendosymbi1_FD_15306 | JGI IMG/M metagenome (IMG submission 15306) | reverse complement strand
GTGCGGTTGAGAAATGGGCGATCTCTTCAACACCCCAAACAAATCTCTGCCCGGGCGATCGTCGATGCCACTGGAAGGACAATTCTTGTGTTGTGCATTGCCTGTACTCGCAATTGCGTTGTATAAGAACTTTCTGCAAAAGGTTCTCGTGTCTTCGTCGTTCTGATCGGCGCGAAAGCGACGGGATGGGCCATGTATATATCCTGAAAATTTGTGAGGAATTTGTTACTTCGTGAAAACAATATTTTACTTCAGAATGGTTGCGTTTGTTAGGAGTGTTACAGATCGGTTGCGTTGTTTAGCCGCTGCATTGCATCGAAGAACATCTGTAATGCAAAACCACCAGCGAATGTTGCAACCATGAGGTACACCGTTGCAACCATGAGGTACACCGTTGCAACCATGAGGTACACCGTTGCAACCATGAGGTACACCGTTGCAACCATGTTGCAACCATGAGGTGCATGCAACCATGAGGTGTTGCAACCATGAGGTGCATCGCTAAAACCTGCGTGATTGAGTTAAGCGGACTCGCCACAACGTGTAAACCTGTAGTAGGAAATGACAGTCAAGTTTGGAATAAGACTTGAATAACAATTTGACCATATTAATGTATTTTTGAAAAAAATACTGCTATTGTGCTAGACTACTAAATAATTTTGTTTTGATGATACTGGGTTTTACGTTTATTATTTGTGAAACTGTACACCTCTGTGGAATTTTCGGAGAACACAGTGTGTTCCAAAGTGTTGTATTTTTACGAAACTATTTTTCAATACGTTTTTGCAGCTGCATCGTCATTAAAATTTGAACGACCTCCGATGAATTTACACAAGCTCCCTCCGGGAATGACTGCTGTTCAATTCGTAAAAGACTGGCAGTGTAAGACTTTAAGTGACGGTGCATCTGTCACTGGTAAGCCTGAAGGCGATTTTGCCAAGGAGAAACATTTTAACAATCCTAAACCCTCGCGTTCAGTGGACTTGAAAGGATATTTGTTCGAAGAAAAAAAGTATGAAACAACTGGCAGCAATATTGCAGCTGCATCGCAAGCAGTTGGTATGGAAAGAAACTTGAAGCAAGCTTACGGTAAGAATATTAGTCAAAACGCAACGAATAACAATCCGATGTATTCGTTGAAACGTGTTCCAGTAAAGAGAGCATATGAGAAGGTTGATAAAAGCCTGAGCTGCAAACAGATGAAAAAATCCTTGGAGTATAAAGTTTTCAACAAATCTCACCGTTCAAGCTCCAGAAGTCCAATAGAAGAACAAAAAGAAAACCTTATGCGTCTGTCGGATCTGTTAATCCAAAAGGTCGACCAAGTCTCTCCGAACACTTCTGTCAAGCTACTATGTGACTGTTGCCAAGCCCTCAACAGCAAGCCTTCTTTTCGGTTAGTAGCATGTCTGCATCACTAGTAAGCGATTACTCTTGATTTTTTCACATCGTTTTCTGTGGTTCCTGGACTGTGGTACGCGAATAGGTCTACTTTCTTTTTTTCTTCACATAAAAAAATAGATTCACAGCTATATTTTTAATTACCGGGTTTGATAAATAAATTCCTGAATTTTTGTGTACTTCTTGGTAAAATTGTGCGAACAGCTCACTCTCACTGAGAAAATGACAAACAGTTCACAGCGAAATCCATAATTAGCCTAAAAATGCTATGCAAAATAAATTACTGTCAACTTCTCTTTTGGCACCTACGTTTTCCTAATAGCGCTCAACAAGACAGCTGGAGGCTTAACACATGTACGTTTGTTTTACGATCCTTGCAAAGGGAATTGTCACGTGGTGTATAATAAATTGAACTCCGGGCGGTTGCGCAATGCAAAGAAAGGCGCTAATTTGCGTGTAAACAGAAGGGATTGGAATCGCTCGCAAGTGCTGCACTCTTTCGCCGGCCGAAGGTTGCTCACCCGTGGTAAGAAGCATCCCACAAAATCACCCTGAAATCCAATTTTTTCCTGTGACTTCGTGAATTATCGTAATGCGGTTCCGTTCAAATGCGATCATCATACTTCTAGTTTTCCTTGACCCATGACAATGCACACTTTCCGCTGTGTGGAAAGACAAGACTATTTCTGAATGCTGCCCTGAGTAGTTCGAAAACTAAGTTACTGAGATTCTACGTTTTGAATGAAATGCAGGATGCGGAACGCTGCACAAAGTTGATTAATAGCTGTTGAAAAACATGATTGTTTTTCAACTGTGTTGACGAATCGCCGCCGAGAAAATCAGTTGTATTAAATTTCGTTGCGCTTCATATTTACTTCGAAGGTAGTACACATGCAACAGACAGATCAAGTGCAATAAGAGTAAAGTCACAGCAGTGACCACCACCAAGCGAATCAATCGCAATTTATTGCGTGAGTAAACTAGTTTCGTGTGTTACACATCTTCAGTCCTGCGCAAAAATCGACATATGAAACAAAAAGAAAAACTACGTACTGCTGCTAAGATCAGAACTCAAGCTTGCGAAAATTGAGCCCAATTAGAACCTCTCCACTAAACACAGCTACGAAACTGTTTAACAAACCACATCGTAAGCGGCCATTCGGCGCACTGAATTTCTCTCCGGAGTAATTCGGTAATAAAGTTTACACTATAGTTACGGTACAAATAAACGACTGTTCAGTTTTACCAAGCTAAAGATTTCAAGCAACAATACGTAAGTCATTCCCTTGTCTCTCAAAGTTTTTTAATTGATGTCAACACGAAAATAAATGGCATAAGAAAACGACTGCTCATCGGTAACAAAAATTTATGTGATGAACCTTTGTTTCTCGCTTTGTCGTTGTCATTGTTTTTTCTTTTTTAACAAAATATTTGTAGTTTAACCCTTCTCAGGTAGCCTCTGCCCGATTTGGGCAAACGGTTCTTCTGCATAAACTAAAAAGTTGTTAACGTTCACGTGGAAAGCTGGTTCTTTCAGTAGATGCATTTTTAGACGCTCTTTCGGGCAGTCCTATCGAAATATGCACAAGTTTTGTAGTTTTCTATGGGGAACAAAATTTTTCCCAAATTGACCTATGGTTACCTGAAGTGTAACAAAATTCCTTCACAAAGATCCCTCCGAAGGCAACCTTGACCAATTTGGGCAAAAGGAGTTGGTGCATGTAGGCTCAGTACTAAGCCACGCCAGCAACCTTTGACCAAAGCCAGCACGGGAGTAGATCACACGAGTGCCAGCCCTGACAGCACAAATCAATTTGGCGCGAATGTTTACTGCCCAGCTCGTGGTTTCACTGAGAAACAGGCAGAAGGATGTATGACGCCTTCACCATCAGAGGAAAGAAATTGGAGCCAAAAAGGACCTGCACCGTGTGCACTTGTGGTGAAAGAGGTCAAAGCATTTTATTGAGGATGATGAACCTTGTGCTTCTCTTTACTTAAATGAAGTTTCTAGAACTCTGGCTTAACCAAAAATGCTTGCTGCTTGTTGTGCGCGCACTTGTGGTAAAAGGCCAAAGCATTTTATTGAGGACGTGAACTTTGAGACCAGACAACGCCAGGGAACCTGTCCCCCATCAAAATAGGACGAGGTTCACGTGCCAACTGCCAACGATGGGGAGCAATTGTCTGCATTGATCACTTCCAAGTTTTCTGCAAAGATTACTCACATCCCTGAAATACTAACCCCGGACGATTTCCAACCAAACAGAAGCAGAACCGTCGCCAGAAATTCGTCAATAGGGCGCCTTTACGTTCGTGCAGGGGAGGGGGCTTGACATTCACATTTGACAAAAATTCCACTAATTTATAGTGTTTCATATTTCAATTTGTGGGGCTAAGTCCACCAAAGCCCCCCAGTGGCCACGGGACTGGATAAGAGTGGTGGCCACGTGGTCCCTAGGTGAAATTGTTGTTGGTTTCCCTGTTAATGGCTTGACATTGTACAAATTGACAAAACTCCACTAATTTATAGTTTTCTGAGCTGGCCGAAGTCGGCAATTTGACAGAAATGTCATGTGATGCAACATGATTTGCAAACATTTTTGATTGTATATCACTATTTTGGTCTTCTCCGCTGAGTTTCTGTTTTGCAAAAGGCAATAAATGATTCGACTATATAGAATAAAACTTAGTTCCTAAAATCACTTTCGCTGTACGCTACGTTGCTGATGTAGTTCGTGAACGTCAGATACAGTGCTCTGTGGTCGTTCGTCTTTTCGTTTGGTGGTTAGGCAAAGCGTCTGTTGCATATTTCAGGTACTGCCAATTAAACCAAAGCAACTTCCGCTTGTACTCTGCTTGGGCTTCGAAGTTCAACGTCAACGCAGATTTTCGCGAAGGACTACTTGTTTGCGATGTGTTTATCAACGATATATTTGTCGCTCATGGACATGGTTTCGACAAGGTGACCTTCAAATCTTACTAATTTTGTTATGTTGCCCGGTCCTTCATAGGGCTCCTCACAACTGGTTTTGTAACCTGACTCAAGAAGCTGAGCATTTAGTCGTTGATATTGCTGGATTGACCGTAGGCTAAGACATTCTCGGGTGTTGTATTAAAGAACGTTTGGAAATAAAAGTTAACTTTGCGTAAGCTTCGGAGGATTAGCAAGGCGAGTCAATGTTGAGATTCATTCTGTAAGCCCGTTACTTTCTCTTACTTACATCGTTAATTGTAACTGTCGTAGACATTTTCATCCCACGAGGAATTCTGCTGGACTACAAATAACAAAACATGTTACGCAGGGTAGTGAGTTCAACAGCATCACGTTGAAAGGTATAGTCATCTAACACTGACTCAGCTTTGCCGGAGTCTTGATTACTTTTTCGGAATGAAGTGTTGGTGTTTTAAAGTGAAGCTGAGTTGATACATTCGCTTCACCATTAGATGTTTTTCAGCTGCAAGCTCAAAGGTTTGCTGCCACGGGAGCGTTTCATTTGCTCACTTCAGGTTCTATTCACGTAGTGAACGCTAAGCGCCAGAATGCTGGGCATGGTCTCATGGACCAACTCGCTGTCAGTTGTAAAGAAACTTCTGAAGGTGTGTTGCTGGATTTGTCTAATTTTTTTTAATAAGTTGTAGTGATAAGATTTGCTTTGATTGTTTCTAAGCTGCATGCAAACGTTGAGGTTGGGGCTATTTGTTGGACAAAGCATTTTAAGTTTATGAAAAGATATTCAAGTTAAGCGTTAAGAAATGCTGATCGTGCTTATCTGGTAGATGTTATCTTTCACAAAACTGGATGATGTAGCTCAATATCTCTCGTTGTTTTTAGCATTACTGGAAAAGCTGAGACAATTATGCCTTGAGGAGTCAAAGCAAACGAAGTCAATAACTTTTGCACATACTGTACGTTTTTGTGCCGATGCCACGGATGGCTTAAAACGAAAATTGGACGTCGTGGCCATCCTGCTCAAGTAGAAACATTCAACGAGCCATAGAAACCTGCATTTTCTTTGTTAAATGATTCTGATTTGTATTGCGCAGAGCTACTTCCGCCCTTACTGAAAGATTCAAAAACACCAGAACTTGATGATTCTTGCGACTCATCGGTTTGTGACGATCCCCTGTCCCATTTGAAGGAATTCGTTGTACGTGAATCAACCGAACCAACGGAAAATCCGATGTCTATTGTCAATCAATCGGCACAATTCAGCAACGTTCCATTCAATTACTTGTTCACTCCGACCACGCAAGACAAGGTGACCTATTTTGTAATGCAAGAAAGAGCGCTGAAAAGTTCTAAGATTCAAGGGCAGTTTTTGTCGTTTTATGATATGCGTTTGTTCACCAATGTCCAACCAAAATGTCTTGCTGGGCCAAAATTTGTCATTCTCTATTTTGTTGTCAGCAAAATAAAATTTAGTTTAAGCTACTAAAAGCGTTCGAATCCTTCCTGCAATGATAACAACTGTCTGGCGCCTCTGATTACTCCATGTGATGACACAGGCAAGTTCAGTGCCAGTAGACAACATGATTGGATGTCAGTCTTGCACCGTGACCGAAATTTCAGTAGACACGTCGAATCTGCCAGTACGCAGTACAGACGTGATTAAGTGGCCAGAACCGTCGCCAGAAAGTCTTCAACAAGGGTTCTTTACGTTTGTGCAGGAGGGCTTGAAAATTTGACAACACTCCACTAATTTATAGTGTTTAATATTTCAATTTGGGGATTTGGAGAATTGTTTGGGGGGTCTTAGCCCACCAACCCGCCGTGGCGACATACTGTAAGTAGCACTGAAAGCACTGCACCAAAATGTCAAATTTAAGACCATCTAAATACAGACAGGTTGTCATTATATTGAACTCACACAACAATGAAGGGCTTCAACAAAACCTCGACTGAACCGTACGGGCCCGCAGTTTCGACAGATAATTCAGTTCTTATTTTTAATAACTTTCTTGTTTTAAGATTCTTAAAGACAAGAGCTTGTATGCGATACAGCACGCTCAATCGCAAACTTAATAAATTGAAAAAGCTACTCGCTCGCGCAGTAAATGTTTCTCTTATCTATTAATACTTTTCTGCTGCCCATCCAAGACGCCTTTCCACTGCGGCTCTTCTGCAGTATTTACTTCATCAATTTCTGCTCAGAACTTCCAGTAATGAGTTAAATTGTTGCTATCAGTTTTACCTGTCAAACTCAGATGGGGGAGAAACAAAGATTTTTAGAGATTTGTTGGGGCAATAGCGTGCTAGCTAAATTTAGACTTTTTAGCATTGAACATGCACTGTAATAAAGAATAACTTATATCATACTTTACACAGACACTGTCTTTCCGCAGCCCAATATAATAGAAAATTCAAATTGGTTACAGAGAAATTGCAATGCGTTTATTATGATTTGTTTGCAATGATGTTTTAGTCTTTAAAACAAAGTAATACAGGCTAATGTGACTCACTACTATGATGATCCCACCCTGCTACGTTTAGCACCGTGTTAAAGGTCTTCACGTGTTTGTGTTGCAAAGCACAAAGATCCACTATTTTAATATTCTGCTTCTGCAATCATCACACATTGAGCAGATTATATCATAAAATTTGTAAAGCCATGCATTTGGATTCAAATGTTTGGAGTAAAAACAGAGACTCGGTAGATTAAAACAAAGTTGGTGTCTAGGTAGCACCTAGTTTTTTCGTTTTGTTTAAATAACCGAAAGAAATTAAGCCAGTTCGGTCGTAATGTCCAAAAATATAGACTAGCGAATACTGCTACGGCGAGTTTTAATACTAATGGGACAAATGACTGAAATGTCTCGGCGAAAAAAAACAGCTAGGTACCATCCGTAGGGTGCCATTGCACATATGGGGACACTGCCGCATCGTTTAGTATTTGAATGCCATCGCACTTATTTTAATCATCTTCGTGTGCTTTTGAATAAGGTTGCTCAAAGGTTAACATGTTGAAACACTCCCGAACACCAAAACTAAACGGTGTTAGGTTCTTATTTAGTGTCATTGGAAAAGATTACACTTATGCTGCTGCTACTGAGAATCTCTGAGATCAAATTGTGCTAAAACTGTCGCCAAACTGCTCTCTATTTACAGCAGTCTGCCGCAATCGGCCGCAGCGCCCATCACTGGGCTGTATCGCATGCTGGGGTGGTTTGGCAGGATTCGCCCAAGTAGTCTTTTCAAATTATTATTTCGTGGAACAGCCTCTTGCTGCGACTGCCGACCAACGATTTTCTCTCTAATCAACTTAGTGGCAGGGTGTACAGCAGGGGACCCGCTTTGTTGCAATAAATTAATGGTGGAATACGATGTGACGCGACCTGTTAAGATTTTGCAACCTGCGATTTCTCGTTGTTCTGTAGACTTTACTGTGGCAATGCAAGCTGGAGCTCGGCGGGCGCGAAGTTGCCTCCGCCATCGCGTCTACTCAAAGACAAGCGAAGATCGAATCTGCTGTGAAGGCGCTGAAGCTTTTGAAACAGTCGTTCCCTACCATTTTGTTTGATCAAACTTGTCGCGGCGATGTCGATAAAGCAGTGGCAAGAAGGGACATTGTCGAAAGGTATTTGGACAAATTGCTTTAGGAATATACGTAGCACATGCATTTTGACAACAGACAAACTGTTCTTGCACTGAGACTAGGAGTCGGTTTTAAGAAAGGAAAATAGTTTTGATTTTAAGGCTGCATCAAGTTTTCAAAATAGGATTTCAACACATTTCTCAGGCAAAGTAGGTTTTTGAAGGGGATGCGCATCTGCAGGGTATTGGTTGGTACACAAGCAAGATTGGCGAACTAATTGCTTGTTTGCTTTACAGGGTTGAGAAGCTTGATTTCTAAGAAAATATTGATGAGAAACTGTGTTCCACCCAAGATTTTTATCTTGGCACACAAAAGAACGTTAGCCAGTTTCAGTACACAAAAAACAAAAACAGTCGCCCTGTAGACATGGCGAGTATGGATGGCTTGACCAAATGAAGTGTTGAAAATGTTCATTTGAATGAAAACTGTGGAGGAAATTGAGCATCCTAGTTCTATATTTACTCTGTAACGAGTACGTTGAAGCAACTGCCTGAAACAGGCTGTTATGTTTTTCGCAGTGTTAAAATCCACACGCAGCTATCATTACCATATATCAGTGTTTCACAGCTGTTTTGATACTCGTCTAAGCAATCTTGTGTTTGTGGGTATTTGTAGTTCGGCAAACGGAGGTAAATCTGCAAAACAAGGACCGAAGATAGCAAGTGACAATGTCGGAAGCCAGCTGCTTCGAAAAATGGGATACAGCGGAGAAGGCGGTTTAGGAAAGCACGGTATGTGATTGATGCGATGAACCAAGAGAGGCTTAGTCACGATTGCCAATTAGCATCTTTGCAGCGACTAGCAAGTAAACTGCCGGGTTCTAACTCGTTTTTGAAAAAGTTTAATTTTTCAGCCTGTAATTTGGAGTTTCGGTTCTTCAATAGACTTCTTCAGACCTGTGTAGAAATGCAAATGTTTTTTTGAACGTAAGTTACCAGAAACGGTGTTTACGAAAAGGATAAACGTCTGAACGAAGTAAAAAAGGAAATGATCAACCGTGCTGAAATTACGTCTAATTCGTATTGATCGTCAGCACGTTGTGTATACAATCGATAAATGGGTTCCCCCAACATCACATTAGCGCATATTGCAGCTTAAAGTTCTTCCGCAGTTATCAAAAAGCCGATGCATTGCCTCACAATTCACATGCGTTTACTCTCAGCAGCTGAAATGGCGTGTCTCTCGAACATGTTTTACTTCGCGAATTTTTTTGCTATGTTTATGCTTTATAATTCGTAAATGCGGCTCTGAATCCAACACCAGATTGCCGCCCGGCCACGAAAAGCTTCAGCTGTTTTTCCAACTTTTGCGACGGTATACCCAGTGTTGTTTGGTTTTCCACAGGCGATGGCATAAGTGAACCAGTCAACGTCACGCAAACGTACGGCAAAGCAGGACTTGGCTCTGACGCCTGTGAAAAAGCGCATTCCTTCATCTCTTTCGATGACGCTTCGAGTATTTTAAGGTTTGGGGCCACGAACTGTTCAGTCGGTCATTAGACGCGCAATGCCTGTTCTAGCTGAGCTATATGCAACCATGTAATGTAATTTTTGTGGTTGCGTTCTGAAAATACACTTTTCTGTTATAGTCGGCTTGTTTTTTGTGCGCCCATGAGAAATACCTTGAAATACTCACTTTTCTATTCACCCGTTTCGCTGCGTCTGTGTTTGCTTAAAGTTTTGTACTTGTGCCCGACTTGTATCAATCAAGCATGATGGCAATTTGTTCGCAGTTGCAGGGTAGTTTAGATCGAACCGTTGGTACGACATGTTTCGCTGATTGAACTGTGGCGTTACCGTCACACCCACATCAATCACCTGTATGTATTTGTTCATTTCTTGATGCTAAATTATACGTGTCTCGTGGTTACACATTTTCCGTTTTGAAACAAACAGTTGTGACGCAGTGAGGCTGCATATGCCACACGTGTTGTCACTACCCCTTTTTGCAGAGAATACGTCCGGGAAGGCGCTGAAGACCCTTTGATGTTTTCGCCTGAATTGACGTCGGATGAACGAAAAAAGATTCACACAATGGCGCGAAGGTAATTTTGATTTAAAATACCAGAAACTCGCTGTCGTAGCGAAGTTATCGTTAGTCTAAAGTCTAAACCAGTGGTTCCCAAGCTTGTTCGAGCCGTTATCCAAATCAAGGTGGCGATCATGTCTTATTACGCTCAATATTTCGCAGTGATCGCTCATAATACAGAACAACATCGTGGTTTTGGTTCTGCATTACCCCCCGAAGAATCGCATATTACCACCAAGGGGGTAATTTACCCCCACTTTATGAACCACTGGTCTAAACTAGTGCACTTCAACATTTTTACCGTGGTACCCCGTTGGCAACATTTAAAGAACCTGCATTCGTCACCTGCTGTCTACAGATAAGTGCAAAAAGTCAGGAGCTCTGAAGTTCAGGAAATTGGACAAGGTGTTCTTGCAGTAGATTCAGCTTCTTTCACACAACGTCAGAATATACATTATCCCATTATTTGAACGAGTCACACACAAGAAATCGCACACAAAAAAAACAATAGCAACGAAAAAGTTTAAAGTTTCGTAACATCTTGAGTTTTGTAGCGCATTTGTTCCTGCATTTTCTCAGGAATTTAGTGCAAGGTGAAGTGCAGTTGTTGCTCGATTGCTCTCCGCATTGAAAAAACAATATCACGAATGGAGCTCCTGATTTTTGACATTACTTCCGAAAAGCAGGAAAGCCTTCGCATGCATAAGTTGCAGGCATCTGAAGTAAGGCAA
>JGI24021J15306_10012020_pt1 | contig 10755 bp, 9 predicted proteins | sample Ectturendosymbi1_FD_15306 | JGI IMG/M metagenome (IMG submission 15306) | reverse complement strand
GAAAGTAGGAGTTGCCTCTGTCATNAGGAAGAAGTCATCTAGTTTGTGCTTATTTTTTCCCAGGCTACGTACATTAAAGTGAAAATATGGCTTGTTTGATTTGAGTATGCAAACTGTTACTCACTTCTGGTTATGGGAGTCACAGAGTTGGTCCATACTGTATGTAAAAAATTGAAAGCCCTAGGTTTTCTACCAGTGGCGTAGCCAGCCCAAACGTTTAGGAGGGGTCAAATATTTTGACTTTAAGCAAACAACACTATTTGGTTTAGGACATCACCTCTCGAAGCACTAAGCAACAAGTTATGCTAGAAATTGTGGGGAGGCATTGCTCCTTCAACCCCTTGGTTACTCTTATGTTTGCTGCAAGCTTTCTCGGCATCAGCCATCTGGATTCTGCATTCACGACTTGCCATGATTCAAACTTGTACATATCTGTCTTTGGAAATTGGCTTTTTCTCAAATAGAGTATTGTGTAAATCAACTGAACCACTTGAAATTTTTTAATATGCAAGAACTTTGCACTGGCGTGCCTACTCGGTACAAACCAGATTTTTACAAGTGAATAAGCAACATTATACAGTGTTTGTCGTGAACAAAGAGTAAAACTATTATTATGCCAATATGGGATTTACAACATATTTAAGCCAAGATAATCTCCTATAAGGTGTTTTTACTTTCAGTGCCAAGTTTGGTTGCAGAAAGTTAAAAGTAAATGGCCAGATACTATTCCAAAGGGGCGTGTCAATATTTTAACCCTCCATCAGCATTGACAAAAGTCATCAAAGGATATCACCAAGCATTTGAAAGTTTGTAATTTCTACGGGAGTGCGGAATTCATGACGTCACAAAATATGTCGTCAAATCCTGCAATTTTTTCATGTTCTATTCCATAATTATCCTAAAAAGTTCCAATAAATTTCAGAATAACGCTTTAGTACTTGTCAAGAAAGAATTGCTCAAAAAATAAAAAAATAGCGGGAGTGACCCCTTCCGGCTAGAATTACGGGTACGCGGCGAACACCCGTACTCCGTACTCGGCGCCTATGTTACCATGATAGCTGGAGCAAGTCAAAGCTCAGTATGGCAGTTCAAGGTTACAGGGTCATTCGACCCCTATCGAAAATTAAATTTAGACAAAAAAGAAAACAACTCCGAAAAACGATGCACATCTCATGAGAAATAACATAAAAAATCAACCCAAGAGAAACGGGTTGTTACTTGCAAAAATGTTTGGAGTATTCTGGAGTCAAAATTACTGCGTCTTTGTGAGAAGGCTAATTTTAGCTGGTGGAATAGCCAGAAAGCCGCAAGGAAAGAAACAATTGACTGAGAAAATTCGAAGGAAAAGGGTTTCCTGGGCAAAAAAAGTACAAAGAATGCTCACTTTTCAAAAACATAGAGGCCCGGAACTCACTTTTTTACTTTTTTTAGCGTCGCTAATCAATCGTTTAGATCAGGGGCACCAATGTAGTGCCCGCTGGCATCAGGTTGCCCGCAAGGACCATGTACGTCACCCGCGGGTCTGTTCTAAAAATGACAATAACATGATCAATGCCTTCACATTAACGAATATATTCGTTATTGATATATATCAATACTAAAATAATTGAAGGTAAATTGAGCAAGATTTGTATTCATAAGTGTATATCAAACTAGTAGCCCTTTGCATTAATCGTTACACAAGAAATAGCTCGCAGTTTCAAAAAGGTTGGTGACCCCTGATTAACATTTTTGACAATATACTTGTGTCTATTAGCGTATCTGGCCGATGTTTGAAACTCGGTTAGGTAAGCTAGGTCAGCGTTTAGCGCCCTGGTCCATGCAGTGTGTCATTTTTAGGCATTACCGTGAAACTTCGCGTCATATTGTTTAAACTTGCTTTTTGATGTATAGAAAGTGTGGAATTCTTGCACAGTCCAAATAAAAAACAACACATTCTAAACGCAGTTAGAGAATTTCATTTTTAAACAGCTCTTCTAGCCAAAACCAGTTTGAAAATGCGCTTGGCTTTCAGAACCACATACTGAGGTTGGTGGAACCGTGAATTTACACTGAATACGGTTGGGACGACTCAGACACCTCGGATGCTTTGCTGGTCCAAAGGTAATTTTTGTTTGTAGAAACAAAATTGATGTGTTTTTGCAAAATGCATTGCCATTTTGTTGTCTTTGTTCATCTTTTCTTGTCGGTGTTTGAAGTAACCTGCTTCTGTCTAACTGTTATTCTATTTTCTCCCAGCACTTCAGTCGATTACCTGGTTTGTCATGTTAATGATCAAATTTGTTAATTTTGATATTTCAAGTCTTTTAAAAAAACATTTAATTTGCAAATGCTTTTGCTTAAGTTGCGTTGTGAAAATGTTGTGAAAATGAACCGTAAAGACGTTTATCAGATGAAGAAGCAATAGAGCTTAGAGATCTACAGATCTACCGTTGGATATCTTCCTGGTAAATACGTCTTGCGCCTCTTCAGGTTCACGCTGGAAATTGCGATTGGTGCAGCTTGTTACTATGGCAGCCAATCTTGTCTTGGCAACGCTACCGAGCTTCTTCACTGGTGGATGAAGGATCCAAAAGCGAACAAGTGCAAAGAGATTGAGGAATTCTCATTGAAGTAACAACAGAGCTTTGCTTGTGAAAACCGAATGAATTTTATTTAAGGACCCCAAATCACTATAGTCCTAGTGACTTTATTCAGTCATAACTTGCCGACCGATAGAGCTAGAGAGCTGTTCAAACCTTAAGAGGCGGAAAGTCTTCTAGTTTCGACGTTTTTGATTTGAATTTTTCTGTGGGCGACGCTATAATTGGGGTAGATTTAGGCTCTTTTGGCCAACGTCATCAAGCCCTGGGCCCAACCGTAGGGTCAATTTTTTTGTTTCTGTTTTATCAACTAGACGAAGACATCCGCATATTTAGAACCCTTGATTGGCCTTCTAGAGTTTGTGGTTTTCAAGGAATGACATAAAAACAACAAATTAATCAATTAATCTCGTAGAGAATCAATTGTGGTCGGTTCTACCTGAGCTATAAATGGGGACGGAGTCATGGTTCAGAATAACTTCCATGTGAAGAGCAACCAAACAAAACTCATTCAGCCGGTAGTTGCATGAAACCCACTTTTGATTGCGACAACAAAATTGCCAGCACAGATTTAAGTACTCTGCTTGTTGCTTCAGCAAAGGTATGTTGTTTGTGATTGTTATCGGCGAAGCAGAAAACAATATCATGTTGTTTGTTTTTTCGAAAAGGCCACCGCTTCGATATCCGCGAAACATTCACGTAAGAACAAGAAACCTTCTGATAAAAAATTCGAATAAAGAAACATTGATCAACATGGGTCCAAAAACCGTCCAAATTTTTTGATTCGAGTTTTTCATCAGATTGTGTCTTGTTGTTACGTGTAGTCCGCTAGCTAGTAAAATATGTACTCTTTGACTAAGACAAAACTACTTTATTTTTAAAAATAACGTAAACCTCTTAACAGATTCAGGAGTAAATGTGCTTCTTAAAAGTCTGTGGTCAGCTACGCGTTCCTTCCTTTTTTTCTGATTCGAAAAGAAATTTCCATTACGCTTTTATGGTCGCATACACTATAGCATCTGGTGTTGAAGACATACAGTATTGTGACCTACTTGTCCTCAAATAACAATGGCGTGATGCTGTCGTGGCAGAGAATATCAAGGATGTTTTGTTTGCTTTTTTTGTCATACTTTTGATTTCTAGTACAAAAAAGGTTATAGCAAGTAGCCGTCGAAACGGAAAAGCTGATATCAGCATAATTAGGTGTCTTACATGATGGCAATCATTTCTCGTGTATGTGCAATAGTTTGAAGAAAGTTTCATTTAAAAACAAAATTTTCTTTGAATAAAAACTGTAACTGTCTTTTTCCATTACAAGGATAGAATTTTGCATAAAACTGGTGATTGACTGAGAAACATCAATTGTAATTTTTCTTGCCTCAAGTGCCTCCAAAATGTTTTTATTATTCGTTTCCTCCAACAATGTTTGTATTTTCTGCCGAAGCAATTGGGAGGACGTGGTGGTCAAATCCTTCGAGATTCGGCGAATACTCACATGGTTTATGTAATTACAGTTTTACAGCTTGAGAGGTTTCGCTCTGCAAAACTTGCAATTCGTTTCAAGTGCTTTTCAGCGGTGAGTGCGCCGTTATGTTGTGTCAAACATCATTTTTGCATTTTGACTGCATGCCGAGAGGCAGCTGAATATCACAAACAAGTCTCAACCTGAACTTACAATAAACCTTCACGAGCCGAAGCATTCAGAGTTGTGACTTGAATCTACAGCAGACAACCACGAACTGAAACTTTCAGAGCTGTATTCATGTACTGATCGTATTTCATGTTGCTTTTCCAGTATAGCGCTCATTTATCGCTCCGATGTCTACTGCTATGGCATAAGAGAGTCTGGATGGGATGAGTGGAATTTCATGGTTGGGTGTCACTGTGGACGGAGACGATCAACAGGATTTGCTGTGAGATATCATTTTTCTTGTGCATTAAAGCTACATAGTGATGTACCAAATATAACATCGGCCTGGTTCACGGAAAGCTGATGAGTTTGCTTGACTGAAGCTTATCAGAAGAGACATTTGTTGTCTGTCAGAAGGCTTTGATTTTTGAAGACNACNTGGGTCTCTTACGAAAACGCGATTATTGCCGTTTTCTTAGCTGTTTGATATTATACATAGCTCAGCAAGCAGTNACGTCTTAAGACGATNTGAATCACGTGTTGCTGTCTCTAAAGCACTTCCCTGCTGAAAACGGTATTACTCCCGAAATTGTATTCGTGGTTTGAACTGATAGTATGATTACAATATAACATCAAGCACATAAAAGTGGTAAATATACTTTTCAATCAGTTCTTCTGGCATCGTCAGTAGATATTACACCAAGCACGTTTCTAGCAACAGTTTCTAATGCTGGATTTTTCCGCTCAACATTTCTCCATCTCCAGATCAATCATTCGATCGAATACATTTTTGCGTAGCATATAAACACGTTGAAATTTTAAGTAGAACAAAAGAAGGACAATTAAAAATAGCATGATTAAAACCGCAAGGATAAGATTTACTGCAGATAATACTAGGTAATCTTACGTAATGGTCAGCGTGCGCCGAGCTAATTGCCATCAGAACCGGCAACTGAAAATGTTGTATTCGAATATCTGTAAGCAATGAAAAATTTTCGTGAAAGAACGGCCGGTTATATATTATATAAATGCGCAGAAAGTTTTGATGGATGAGGCTTTAGGCAAAGCATTCCACAGTCGAACGACCTGCAGACAGAATGGCGCTCTTGCGTCACAGATTTGATCATGTGAACAACGGAATAATGAGTATCCCTTTATCAAGTTATCGTGCCTGAGAACTGTGATAAATATTTATACTCTTCTGGGATTTCTCACGGTAGTTTGTGACTGCACATTTGATAAATGAATTTCGATAGTTCCGTGTCACACGAGTGTTGGTGGAAAAGTGTGTATCATTTTGGCGTATTCGTTCTTTGATGTCAACTTTAGAAATATTACGCATGGCTTGGTTATTCCATTTAATTACTTCATCTAGCAAAGCTGCATTGGTAGTGCCGCAGATACGTATTGCATAGCGCAGATCGCAATCAACACAGCAATGGTCTTTTAAAATCAGATCCGCATTTCCATCAGGTTGTACCTTATAAAGCAACTGTACCACCGGAAAGTTTTTGACACACGCAACCCAGATGTAAGTCCCATTTCAATGACAAATCTCGTTTAACACTTTACGTACCTTCATTGTCCACTTGTTCTAAAAGAACCTACAGTAATAAAACGAAACAAGAGTTTAAATAGAAATTGAGATGACGTTTTGAATAGAGTTTGATTTTTGTTCGGAATTCATTATATTTTGTTTACGCCATAAGTTGGCAAAGTTCCCGAAAATCAGACGTTTGATAGCTTTTGCACCTTTTTCTCGCGTATTCCGCACGTTTTACAACAAGCTGATTATTGACATTTTGGTTCTTTCAGATACGCGTTGTCATGCAGCAAAGACCCTGCGATATTGGAACTTTTCTTGGAATGGTCGTTAGATGAGAACAATTTACCTCGCAATCAGCTGTACAGTGTGTTCGCTTACGTTGCTGGCCACGATTATGGCAAATACGTTGCACTTGCTTTCGCTTATAACAACTGGGATCGGATCATGGCCATGTAAGCAGCATCATGCTTTATTAAAGTTTGTGCTTTTTCCGCTTGCTTGGTTCCAGCCAATTAATCCATTATTCCAACTTAATTGCGTTGTAGATTTTGAACAAACACAAGGAATTTAAATATGAACAATATTAAGCACTGTGATATCGATATGTCCTCAAGAAAGTTGCTTTTTTGTTTGGTAGTTATTTGTGCTTTTCGTTATCCAAGTACGTTTTCTCAAAATGTCTTTATTTGCAAGAACATATATGCTGCCTTTGCTTACACTGAAGGATTCAATAAAAAAGGTTTATTGATTTCTGCGGTTTCTTTTTGGCAATATCAGGAGTTTTAAGATCTTTCCGTGCTGGTCCATAGTTAACCTATTTTCAATGAAAAGGAATTTCAATGTAGATTGTATCACAACGAAACACGGGCATTGTGCTCTATTGGGTGGAATGGTTGAGGAATATATAGCACTGTTTCAAATTTTTGGATTATTGATTTTCTTAATTAAGAGCATCATTTCGAATTTTTCCTTCAATTTTGTACTAAGTGAAAGAAAAACACGTAAAACGCATAATATTTGAAAGGGCTGTCTGTTTTTGCTCTGCAGAACCGACTATGGACCAAACGCTTTGTTCAACTTTTTGTACTATTCCGTTGCACGACTGTCTACAGAATTCGACGTTCAACTGGTAAGATCTGCAACTTTATAAAAATAAATTTCAAGCTTCATCTATAGAAAAACATTGGAAGCGGTGGATTTAACATGCTTACCATAAATAAAAATTGTAACCAGAGAAATTTCTAACCTTAGAAAAATGCTACCTACGCAGTGCATACGCCATTTCTGCAGGCACGTTTTATCATTTGCCCAAAAAATAACAAAAGTAGATCAGCGATCGTGACGATTATCACAACTGAAAAATCTCCGCCTGTTTTTATGCCCAGTAAGTATATTTACAAGTACATTGATCAAAAAGAAGCCAGGTGACAATTAACAGCAACCATCTCGACTACCAACGATTTCATTTAATGCTTTATCATCCGACTGCCGTGACTTGAATAGGATTCTTCCTACATCTCAAAACTTGCAAACGTTTCCAAACAAGAACAGAATAGTCGCAAAACTTGATGTATCAAGATTGCATATAGTTTTTCGTAATTTTCACATGTGTTTTGATATAGGTTCCTTTAAAAAGCGCTTTTTTCAAAGTGAACTTCATCAATCCATATGTGGAAATTAATCTGGCACTGACAACTTGGACCAAACTCTTTTCGCCTGTCTTTCCGTTAATTCAGTAAATGACGATCTTTGAGAAAATAACCAATGACAGAAAAGCTTTTCTTTCATATACTGGAAATTACTAATGGTGCTGTTTACTGCACTTCCAAATACTCTTCAGTTTCTTTCAATGTGGCGATGACGTCTGAATATAAGTTAATTCATCTGAAATTTAGTTATTGCAACAGTTTGTGCAACATGGCTAGTTAATTTTGCAGTTGGAATCATTTAAGTCATTGGTGCCTGATATCCCGGCGTGGACGGCTAACATCAACAGTTTCATTGGAACAGTAGAATCCAACATGGAATGGAGAAGCAACAACGAACAAGATATAGCTGAATGGTTAGGAAGCAAAGTCACCTTGAACATACCCAAACCGAGGTAACGTCGATACACAGCCGTTGAACCTGATGATATTCACAATGGTTTTGAAAGAAAGTTTGGCAAGCGTTTTCCAAACAAATTGACTTTGAAACGTTAANTAACTGAACAATGGGCGTTGCAAAGTATTCTGTCAACATACAACTTTCCTTGTTGGAAAAATGAAAATCTTCTTTGTGCCGTACAGNTGTTGTTGANTTTTTGCTTTCNAAATTTGTGGTTAATAGAATTACTAATTGATGTACTGCCACAAGAGGAACACACCGGGTGGTAGTTTNTTCCAAAAGATAAGGAAACATATTTTTTCAGGACGTTCAAANATTTCGCTTGTCAATTTTGNAATTTTTACAATAAAAACAGCAGGAAGAGCAGATGTGTGGAACAGAGTAAGGATCGGATGTCGTTGGAAGTCTTATAGCAGCGAAGCAGCAAACCAGCGATGACATAGTAGTGGGTGTTTCCAAAAACAAATCCCGAGTCGCCAACAAGGGTACATTTGCTTATTGGAGCTGAAGTTTGTTTCTGCTACGTCCTAAGCTACTGATCTGAATATGATGGATTTCTTGGACAGCATAAATTTAGCAAACCTGGAAGTTTTGCTTTTTTAGGAATTATATTTCCAATGTTGCAACCTCTCCGGTGGTGTTGCGTTGATTGTGTGATTCACCACGAACGGGATGTTCGCGAAGAATAACACCATTATTTATGTAGCGCGTGCAAGCAATAGTAAGAGAGATTGCGACGTGGTAACTCTGCCGATATTACCGTGTGAACGATTGAACATGATGACTGGCGTACGCGAAGAGAGATTGCGACGCATGATCTCTATTGTTGCTTGCTGCCACGGTGCGAAGCTTTGCGCATATGCCGCTCGGGATTTCCGATCGCAACAAAATGGTGCTGGGACCATGATGTGAAGGTCGTGCCGAGTTCAGCCTTCACACAAAGAACGTGCGATCTGTGTGGTTCGTTGTAAAAAGGAGGGGATGTTGTTGCAACCTCTCAGGTGGTGTTGCGTTGATTGTGTGATTCACCACGAACGGGATGTGCGCGAAGAATAACACCATTATATATGTAGCACGTGCAAGCAATAGTAAGAGAGATTGTGACGTGGTAACTCTGCCGATATCAACGTGTGAACGATTGAACATGATGACTGGCGTACGCGAAGAGAGATTGCGACGCATGATCTCTATTGCTGCTTGCTGCCACGGTGCGAAGCTTTGCGCATATGCCGCTCGGGATTTCCGATCGCAACACCAATATTCAGGAACTCAACGTTTTTGGAATTGTCCAACAACGCTTTTCAAAGCAACATGCAGCAGTTTTAGTGATGGCAGTGTACTGATAACCACCATGATGTAGGCATTTAAGATTTCATGGAGTGTCGTAAGCAATTACTAAATAAAGAGCCCCAAATTCGACTAGTGTGTTAGCGCTACATCTTAAACTTAACGATAACAAGCTGTGATCCGTGAATAACAATTTCGAAAAACAACAAGATTCGCATTGTTAATGAAAAGAAATGTGCAAAGCCGCGTTGATAATAAAAATGACTATCACCATGCCATGTTAGTCGTGAGGAACATATGATCAAGAGTGACGATCAAGATTTTGCAAGTGAGCGGGTAGTAAAGCTGGGGATTCCTCTGGATGTGTGAAGCCGGTGCAGCTGCGACGTACATCCATTCCATATATTTTTTGATATTTTTGAAAGGTAGCAATAGAAAGCGTCTAAAGACTGTTAACTGCACAATTTATCTGTTCAATTCGACTTTGTTTCACTGAAAATATGCAACATTTCCACCCTGTGGCGAAATTGCAATCGGTGCCAATGATGTGAGAAAAAGGCTTCAATCCGATTAAAACTGACATGCCTGGGTGTACATTTTCGCTACGCAATCAGAGACAGGTTGGAGTGACGGTTTGGCACTTTTGGACCAAACATTAGAAAAGTTGCAAGTATAATAAACTCTAAAATATGAAAGTTATCAAAAATACGAACAAATATCAAAACTCGGAAGTACATTGAAAATATTAACATAACGCAAAAATATGAAAAATATCAGTCAGATGGAAACTGCAGCTTCACAGGTTGCACACCACCAGGGTGAACCCCAGCTTCACGCTTAACCCGCTCAATCGCTCGCCCGTAAAAGTTTGGTCGAAACCATCTTCTTCTACTACTTCCTGCAACGCAAAGCAACCCAGATGTTTAAAAATGTTTCACGTGATATGCGCGAAGAATAACACCCATCTGCATGTGGCGCGAACAACCAAGGTGATCTCTATTATTGCTTGCTGCCACAGTGTGAAGCTTTGCGCACTTGCCGCATGGGCTTTCCGATCGCAACAAATGCAAACATCTCCTGCACGAATGTGACCACAGCAACATCTCCCCCCTCACGCCCTGAAATTGCAAAAAAGCAAAAGTTGTTGAGTAAATGGAGCATCTTGTCTGTCCAAGGGCACAATTGGTACAGCTCCTAACATGAAATGGGCAAAATCGAACAAAACCATCGCGCATCGGTCATCGTGCGTGACTAAGGACTTCGCTCTAGCTTTAGGCAAAGAGGACAGTTCAAAAAATTTGCCGCAGTCTCCCTCACCAACTATTCATAATGGAGGTCTCAAGTTGCGTCCTCTATGCCCTGCGCATCTGAGGAAGCGCATAGGGAGAGCGAAGAGTGCTTCTACTCAGGAAGATCTGAAAGTCGCACGTAAACGTCAATCTTGCCATAAGCTAGTAATTGGAAACTAGAACATTACTTCGGTCACAGGGAAATAGCACGAGCTGGCCGAGGAAACCAAGCAATATTCCCTGGATATTGCTGGCATCTCTTCGACTAACCGTAGTGGTTCTAACAATGTTGAGTTGAATGGTAGGTGGAAACAT
>JGI24021J15306_10012018_pt1 | contig 10755 bp, 7 predicted proteins | sample Ectturendosymbi1_FD_15306 | JGI IMG/M metagenome (IMG submission 15306) | reverse complement strand
CCTTTGTCGCGGCTCCCCCCCTGCAACAGGTCCCCGCCGAGACGGCGACGCGTCTAAGTCAGAATTTTTTCATATCGGGCATTCCGAACAGCACGACGTCGTTTATGACGCCGTCGCTGGACGGGGCGGCACCGCGCGATCTCATTATGACGCCGTCGTTCGAAAACCGATTGTTAGTGAACTCGCAAGCGAGCGGACCAGTGCCGTTTGGCGGCGGGATGTTGAGTGGCTGGTCGAACTTCTTGCAGCCTCCCATACTTAATGCGCTGGAATGAAAACGGACGCAATTATTTAACTTCATCTGTCGTTACACCAGGCACGCTGCAAAGTTCAGGAGGCAAAGCTCAACTGTGCTGATTTGAGCCCATGCATAACGATACCCACAGGCGTGTGAGGGGGGTTCTGGAGGGGAGTACATCCCCCTTGTCACGGCAAAATTTGCGAAAATTTGAGTCATTTTAGCAGTGCTGGTAAATTTTTTAGACTGAGGACATCTGTTAAAATCAGATAATCAGGGCAGCAAGTATTGAAAGTTTAGATTTGTCGAAATGGCAGTGGTGCTTTGAAAACGGTGCTGCGATGACTGTTGTTTAAGAAAAACCTACAAAATCACGTCATATTTTTTTAAACAAGATTGATCCACCGTGCAGTAAAACCATGGTAACAGCCGGTGTCTGAAATCGTAAAAGTGAGAAAGTATTCCTTATTATCATAAAAACGACCTTCCCATACGCATGTGGTGTCTGATTCTGTGTTTTTTCGAAACCGTATTTCCAAAATACCGTTTTGCCACATAGCATGTGTGTATCCATCACCTGGCTCAACGCAACTCAGCTCGTGACTGGTCACAGTTACGGAAGCGGTTGCCTTTCGTTGGTCGCCTTACGTGTAGTGTTGCCTGCTTTTGCGTCGCACAACTGTGGTAGGGTTTACCGTTTGCGTCGTGTTTTGTTCCTGCGATGTGCTGCTCAGTTTGTTGCCCCTTCAATTACGGCGCGTTGCTGCGGCAACGAGAGCTGTAGATCTTTCGCATTCGCTCAATAAATATCGAGCTTTGGTTTGTTGATCTAAGTTTTCTTTATTTCTGATCCACTGACGTTTGTCCAACCGCTTGTGTGAGAAACGAAAAAGCGGCCAATGCTTTCTTCACGAGCTCGCGTTTCATTTAGTTCTGGAAGCGACACTTTGTTCTCCCGATAAAGCAACATCTTAAATGGAGTGGGAGTGGAATTTTTCGTACAAGTAGAATTTTGATTTTTGCACAGTGCGTACGAGCGCTTGTCCAAAAATTCCTGTCGAACAGGATTAGAATTACCAATAGATCATTTTTATTCCGCTGGGTTTTCAGTTTAACCTTTTGGTGGTCTCGAGTCGTTTTTCGCTCTAGTGACAAGGAAGTTTTCAAATACCTCTTGCGCGTGACTTTTGGCGACGAATTCAATGCGTTGGCGATTTGCGGGACGGGGCAGTCGACCGTAACGATGCAACTTAGCATTTTCGTCTTGACGATCACACTCAGGGTTATCTGCTGCCTCAAGATGTCGCTGTTCCCTTTGCGCCGCAAGTCTGACTTCGAAGTTCTCACCATATTTGTGGTGGCAGCAATTGCGACTGCTGACCACAACTGTGCAGAACTTGGAAATAACTGTGATCGGCACTTTCATTATTGCGTTCACTTCACGTGACCAGCGGCCGTCGCCCACTGAGGCCAATCGTACTAAGCCCGTAGCGCCTAAACGTTCGTGTTTTTTGTTTTGAGATCGTGTTGTACGTTTTTCTCACTGTTTCTCTGCTTGCAACCGGGCACCTTACGCCTGCGCCCCCAAACACTCTGTAGATAATTCTATTGTCCTCTTCTTTTCGCTCGCTTTTCCCTTCACGTAGTAATGCTTTGTGTTGCGAAAATAGCAGATTGTTTTCTGTTTTGACCGTGCAGTAGTTTCTTTTGCGGGACATGCCATTCAATAAATTCGCCAAATGTTGTGAACGAAGTCACGTTTCGACGGCTGGCAACGTACGAATGACCGGACGGCAGGGTCGGGACACTGTTGCCCTACAAAATCTTAGGTTTTTCTCATTCTTCTAAATTTGCATCGAAACCTGAACAAGGAGTGGCTTGTGATAAAATTTTACGGGAAACACTGAAAAGTAGTACCAGTGCTAAATCCTCCTATCACTCCGGAAACAAACATTTTTCTGATGAAACAGATTTTTGCTGTGTCAAGCTAAAACAAGCTTTTCGCTGATTTTGCAATCAACCACACGAAAAAAGGATTTCCAGACAAACGGTCGCCGCCGTGAGGCACTGACGTCACAACACTAGTGGATCTGAGGTTATTCACGTTTTCGTGTGCTTATTTATCCCAGTGAGCTGCAGTCCAACTAATTTGCGGCATGTGAGATTTATAACGGTGTCTAGTGGAGTGTCTGAACCGAATGAAAAACCAAGCCCGCTTTTAAGTGGCGCGTTATGTTATCAATTTCTCAGTTGCCTTTTCTTTCAACAGGAATGCGGCTTGAGGAAATGAGCAAACTGCGTGTTCTCAGCAGTGCTGCACTCATACTGCTCAAAGATTGTAAGAGGATAATCAGACTCATGCCATTTGTAAAGCGTAGTAAAAACTGCAATACCACTTGGCAGGTTGCACTGGCATTTCAGGTAATCTAATTGCGAAATTGCGCACTCGAAGATACTAAAGATTTTAGGGAAATAATCACAAAAGTTCATTTGCAGCAGCTTCGTCATCATTTCCTGCGAGCAAATAATATGTGAACATGTCAGGACCGCAACCACATGTGGGAGAACCGGGCAATTGCCTCCCTCCGAAACCTTCAAAATATGTTGAGTTGTTAGGCGCAACATCAAGTTACAAACATTTCCCTCTCCCAAAAAATGTCTGCCGGTTGCGACCCAGCGACAAGTTATTGCGCCCCATTTCATTCAATAAAAGCGGTTCTTTTTTGATCTTATTTTCTCATCTTGCAAGTGAAGGTAAAGCACCTAAACGGAGAAGACGGTTTGCATTCACACGCCACATCAAACAACCGTAGTATAAATATTCTTGAGCCAACCTTGCATTTGCCGCACTGTAACGAACAACGCGCAGAAAGTCCCCAGAGTCAATTTTGACCTAATAACGCCTGTTGGCATGCTGATTGACGTACGTGATGCCTTCACCTGACATAGAAATCCGTGCGACGCCGTTCATCGTTTAGAAGCACACCCACTGAACTACAGCTTATTTGATAACACATCCCGGTTTGGTGGTTGTTGAACTCAGGAGGCTTTGGCTGAGGTGTGGATGTTATAAAGATTTTAAGAGGTTTTCACTCAGAATGTTCGCAATATTCTTACAGGCCGAAAGCAGCCAGGCAGAGCGTTGACTCAAGAAAATCTGTCTGGCATCTTGTAGCGCAGCGTTATTTGAAAATGAGAAATTGCTAATATACCACAGACAAGTATTGATCATTCATTGCAGGCAAGCGTACGAGGCGGAGCGGCCGCCATCTAGCGGTGCAATATTCAAAATCGGGCCAAGCAGGAAAGCTTTGGTTTCACTCCAGCGCCAAAAAATTAGCTTCAAAGACAAATAAAAAAGAATGGCAGGACTGTGACAGCTACTAAGTGAAACGTGAAGTCTGAAGGATTTGATCCGCAAAATTAATGAGGTACTGACGGTTTTTTGATATTTACAATTCACTAAAATATCAACGACTGTTAATGTTTCTTCACCTTCAGAGTAAATGTCAGGCGATGGAAATGTACTTTACAGGAAAGGAAAAGGCGATGGGTCATAGCAGGTGTCAAAAATCAAGGCAATGACATTTTTTCAGTGCACCCCACCCGTGTGTGAAATGCTTTCCCGTACGCCTGTGATTATTGGCAAAATATGTGTGATGGTTTTGATGCCCGCGGTCGCCTGCACTGATTGCTTCACTTGCTGATTACATGCCACGTTGAATTGCATTGCTTTGCCTGGCCGTTTGCATCGTACGTCAGCATCAGATTGTGTTCAGTTTCGTTCGTACCAGGCGGTTGCTATGTTTATCGACTTACGCTGCAAATGTTTATGCGTGCTGATGTTCTTAGTTGAATAAAGCCTGGTGAAAGGTTTCATTCGTCGCTAGGTTCTGTCGTGTGACAAGATGCTATACGGTCTAGTTGTGGAAATAAACCAAATGCGCGTTTTTCCATAATTTTATGAAGTAAATGTCTCCACGCTTGTGGTGTAGTGCTGCCGGAGATCCGCTCCGCCACCTCTATCAGTAAATGATCGGTCGTTGCCTACAAATATAAGCGAAAATGCCCACCAGAGCTGCGCCACCTATAAAATTGCCACTACACCCCTGCTTTGTGGTACCTTCTCGTCATTGGCATTGACGACTTTACTTGGGCTGAGGGGAAATAACAAGAAAGGATTCTCTTTAGGCTTAAAAGCCATGCCAATCGGAACCCAGGACAAGACGTAGGAAAACGTTTTTTTGGTTCTAAATCAAGCACTACGAAAAAGTACTTTTGGCTCCCAGTCGCTGATTGTGCAGGAAATGCACAGCGATATTTTTTGTGGGAGACGTGTGGAACAACATCTCTTTTCCTGGCTCACATTATCTTCACGTGGAACGAATCAGAGAACAACTGCTACCAGGCAACCGGCTGCGTAAAAAACAAAACGGCTGGTTCTTTTGACCTAACGAGAAACGTAATACCTTCGTACAGAGCCGCAACCAGGCTCATTTTCCCCCGAAAATAGTACAACAGCAAGTTACGATCATTTTTGCCTCCGCCGAAACCATCAGCTGGTTGCGGCCCAGCCTTCACGCGTTCTGGTTTCAAACGTTTCTCAAACGACGTCTGGAATCTCACTGCTTGTTACGAAGCGACTGCCGTATTCAAAAAATAAATTATGAAGGAACTGCAAGGTGTGTGGAATGTCTCCGCCCGGTGGCGGTATTTTCCTAGAACATATCGCAGGTCTCACTGACGCCGTCACGATGCTGCCACTGTCTCTGGAAACCTTCTTGAACCAACCCTGTGCCTTCTGCTGTTATACGCAAATGAATCATAAACCTTTGCGCTCTTTGATACATTGTTCCATCTTAACCTACGCACTGACCTTTATCGGCGAACAGATGTTTGTTTTCAGGAATAAATGCAAACGGCTTTGGGACGCTGATGCATTTGCTCGGGAAAAATCTTACTTTGTTAACTGACATCGTTATATGCGAGCTGCCACATCACCGAATGTCAATTTCAACTTTGGTTACCGCGCTCTCCCTCCCTCCCACCCATGTTCTTAACGTTCGATCTTCTTTAGGCAAAGAAGCGTTGACTAAAAACAATTGAATATTGTCAACAAGCAGACCAAACGAGGGTGAATTTAATGCAAATGCCCTGAAATGAGATTAACGTCCCCCTGAAGCAGTGTCAAAAATGATGACCTTTTTGCTCTTCTTCACTTTACAAAGGAAAAATCATAAAAAGGTATTTTGGAGCCCCGTTTCTTTACTAACTCCAAAACGTCAGATCTCGGATGTGTCATGTAGCGACAAGATCGTGTCTAATGAATCTGATCGCCAGCGTTTGAAGCGTAACAACGACTGCAATTTTCTTCTACACGCAGTACTTTTTGTGACTTCCGAGCGGAAAAAATATAGCGGGCTGAGTTGAACTCATCACTCATTCCGGCGCATTTCTGGCCAGTGAAGTTTAGTTTAGCGAAAGGACAGATCAGAAAAAGGATAACAACAACGAGGCTGGTCTCCAATCGTACGAACGATCCAAACTTTTTCAGCCTTGGAAGGTTGACTGTGAGAATCGTTGCCACTTCGGCATTCCATCACGGCAGCCAACGCAAGCGCTTTGGTGACGCAATAACGGTTTTGCTCGCATACCTCGCACAGACGCGCAATCCAACCTTTGCTTGCAAGCAGACGTGTATTTGAGCGTCGGGGGCCGCAACAGCGACTCAGCAATAGGTTTCTAGTATCTACGCAATGAAATGAAAATAAGAGGAAATCTGAAGCCACTCGGACCAGGGGTAAATGCACAATTACACAGATGGCGGAAGAAATCGGAGCAGCAAATCGCACACCGCTTGTTTGCGGTAGCGACGGTAGCACCGTATAGTTTAATTTCCAGCTGGGAGCTTCGAGTTTGCACTTTTGTCGCCATCCCCAAGAACTGTGAACGAAAGTGCATTAGCGTCGGACATGTCGTCAACAACCAGAGCATGGCTCGCTTGAGCGCGACTAAAACCAACATAGGCGTGGCATCACGTACTATGGGTGGAAAGTTAGAGGGTCTCCCACAGCCGAGGTAGGAAGTCGGTCAAGCACCAGGAAATAAGATTGCCTACAATCCAGGCCCGAAGCCAGGTTTTAAGGTTTGCGGGAGGGAGAAAATACATTTCTAGGGGCGCAATATTTTTGTTTTTATTTTATGTTTTAAACAATTTTTTTCTGGGCACAAAGCTTGGGGGGTACTGCACCCGAACGCCCCCCATGGCTACGGGCCTGCTGCAACTTATAAAATTCTACAATTGAAAGTGCTTCGGAACGCTGACGCAGATACCGGAAGAACGAAAAAAGCGAGATCCTCAGCCCACGAGGCTGAACTGCACAGAACGTGGTTAGTTGAGGTCGAAATGCAGCGCTTGGTATCGCAAGGCGATGGGTAAACGACGAGACGAGCACAATGAAACAGTGGAAAAACATGCTATTTCGTCAAAAAAAGCAATCACGAAGGTTTGCACAGCCGACGTCATAAGCAAAAGCGCGTTTGCGCTTGCGCGGTGGTCCGCACCCCCCGCCCAGGTCTGTTGGGGGGAGCGCTTCCCAACCTTTCTTCGGCCACGGGACACTTTGCCAGCGACCAAGTACGGCTGGTGACTGAAGCGAAAGTGATAGAAACGTCCTCTCGGTTGAACCTACCGCACGCGACTCGACCAAAGGATAGATTCTCAATTTTGAAAACTGTGCGGCGCACTCGGGACTGTCTCGCACGCAGCACAGCAGTGTGCTACAGTACACTAGTGTCTCGCAGCACAGCAGTGTGCTGCAACACACCATTGTGTTGCAACACACCACCGTGTCGGCAGCACATCATGTGTCGCAACACTGGTGTGTAGCAACACACTAGCGTGTCGGCAGCACATCATGTGTGTCGCAACACGCCAGTGTGTTGCAGCACATCAGCGCGTCGCGAGACACCGGTTGGGAAGCACTGTGTCATGGAATTGTCGACCTGGGTGTGGGTGACTTGCAAATTACAGCTGAGCGCAAAAAACAACAACAACGTACAAACAATAACAGTGTACAAACAATAACAAAAACAATGTATAAACACCGTGTCCTTTGCATAAATCTGATGTCCACAGGTTCCAGTCAGTTTTCAAGCGAATATCGAAACCGAAACGTTGAATTCTTGAAAATACGCAACAGATAGCGCTTATCGCAGTAAAAGTCAACACTCTTTTAAGTCAACCTTTTTCTTGTTGCAAACTTTAAACGAAAATCTGGTGTTTTACCCATTGAAGACCACGTGACCACAACACATAAGCAATTTTATCCATCGACCAGTCCAAAATTAAAAAAAGGAATTAAAAGCAATCGTGATCACCGAATAAGACCCGGCGAGGCCAGGTTGCTGCAGATGTCTTGAAAACAAATTTACTTTCAAGTAAATATTCGTTTTGTATTGAAAGGCACATTGCTGCACGATAATCGCGTAAAAAATTGATGCGCTGGTTGCACAGCGAGTGATCTTACGAGAAATGTGCTTTTCTATTTGAAAGAAGCAAACAAACAAAGAAGGACCATCCCCATTACAAAACAAACAAACAAACAAAGAAGGATCATCCCCAAACAAACAAAGAAGGATCATCCCCATTTACAATGAACAAACACGAAACGTATATTTTGCAAACAACGCTCCAGGCAGTGCCGATGGAGGAGGCAGACTTTGCATTGTCAGTGCTGACTACGGCTTGGCACCTCGAAAACATACGTGACGCAATTGACTGCTACATTTTTGGTGATTAGAGTCGCCGCCAAGACGAAAAAAAGTTTAGAAATTCCGACCGCCCCAGATCCGTGCTTTGCAAATTATTATCGGTCTGTAGTCGTTTATCGCTGCGTAGTGGAGGAGGTAATGTAAGGTTTGTAAGATGTCATTGAAGTCAGGTAATTTAATGATCTCCTGTACGCAAGATCGAAAATAAAAATCGTCCGGTGATCACGTGACACGTCAGCGTGGCATTTTATTGGTCAATTGGTCGCAGTTCGATAAGAAAACTTGTTCACGTTCTGGTGTGCTTTTCAGTCATTACTTGTTTCATACGTCTCTACCATGCGCCTTTGACCAGCAAGAAGCTGATCTTGTAAGTGCAAGGCAAGGAAAGTGCGGCGTCTGGTTCCCACTTGTTTAGAAATTTCCGTCAGGGTCAGCTGAGTCGATACGAGAAAAGAAATACGTAACGCTACTGCTCGTCACACACGCAAGTGCAGCCGTGCTAAAAATAACTCCTGCAACGAAAGAAAACGGCGAGTGTTTCACTAAACGAATTGGTCGGGCTCGGGACAGTTCCATCACCCCAACCGCACTCGGCAGCACGAAAGAAAAATGGTGTTTTTAAAACCGAAGGTTTTTTTTCAGCGTTCGCCAAGAAATTCCCGATACTGCAGTGTACACCGCGTTGCCTAGCGACCACTACGCAGCCTATGTGTTATCGCAGCGAGACGAACGCGTATATACAATACGCTCGGAAAGGAGCACGCACGATGCGAACGTTGGCTAGCAACGAACGTTAACCGCCTGTGACCTCACAATGTGAAAGCGACCGCCGCGCGTCGTTTTCATCTCGCCTGCCTGCATCGCGGTCAACCCCACCATTCCTCGTCGTCCGCTTTCGTCTTTTCCTTGTATTTGATCACGCGGCTGGTTCTTTCGCCGTCTGACGTCACGAACTCGTGACCCAGCACACCCGGGCTGAGGGTTTGGCCGGTGACACAAGGTCCCCATTTGGACGTCTCGCCGTAACTGTCCACAGTTCGGTGCTTGAATGCGAGGCCAGGGTAGAGACAACCGATCTCAATCGTGTCATTCGCGAATCTACAAAAGAAAAGGATTGCCGCTAGGTTTTGGTCTGAGCGCAAAATGCAGGTTTTTTTGAATGCCGAAAACGATTTGGGACGCATTCAAGTTGTTAAAATACCTCTCCATGAGGCTTAGAACACCTTATTTCTACATGATGAACGCGGGCGGACAGCAAGCTGACTTACAGTAGAAGAAATGCAGACGCTGGCAAACGGTTAAGTTCGTCTGTTTAGCACAAAAGCCTGAAAAAATTCGCAAACACTCGATGTCAGATGACATTTGCTCTGCGAACGCACAACTCCGAACAATGAGCACTCGTCGCGGCTGCTGTTGGATTGTGACGTCACAGACAGCTGCATCGCACCTGGAGCTGGGCTTCTGCATCTTTGCAACGTAGAGAGCGATCGAATCCGATCTTCAGGTAATTCGCATACGAACTTTGAGTCATCGCACTTAACTAGTAGGTTTGGGGGGTGTCGTGTTGCGTCTATCTGAATTCAAGGTTTCAACGTATTCGTTCCGCTTCAGTTACGATTACCACTCTTAGCTCACTTCAAGCACGGTCAGTGAAGAGGCCGATTGGCTGTTTTCAAGTTATTCATCTCCTCGACGTTAACTCAAGGCTACGCTCCCAATCGTAAAAAAGCATAGGACTGCACAAGTCAACTTCCATATAGAACGTCCAGGGGTGTCAAAAGGTGGGGGGGGGACCCAGCAGCATGGCCCAATCACAGTCCTCAGCTCGTTCTGTCTACAACGCGCTACCGCGGAAAATTAAAGAAAAAATGTTTTTAATTCCTTTTTTTGAACTAGCTCAGCATTTTGCTGAAACATTTGGAAAAAAATGAAAGACAGCGCATTTCCTACATTTGCACGAAAAGTCCGGAAGCTGGTTCAGTCATGGCCTCTTGAGATACGCCCGGATATGTCACATTTTCCCGCCAGTTGCTAACAAGCCGATTGTCAGCTTGCTGCCCTGCTAGATGTGGCTGAGAGCGGGTGTGGGTTGTGTTTGAAAGTGGTTAGTTACGTGAGATTTGAGTATAACTTCAAACTATTGCCTTAGGCAGGGATGCAAAGGTCTATATAGACTTACCGTATGTGGGCCCGAACAGCTCAACCTACTGCGACAGGCGGCAGCAAAGACAATTTCCGCACAGCAAACCAACTATCGGTATGATGCGACTGCTGATGGATGCGATGCAGCCTTCTGTGGCGAAGCTTTAAGTTATTTCAAGGTCAGGGTCAAGTTATTCCACTCACCTGAAGCCGGGCGGAGGGACGCGGTAACGTATCCTTCTGCTCTTCAGCCTCGCCAACTCCTTGTACCCAACCACGTTTGCGAACTCTTCCCAATCTTCGGCACGGTGATGTCGCGCCTCCCGACCTTTCTCCACTTCCCAGTCGGCCTGCCGCAGAACGCGGAAACTCGCGCATGAAACATTTCGGTCGCATGCAGTACGTAAAAAGAAAGTTTTTGTCCCGTCGCATCAAGTTTTGTTGCGTCACGTGAAGTTTTTGTTGTGTCACGTGAAGTTTTTGTTGCGTCACATGAAGTTTTTGTTGCGTCACATGAAGTTTTTGCTGCGTCACATGAAGTTTTTGCTGCGTCACATGAAGTTTTTGCTGCGTCACATGAAGTTTTTGCTGCGTCACATGAA
>JGI24021J15306_10012015_pt1 | contig 10756 bp, 10 predicted proteins | sample Ectturendosymbi1_FD_15306 | JGI IMG/M metagenome (IMG submission 15306) | reverse complement strand
CGTTTGAAGTGAAGTACGAGTATATCGTACACCAGCCACAAATATATCGTAGGCCGGCGTTCTGCGCCTTTGCAGCTTTCCAGACAAGCGGCGATTGAAGTGTTAAATATTATGGCATTCAAAATTGAGGGTAAAGAAATGTACCCCATCTTTGTTTTCAAAAGGTGTTGTTGGTCAGTTCCAGGGTTGAGAAAAACCCGTTTTTTTTCAAAAAAAAACAACCCACCTATTTTTGTAGATTTTTTCAAAAAGACCCATTTTTTTGTTTTCTGTAAAAAGAAACAAAATATTGTTCTTTTTTTAAAGAAATGCAAAAACCCCATTCTGGATCGTTTTTATTCCATCATGCGATATCACTAATTTCAGAATTACACAATAATAACTCGTTATACCTATTATGACATTCAAAATTGAGGGTAAAGAAATGTACACCATTTTTGTTTTCGCAAAGTTTTGTTGGTTAGTTCATTCCTAAGTGGTAAAGCTTAGCAAGCATGCGGACAGAAAACAGAGAAAAACCACTCCCACACAAACTTGGCAGTTTCACATCAAGTTTGTGTGCACGCCTTGCTAGCTCAGCATCTAAAGAGTGTATTTTTCAATATATGATTTGATATGGTCCAAAATCAGAACAAGTTTAGATGTCAGCATCTAAACTTTTTCTGAAGGCAGAAAAATTGGTTAAAATATACTGATTGTGCAGAGCTGAAGAAGAAAGCCATTAGAATTTACTCAAACTGTTTGATTTATTCTGCTCCTTTTTTAAATCCTTTAAATTTCCTTGCTGTTCGTTTTGTTTGATTTAAAAAAAATTACTGTTAACTGTACAGGTGTCCTGCTTATTTTATTTTTTACTTTGTAGATTTTTCAAAGGAAAAGCAAAGACTGTTTTTTTGGTGGGTTTTGTTGTTTTTTTAAGTGGGCTTTATGAAAAATCCCAGGTGGTTTTTTTGGATTGTTTTTTTTTTCAACAACCCTGGTTAGTTCACTCTTAAGTGGTAAGGCTTGGCAAGTATGGGCACAGCAAACAGAGAAAAACCATTCTCACACAAACTCTGCAGTTTCGTGTCAAGTTCATGTGCATGCCCTACTAGTTCAGCATCTATAGAATATATTTTTTCAACAAATGATTTGGTATGGTCCAAATTCAGAAAAAGTTTAGATACAGAGAAGGCAGAAAAATTAAAATATACCAATTGTGTAGAGCTGAAGAAGATAACTATTAGAATTTACAAAACTCTTCGATTTATTATTCTCTTTTTTTCAAGTCCTTCAAATTTTGTTGCTGTTCGTTTCGTTTTGTTTGATTAAATAAATATTTGTAGTGAACTGTACAAGTGTCTTGCTTATTTTATTTTGTACTTCCTTGTAGATTTTTCAAAGGAAAAGTAAAGAGTGGGTTTTTGGTTGGTTTTATTGTTTGTTTTAAGTGGCCTCTTTTTCAAAAAACCCAGGTGGTTTTTTTGGTCGTTTTTTTTTTACAGCAACCCTGGTTTGGTGTGATTCCAGCATTCTGTGAATAATTACCTTGTCATTGTGGCCACGTTCCCTATTTTTTGCACATTCACATCTCACTTGTCCTTCCCTCCGTTGGCTGATGGACCTAGACTACAAGTGCTAAATTAAAAAAAAAAATTTTTATTTTTTATATTTAGTTAAGGCAAACTTGATCAGTGTAACATGGATGTAGAAGTTTCTATTGTGCTTTGTTTTGCTGTTCTTTCCTTTTGCACTTTCTCTGAAAGCTCAAGAGTTTTTAGAACTTTGGAACCTGTGAAAACATATATGGCCTCAACTGATCAAACAGCAGCAGTGAATTTATTACTGCAGCGTGTTTTAGGTGATAGAAGCAAAGAAGTAAAGGCTGAAGTTCTCCCTGAACCTTATGACAATGACTATGTTTTTGTAAGTACATTACACACTGTTTGTTTGTTCAGTTTATGCCATGGAATGATCCATTGTTACCTGCATTTTGCTTAATTATAGTTCAACAACAGTGACCTAATAAACCAGGGTTCTTAGTTAAATGGCTACCTGTACTCTTCAGAGGTATGGGAATTAAATGTTAACATGGTATAATAATAACATATATATTTGTTTGTGTTAGACTCATATGGTTTGTATCACAAGGTACTTGAATAATATTCTGCAATAACACAACAATGATTAGTCATAGTGCAGTATAGAGCAAGTGCTTGATGATAGACAAAGGCAACACAGGGTGATGCCAAACACTGAAACAGTATAGATACCAGCTATAACTGTGTTCACTCATCATCCATTAGTAATCGGGGAATAAAAAGAAAATAAAAAGAAAATTAAATACATTTAACATCAGGTTCTGAAATAAATGGCTAAAATCGTTGGATGTAGGTGCTCAGCAGTGCACAAAAGCATGTTTTGATCAAGGTTTCAACGGCTTTTGTAAGATATTTTTAGCTATAGACTTGTGTCTCCAGAATGCCAGCTCCTAAAAATGTAGGCTACTTTGGAATGTTTTATCAATCATGCAAGTTTTTAATGATAAGATGTAATTGAAAGGAATAATACAATTAAAAATGATGTTTTGATAAGTATTTACTTGTTGCAGTGCATTAAATCAGGGTTGCGGAGTCATAAGGAGTTGGAGGTTTTTGGATGGAGTCGGAGTTGGATTCTTAACAATACTTGGAGTCGGAGTGGAATTTTTTTGTCCGACTCCAACTGTCCAGCTGGATCATTTTTTACATTACACTCCAAAATTGGGAATTTCTATTGAAATGGTACAATTTTTTTGAAACATTTGTTGGAACAGATTTCTTGCTGTGCACCACAATTTCCATTGATTTTAACAGTCGAATTTCATTCCTTTTATGTTAAGCAGTCATGGTTGGAAATTTTGGTAATGTCAGAGTCGGATATTTTACCTCCGACTCCGCAACCCTACATTAGTTTAGTCTATTGTTTTGAAATGTTTTGGTCTTTATTTAAAGCTGATTACTACTGTATTAAACCTCCATAACTGAATTTCTTAAACTTTAGACAGGTACACTGTATTTGATCAAATCTATTTCTAAAAGTTTGCCTTGAATATACTTGACACATCAAAAAAATAAACAGTGTTCATCATGTATATTGTAAAAAGTGTGTCGATATTTACAAAGGTGACTAGGAAAGATATTTATAAATTTAGGGTTCTAAAACTTTTACCATTAATGTCATGGTTTATCTAGCCTAGTCGTAGCAGGCTGGGCTGTGGCAGATTTGCAATGATATGTTCTATTGTGATTAGGTCATTTGTGAGACTACCAACTCACACTTTTTATGTATTGTTACTATTAAGCTTTTTGTGGTTGTTAATTTGCTTATAATCTTTTTTTCAGCTACAAACATCCAATGGAATTTTGCACATCACTGGTAGCTCAGGTGTTGCTGTAGCATATGGTCTGAATTATTATCTTAAATATGTTTGCAGGTAAGCATGCACTTTACTTTTGTTAAAGTTGTTGTTAGGGTGAAGTAGATTAGAATTGCATATTACAAATTAGAATGAAAAAGCCAACAAGTTTTATATGAATTTTACTTATTCAAAAAGTTTATACCCAAAATTAAAAAAGATGTATTGAATTTTACATGAATTTGGAAATTGATTAACAGATAGTTTAAACATTAAGTAAAATTTTTATCATTTGTTTGCATTTGGGTAAGCTTTTTGTATTCATTAATTGTGAAACTTTAAATAATGATTAAAAGATATTTTTGTACATGACTAATGTTTGGTATGTATCGCAATAGATTTTATTGCAAATTGTTTTTATAGCTCAATATAAAACAGCTTTTTGTGAGTTACATAGATTTCACAAGTTTCATAATTTTCATGAAAGGTTAGAATCTCATGAAAATGCCTTATATTGCTTTTAAATAATGATATTATATTACCTCTTTATTTTTAGCTGGATAGGTGAAAAAGTACATTGAGCACATTGCACTAAAAGTGGTAGGCTAGGTTTAATTCACAATTGGTTCATTACAAAGACTTGGAAAGTGGTACTTGTGGCCTGTTCAACCTTGTGCTTGGCATTTGGGTGCAAGGAAAAGAGTTCACATGCAGTGCTGCCATTGACTTCCAAAGGCATCAATGCGGCATTCACTACCAAAATAGCTATGTGGTCCTGTTTTAAGCAAGCAGTGATAGGTGCTGCAGACCATATAACAATGAAAGAGAGTGTAAAACAAGTATGATGAAGTTAAACATCTTTTCTTAAGATGGTTAGGATAGGTCAAAATAACAAATGTATTGCAATTTTTAAACACACTGAAAATGTTCATGCAACAGTACTTTTAAGATTCAGACCCATCGCCAGGATATAGCAGCAGGGGGGGGCCAAAAACCAGAAGGAGGGGCCAAAAACCAGAAGGGGAGGCCACATTTTAAAAATACAGTATTGGATGTATGCAGCAACTGGTGGGCCAAACGTGAAATGGCGAGGGCGGGCACCACTGCCCCACCCCCCCGCTGGCGACGGCCCTGCTAAGATTGGTAAGATGTATCTAAGATGCCCTATTCTAATAAAATGGCCATTCTCAAAAAAGTGTGTGTCATCAAAACCTGAAATGCTCATTGACTCTTTACAGTCATTAAAAAAGATTTAACTCACACAAAGACATTAAGAGGAGGCAAGAAATGAAGACGGAATTTAAATATGACAAACAAATTAGCAATTTTAAATTATAGAATATTTTAACTATAAACGTTTGTGATGGGGCGTCACACAATGCCAATATGAAGTCATCTAGCTATAAAACATACAGTGCAGCACAGTCAATAAAGAGTGTACCTAGTCGAGTGGAGAAACTCTTATTGTTTGTGCTGCTGAAACCTCTCGAGCCCTACATTCTGGGTTCGCATCTCCATAAAGTGACCATTAGACATAGCAGATATACTGACCAATATATCATAAAGATGACACAGTTCAACATTTTTTAAGCCTGTGCTAGCTACAGTAAGTAGCTTCCCATGACCTGTGACCATGAGTCATGTTGACAATCCAGACCACACATAACCCACAAATACAAGATGTAGTGAATATTTGGTTACTGGGACAAAAAAAAATTTGTGAAAATTTAGCAAAAAATATTAAAAAATATGTTGTCCTGTCTTTGATCTAAAGACTGACTTAGCCCAATTGAGTAAAAGGATCCAAAAATATTGGCTGTCTAAGCACACTTAGTATTCTTGCGTGTTTATATGAGAACATTAGTTGTAACTTCATGCAGTGGAGACACTGATGTTTGGTGGGAAAATATTTCTGCTACATGTCTAGAGCTCTAAAACTTCAAATAAGTCCTCAACTTGTCTGACTGCAAGATAGGTAAATTTGCAGGTCAGTTAAAATATTAATGCTTTGCAACTCACTATCTTAGGATAGGAAAGCTAGGTTGATGTGGATGGCACAGAGGCTTGTGTTTTGGAAAATTTTGAGATATTTTTGGATGACTGAACACATGAAGGAAAAACAGGCATGTGTGCAAAGGCTGTGAAAGGGCAAGTGCAGTGCTCGTTCCACCGATCGCATTTGCTTTTTGTGGTTTAACTTTGGTGCCAGAATAACTGGCTGCTACCGAAAACAGTCTTAAACAGAATTGAAGACAATCTAGAAAAAAGCATTTGATTTTAAGGATTTTGTATTTTGTAGTAGTGATTTTGTAGTTTTTGCTGGGATTTTATTAGTAACATGAATTTTATGTATGGCTGGCAGACCACGGTGAAAATTTTTTATCATTTTGGTACTGCTGCATGACTTTTAGCTTTTTATGCAGTAGGTAGTGCGTTATATTTTAGTTTAAGATATAGACTGTGATAATAAAGCATGCTCTTAAGTGTGAAGTGATTATAATGCATGACCTTTATTTCACCATGATGGATTTTTATTTGTGTTTAGCAGAAAAAAATGTGTTTCTAAATGCCAATCAAATGCTTTAAATCAGTGGTTCTTAATTGGGGGACGTCAAGAAATTTCCAGGGGAGTACGAGCCCTTACATGCTCTACGACATGGAAATTTTTTTAACGGGTGTCTCTTCCAAAGGTTACGCCAGTGCTAATTTTACACCGCTTCATGTTGTCTGGTTTAGTTCCAGCAGAGGTGAAAGTCAGGGCTAGTTTTCTTGAAATTTTGTAGACGGAATTCGAGCCTACAAACAAACATTCAGGGGCACAACTAGGGGGACTGTTTAGTTGGCATGCAAAGTCCCTCTAACAATGACATCTGTGCCGTTCTTGCATTTGAGAACAACATGGTGCACAGAATTTCAAGGTAGCCTGCTGCATTGCAGAGCGGCTTCACCTAATTCCAGATAAACACGAGTGCATACACTTTGCACAGCTCCATGCAGCCTTGGGATACTGTTATGGCTTTCTGTAATTTGATGAGCTCTATGCAATGTGACTGTATGCCAATGGTGGCACTCAGCTGCTTGATCTAGAACTGTGTCTTCACTCACACTAAGCAGTGTGGAGGAAGTGTTTAATCTATAAACAAAATAACATTTCTATTGGAATATCTGGTTTATGTGAGTAACTGTACTGTGTTTTCACGTATGAATGGTTTTGGTCTGAGATTCTGGAATCTTATGCAAAAACGTGGTTATAGCGTTTAAATGATATACAATTAGTTTGAATAATCTGTATTCACTCTGTGAAGCAGTGTGCGGTTGCTAAGCTATGAAGAGTGAATAAATGAGACAAAGAATTTCCAAATATTTGCTTAAGTCTAAAAAAAGCAACTGCAACACATTAAGCATGCGGGGTAGAGTAGATAGGAACATGCATATCTGTGAGTACCAGTAAATCTTGTGCAATGTCATTTAAAACCAAGCATTTTCCATGTAATGCTGTAAAATAATGTTGCACCAAATACTGGCCAAAAATTGTCAAGTAATCAGTGGCCTATAATTTTGGGTGCAGGGCTCTGTACTACGTACCATGGCAAGCAAGTGTTAGTAGTCATCAGGTTCAATGCAACATTCCTACCTTTAAGACTTTATTGTAAAAAAATATGTACACCTTTGTTGAATGATGCAGAAAGTCTAACAACGTATGGCTGTGTGCTTTGATGATGCAGTCAGATTGTTTATACTCGTCCCTATGTTTTGAACACTACAATTGCATTTCACTATGTGATTGAGTGCTTGAGCGTTACAGTGTTTGTTCGTTTGAGGGTATGTCATGCTACAACACATTCGTTCTTTATCTGGCCTTGACCAAGGTTGGACTCAGTGTCCTACTCTAGATGTAGTGTTGTACCAAGTGTTATGGGTTAGTGAACAATAGTGATAAGAAAGTGTCTGCAACCCTGCTGTTTTGCCTCCAACGTCACTATTTAATCGTTCTGTTGTGTCTATTTTTATAAATCTGCATTGTGCAGACTGTGTGTGTTTGAACTCTATTGGCTTCATGTCTGTTAGAAAACCTTAAAATTAAAATATTTACCAAGATATACACTTGTTTTTACAACTTATTTAAAGACAGGTGGGCATGAAGCAAAGGAAAATTACTTAAGGGGGCGTGGTGAAAAAAGGTTAGGAACCACAGCTTTAAATGGTTGGCCATTGTGTTCTGACAGAATAGATAATTCTTTTTTGATAAACTATGTATTTTTCTCAAAAGAAAAGTACGTTTTATTGCTACTTATTTGCTGTTTGGAAAACTTGTTTCTAAGCACTATTTGTATTATATGTTATGAAGGAAGCAAATGTCATGGGCTGGAGATCAAATGAGTGATATCCCACAACCATTACCTTCAGTATCAGGATCTGGTGTTTTCATTAAAGCTGGTGTGAAATATCGGTATTATCAAAATGTTTGTACTGTGAGCTACTCATCTGTGTGGTGGAACTGGACAAGGTCGGCAACATTTTTTTTCTTTTTTAATGTGTAAACTTTGAAAAAAGATAACACTTCAATAGTGTATATGAGACTTTGACATTAAGATATATTCAATTTCCTTTTAGTGAAGTCTGTCTGCAGTGATCAAGTGCTTTTGGCTATATGTGCCAGTTTTGGACAGTATGGTGTTTGTTCGGTTCTCATGCATATTCCACACCATTTGAGGTGATTACTTCGGTGATACCAAGAAGTTGGTAACCACAGTCTTTTGTCCAATCTTCAACTTTTATAACAATCTGTTTTGACCTGTCGACTTGGGAACACCACTGGCCCGTTGAGCAAACAAATTTGTTTTGCTGCAGTTTGCAGCAACACGATTAAAAAGCCGTTCTTTCCATGCACAAGTTAGCAAAACTTCACAGCCAAGGATGTTGATTACAGTTCAAAGATGCAGACCAAAAAAGCTTGGTGCAGTAGGAAGATATATTTCCGACAGTCACAACCCGTACCATACGCAATAGGCCCTTTCATCATTGACATTTTCAAGTAAAAGATAGGTAACTGGCTATTTATGTGGTTTTAACGTCACCCAACCAACACGGAATGTCATCAGGAGATAAAAATATAAATGAAATGGAAAATGCGATTGAGATGCAAAAACAAGTGTTGTATAAGATATCTTACACTATGATATCTCATCAACCAACACTAGCACACGACGCTAGTCTTATGAAAAAGGCACGGCGACTGCCTTAATTGGTTGGTGTGTCACGTACTGTTGTTACCAGCAGGCAATGTCACCAGGTGAATCAAATTGGATGATGTGACGTAAAATGAACAAAGAAGGAATTAGTGCAGAAAAAAGCTATCAGCAAGGGTTTACTTTAATGAAAAAACGTCTCAGTCAATGCGTCAGTAACCCTATAAAACACTACTAATCCATGCGAAACTTTGAAGAATCTTTTGTGAAGCAAGCAGGCAACGCTCTTCCTCAACTTGAGTTTTTAATCGAAATGGGTTCTGGTGAAGCCCGTGAAACCATAAATTTATTTTCCATTGTTAGCTCTCCATCTCTTGGGAGTTATGCAGGAAAGGTGTGGTTTGAAGCATACCCTTGTTTAGTCCATTTGGATTGGACTGTATGACACTTGGCCACTCAGCAAAAAGCGATGATCAGTCTACTCAGTGTTTCCTTACCTTTTTGCGGCCATGTCCCACCTGATCGTCTTCGAAGTCGTGATGTTCTTCCTCGGAGATGTTAATTTTGACTCAAAATGCGAGCTCCTATTTAAGTGGAAAAGTCTTTATCCGCCAGTAAAACTCATTCTCAAATTTCCTCCCTAAATGTCAAATCGCTGCACTATGGGGGCGTGTGCCCCACGTTGGGGATCATTGGTCCATTTGGATTTTCTTGTGAGTTTCAGAACTGCGGAGTAACTATGACTGCAAGCACGGGGATTTCAGTCGGAGTTGAGTTCATCTTAAATTTGAAAGTGTTTTATACGTTTGCCTTGCGTTTGCAACTCATGTTCAACGACCGCGTTAATCTCGCTGTAAAGGTTCGTTTTCTGCTTTGATGAGTTTGAAGTGCTTGTTAGAGAAGCTGCAGTTAGAAGCGGTTCGTTTTTTTCGGACGAAGTTTGGCTGAGACAGGGACGGCAGTCAAGAAGAATGAAAACCGAGTTGGACAGAAAAAGATATTCAATGACCTGTTCGCAATGTGCAATCTGCGCAATAAAAACGTCAATCGCGAAATCATGCGTGTGTTGTGATGAAGTTCAACCTCTGTGGATGTCCCATTCTGCGCTTTTTTGCCAGTTTGCGACTAAGTGCAAGGTGTGCGGCGAGTCACATCACATGTTGCTGAATGAAGACAGCAAGCAGACCTTTTCTGAGAAGCTTGAGGTCCTTTCTTGACGCAACAAACGACGATGTGTGCGTCGTCATCTGGTTTGCACACCGTTTCAAACACGTTCGCCACCACGTCAGCTCACAGCATCGACAGCAAGGTCAGATTGATACTCGTTCTAGTCTGTTTCTTTTCGGTCGTTGACCGATTTTTTTGAGATGACTGAAAAAAATTGTCATTTCGGCCATAATGCTTTTTGCACTCATAAAAAATAACCGAAAACGAAAAAATACCAGACGTTGTTAAGCTATTTCGGACAAATGACCGAAATATCTCAGCGAAAAGAAAAAAAACATGTTTCAGTCCGAGTTCTGAAACGACGATTTGTCGTTCATGGATAGCTATTGTTTGTTGGACCGCGGTACAGAAAATCTGCTCTGCACGAAATCTATTCGAAGTGACAAAGACCCTCTCAGGTGGAAGTGGAATGCAAATTCAACATGATTATACTGTCGCGCTACCTGCTGGAAGGGCGACCAAAAGGAACGTAAGTTTTGTGTCAAATGCTATTCGTGATGACATTTTACCCAAGGTTGGTGACAGGATTCCACGAGACGAAGATTGGGTCGATGCATGAGCATCTGCAGCGCTGTAGGTGTATATGATATCAGCTTTCCAGAAGTATCTGATGGTCGATTGAGTATTTTGATCGGGGCCGCCAATCCTGCACATCGTGTATACCAAATCCAATCGTGTTCTTGTATTAACCGAGCGCCCGGGTTAGGCTCTGCACTGCAAAGTGAAAGCCATGCAATAGTGAAATTGCAGTAAATTCTGTGAAATTTGTTTGTTACAACCTTGCTGTCTGCAAGGGCAACTACCACAGTTGTTCAACCAATAATTTAAAACCTTTTTAGTTGGGAAGTCCATATCATTAGCATTGTTGCGATCGGAAATCCCGAGCGGCATGTGCGCAGAGCTTCGCACCGTGGCAGCAAGCAACAATAGAGATCACCCGACGAGATCACTCTCGTCGTCACCG
>JGI24021J15306_10012009_pt1 | contig 10757 bp, 5 predicted proteins | sample Ectturendosymbi1_FD_15306 | JGI IMG/M metagenome (IMG submission 15306) | reverse complement strand
GCCTCAGAAGTCTGATACAGGCCCGTTGTTGTTACAGTTTGATGTCGTAACAATCGACGAAATTCTACACACACAACAAACTTTTGACAATCGCGAACGTCGAACGTCACCATGTTCGTTATGGTGCATACCAGCAAGAATCTGTTAAATTGTTGAATCCTATAATCGAAATTTGACTAGTTAAAATTAGCTTACTGGGTGCAAATAATTCTGGAGTTTCGGCAGCGTTTCCTAACCTGACTACACTGGATGGCTGAAACATGATTTTGTGAAGGTTTCGACACAGGCTCGTAGCCAGGTTTTGGGGGAACAAATGCATTTTTAGGGAGAGTTTGGATATTTGATTTTTTTATTTGCTTAAAACAAATTTTCTGTGCACAACAAAATTTGGTGAACACAAAAAATGGGGGCACTACCCCCGAATGCCCCTCCGTGACTGCAGGCCTGCTTCGACATAAACCTACTCCGGTAAAAGCAGCGTAGTGGGAAAATCAAAAAATGAAAAGAACAGATATGGCAACCTTGTAGTGAACTTGATTATGCTTTTCTGGCCGTGACAGCGCACCATGGATCGATTTGTAAGCATCCTAGGCAAGATCTTTTCCAGCGCCCACCTCTCGTATTCAAAGATTCTTACTCTACATATCAACACGTTGTACTGAAATAAGGATGTTAGTTGTAGATTAGAAAAGTGTATCAGGTTGTCAAAATTTGTGCCAAATTGCGACTAATCTTACTTTGTATGTGTGAAATTGAAAATACTGGGAAAAATATTAACCTTGCTGCAGCAAACCTAAAATAGTGCAATACCTTCATCTTATCAATTGCGTGATGTGTTTCAATCCCTTTCATCATGTTCATCCACTTTTACTTGGTGTACATTTGTCACTTTCTGAACCACACAGTTGTATATATTTTTGCTCCTTTTTTGGCGCTCGCTTTGGCCTAGTTCGCGTAGCAGCGCAGCCAGCCCAAATATTTGGGGGGACAAAAATTTTGGTGGTGGCCAAAATGTTTGATGTTAGGCGAATAACACCATTTTGTTTGGGATATACCGCCTTTCAAAGCACAAAATGACTGTGTTTTAAAATTTTTGGGGGAATGGCCCAGTAGGCCCCCTTTGGCTACGCCTATGAGTTCGCGTAATGGTAGCGCCGGCACTGCATAAGAAGCGCGGAGAAGTGGTTGAGAAGGTATAGGAAGAAGCCTAGCGCCAGGAGCATTCTCCTTATAGATCGCAACGAGCTATTTTCGCTTTGAACGTTTCAACTGAGTCGTGTGTTTTCTTTCTGCTTCAGTTCCTGTGCCTCTTCAACTTCGACGGTTTCAAGAAATTATAGCACAAGCATTGACAAGTACTGTATATCACAACCAGTAGCTTTTGTGAAGTCATAGCGAACGTAAGAATTGTCTCATAAACTAGGAAAATGGTTGCTTGCAATTTGCAGGACTGAAGATGTGTAAATTACCGGAAATCGATTTACTAGTAAAACAATTTGTGATTTGATTGCGCCACTCTTGCGGACACTTTTACCCGAGGGAAAGAAATAAAGACTTTGAAAAGTCTAACTATACTGTAAAAACAGCTGAATCACATAAATTCACTTTCACGGTAATCGCATGTAAAATGTAGAAATGATGTAGCGAATACTAAAAGGATCAGGGAGGCCCGTAACGCAACCCTGCAAAAATGTGTTGGACAATTGGGCCCTCTCAGAAAACTCTTCGCCCCTCATGGTATTCCAAGCTGATTACGGGCCTGGGATCAGGTAGCCTACAGTGATTGCCTTGAATTCTCTCCGCTCCTACTTGCTCAGGCTGTAATATTCTAACCAGGCCGGAAGCAACTACTTATCAGGTACCAGGAAGCTGCTGGGAGAAAATTAGAACTCTGGTATCCGCAGGCTTGTCCGTACGAATGTCATTCCTATGGCAATCCCATGGGAAACATCCCATGGGATGGGATGGGACAGCACACATTTGTATTTCCCATGAGACAGTAGCCATGTCATAGCAACTTCATTACGTCAGAGCTAACCTTAATTTTTATACTTTTTACCTTTTGAAGGTTGATACTGATACCTTTTAAAGGTTGAGAATGATACTGAATTGTCATACTTAGACTCAGGGCTGCGGAGCTCTTGTAAAATTGAATTGGCTCCGGCTCCGGAGCTCTCTGGTTTCGTAAGCATGGTTCCGGCTCCGGAGCTGTGATTTTTTATGACATGGCTCCAGCTCCGCGCCGGCTGTGCTTTGTTAATACACTTTAATAATTTCGGTATTCCTAGTGTACTTGTAGCAAGTGAGCGTGTTATTCCAACATATTTTGAACTAATACTGCTACCACTACCAGGCCTGTGTAGTCGGAAGGAGTTTGGTCTAGAGAAGTAGGAGTCGGTAAAAATTCTTTAAAAAAATTTCCGACTTCGGGCTGATCTTCTGTTCGCCGATTGTGATTGTTTGTGCCACGAAAAAGTCCATAAGCATCACACAACAAGGACTTAGTCTCACAAATTGTGCAGATATGCCCTGCGGTGATGTTGACTGACTTGTTCACACTACACTCGGCAGTAATTCCGCAGTCTGATGTGACTAGAACAAGTCCCAACAGGAACCTATTTCGACCTATTTCGATCAGATTAATTTGTCTCGCAGCATTAGCGAACTGTGGCAACTGTCAGTACGCGAATGATAAATCTGATTTTTGGTGCTCGGTTATGTTCCTGCTTCTGAAGCGTTGCACGTTTTGATACAATTAGTTGCCGGTAACACAGTTACTTATCTTCGTCCTCTGCACCAGCGTGGTCCAACTACAGGCCCGCAGGCCACATGTGGCGCGCGGACAGAATTTTTGTGGCCCGCGAGCTTTCTCGCTATTGATTCTTGTGTGGATATAAGAGTAGGTAATTTTAATTAGAAGAAACACACGCATAACATCTTTTAATAATATTAATAATGTACAATATTACAGACGTTAGTCCAGACCAGGGTCTCCAAACTACGACCCGCGGGCCAAATCCGGCCCGCCAAGACATTTCATCCTGCTCACGAAGGCATTTTGTCAATGATGAAAAAATAATGTATTTACAAAAAATGTATAGCTTTCGTAGAATGTAACATATCCCGAAACAATCCTATAACGTAAGATATCCGGTCCTCGAACTGTTGTGTGGTTGCTCTCTGACAAAAAGTTTGGAAACCCTGGGCTAGACCGTAGAGAGCTTCTAGAAAATAATCAACATAAATAGGTTTCCCAAACTGAAACATTTTGCAATGAAAATGCACTCGGCGTTTGGAAGTCAAGGGCGTACGCAAGGGGGGTGGGGTGGCCTCGAGCTTGATATTTTACGAAAACTTTATTACCTGCGCAAAGGAGATTAATTGCTTTCGCATACTTTTTGCTTGTTAATTTGTCGACTTAATGCAAACACCACGGAACGGAATTAATTTGCATGCAAATTTAAAGGAACATTGTAAATGGGCCAAAAAGTAATAATTAGGTTTTGGTGGGAATCTGGGTTATCATCTGCATCCAGAAACCATCTCATCACTTTTTGCAGATCTTTCGTCCACTACGCATGTTTAAGACTGTCTTCCGCGGTAGTTCACTTCATCGGAAACGATTGTCCTTGTTTTGTCTGCTATGGCTAAGCAGCGCAAGTGCTGACCGCATTGGCTTCATTACCAATTTCTGTAGCATGATAAAGCTGTTGCACGAGCTCAAAAGCAATAAGTGTTAAAATAGAAGCATTCAGAGTATGTGATATTGTCTCAGCAGGGAAAAAGGAAAACTACTGTAAAAATTTGCTGGCTTCTATACATAACAAAAAATCGAACGTTTACTTGCGTACTTTATGCGCATTCTCAATTCTTGTGTAGTTTAGCAAGATTCAACCTTGCAAACCGGGGTGTGCGTCAGACAGTCCAGCTGCACACGTTCTGTGCTCCACTGCTGGTATTCGACAAGACATTAGCGCAGCCTCATTTCGCAGTTGTAAATTGCTCTGACGCAGTGTTGAATGTGTTTTACTCCACTGTTTTAACGCGCAGCCTGATGTTTTTGTAGTTATGAACTGCAGTGTCGTAGGGTTGAGTGCATTCTCCTCCGACCTAACCTGGAGAGCTTATAGTTTACATTCAGTCCAATGACATATAAATTAAGGGGAATGCGTGTAGACGAATATACATACTATGCAAACAAACTTCGCCAAAACGTTGGTTTTAAAACATGAATATGACGTCAAATTGTGACGTCACAAACAGCACACATCAAATAAAAATGACCACCATATGCCACTGAATGAAAACCTTTCCTTTCAAGTAAATAACCTTTCCTTTCGGTTTACCTTTAAAGTAAATAGGGTGCATGAGTTCATGAAAACATCTTCAAGGGTGCATCATAACAAAAGAGGTTGAAGAACACTGCTCTACACAATAGCAGCGTGGCAGAAACCAGTGAATAACAAAGTTCGCTTGACGAAAGGAGTTGGAATATACTCGTAATTGCTTGACGAAAATGCGGTAAACAAGGGAAGAGTTAAGTTTGGAGTTGGTTGGTAGGCTCAATTGCTTGAGTTTTTTGTTACGGTGGTTACAGAATATTCAAATAACTTCACTAAGCCATTTGAGGCGGTATCATCATGAATGCCTAGTGCGCTTTGCGACAGTGTCGCGCAGCGGTTGTTTGGAGACTGCAGACCGCGATAATCCACTTTTCCATTTTTCTTGTTTATTCAAAATCCTGGACACACACCGATATCAATATTATCGGTTACAAAACTCACAGGTGATCTGCTTTAATCAATTATTATCGGCGTTCAGCAATGACTTTAATTATGACTATTGTAGACTAACAGCCAGTCAGCTGCTACTGACCTGTGGAAACAATCTCGGTGCAATTCCCAGGTGCGATCGGCATGTGGGCAAGCGTGTCAACTAGCCAGTTGTATACATCACTGAGCGCTATTGTTTAGTCATAATTGACGACAAAGGTGCTGTAACGCGTGAGTCAGTTCAAAGAGCCTTGTTTTTCAGCGCGCTTAGCAAATAGTGTTGTATGATGAAAGGGTCCGGAGCCGGAGCTCAATTAACCACCAGCTCCGGTTAAATTTTAAAAAAGCTCCGGCTCCACCGAAAATTACCGGCTCCGCAGCCCTGCTTGGACTATACTTCTGAATTTTAAAGTCAATGAATTTTGTCGTTTTGCATGTCTCTTTGTACTTGTAGTGCTATTTAGTAGATACTAAACCTCAACTTTCATAAATTTAATAATATTAATCAGGGTTTTTTCAGGAAAATGTTAGGAACCTGGTTTGGATCTGTAGGGGCCCGATTTCTCTGATTTTAGGGACCCGATTTTTTACGATTTTAGGGACCCGATGTTAATTTTCTCTGATTCTAGGAACCCGAATCGGGTCCCTAAAACGCCTTAAAAAACCCTGATATTAATTGAATTGTATTCCATATTAATACTATATTGGGAACCTCGTGGGATGGGACAGGCATAAATTGCTATGTGATGTGACATACGAATATGTCCCATGGACAATCCTGGGTATCCCACCCGTACCTTAAATTTTCTGTTTCTTTTACGCAGTGAGCTTGTGGGTGGCAGTTAGAAGATAACGTGCCACAAGTGTAACTTAAATACTCAACCCTCACACATTTTATTAGATCACTGGTTTAATATTTAACCCTCAGATACAACTACAGTAGTTGAATCATTTGTTTCTCCAGAGGCGTTGGTTGCATCATTATCAACAGAATTATCTGAGTTACTGCCGTCAGTTTTCAACTACTTCAAAGCTATCGCGTCTAAGTTTATATTATTGCATTTTTTATGTCCAAGACTCACTCAAAGCTCTGCCTTCATTGGACTCCTAACCAATTTTTAAATCTGGAAGCGAAAAACCTTCGTCTTCTATTACAAAACCTCGTTGTAGCAATGGGATACTTTTTCCTATTCTATTGCATCATAATATTCGGTAAAAAACTAATAACGGCTTATTGCGTCAGACTAAAACAAATAATTTGCTCAGAACTAATGTAATACATCTGACTCGATAGCATGATACGGAAACGGCATTCCCACCCTTATTTGGGTGTATATGTAGCGTTTCCAAACTTTTTTCATAGTAACCTGACTTAAAGATGTGTGCTTTTACTCAGATTTCCTGTATGTAGCTCCAGACATCGCATAAATGAAAAGTTATTTCTTGCGTAGCTAGCATAGCCTGTGTATTCTAATCACTGAAAATTCTTTTTTGGTGTGCACCTCTGCCCACATCCCACATACTTTTTATCAAATTTGTACAAATAATTATATAAGTCATGGTTTTAGAATGTGTTGGTAGCCGCTACACATGTTGCTATATAAGACAGATACGGATCCAGGCAGTACAGTTAGGGGGTCGATTTCAGTAACATTTGTTTGTCAAGTGTCATAATGGCTTCGCTGCTTTAAGAGAGATGAAGTATAGTCCACAACACTGCTGTGACAAAACAATGGACGACAGAATGGCTTCATATCGCGAATGCTGTTTTTCAGATTGTACAAAATTGTGGTGAAAGAAGTTACTTTCGTAGGTTTTAGGGGGAGATCGCCCTCCTGGATCGGCACCTGATATAAGAATAAAGACAAATACATGCGACAATGACTGATACAATCGAATATGAACTTAAACAAAGACGGTGTAGGGACCTGACGGCTGTGTGATCAGTTAAAGTGGTTGTTGTTTGTGCATCTGAGGGTTTACAGAAATTGGCACGCCTCCTGGGGACCCTGTCAAGAACCACTGCCCCAGAGAAAGTCTTCATTGAAAAAGGTTCACACAGAGAAAAGAACTTTCGTTGCTCTGATGTGGTTTGCGTTTGATGATATGTTGTACAATATTTTTTTCAGTTATAAGCGAAATAATTACTTCTACTTAGGCAACCTAATTTTTTATGAACCAAGTCGACACTGTAACACGAAATTTTATTTGTCCAAACCTGTCTCGATGTACAAAAACTGGGAGTGCTATAGACGGCCATACACAAAACTTACTGTTGTATATTTGAAAACTGCAGCAGAGTTTTACATGTGTTTGTTCGATCTCACGGGGAGCAAGTTGTATGTAAATGTCCGCAGACACTTCTTACAAGGAACAAAATAGTCTCAGTGCAAGCATCAAGCTTCGAATTCAAAACGTATTATCAACGAATCTCAAGAAAAAATAACGAATGCAAAAATATTATGTTTACGTCACGTACACGAATGAAAGCTGATGTGATCACTGATCAGGACACCAGGAATCAAAGAAACTGGCAAGAACATATACACGCTTCCGTAAAAGTCTGGCGAAAGGAAAAGAACGAAAAAAGGTTGTACAGTCGCTATGTAGCTCATGCGCACGATCTTGACGATGAAACAATTATTGAAAATCGAGATTAAGAAAAACACCTGATCAGCGTATCTGAAAGGATCTGTTTCACTTCTACAAACTCTTTTGCAGCAAGGTGTAATTTAAAACACAGCCTATAAACAATATCACAAAAGGGTGCGCTGTGCATTCGAAACATTATTTGCTTTGCGAAGTTTAAATTTGTCCAGGTATCGACGCAAGAGATGTAGAACGCTTGTGAGAGCGTAGAAAGCTTATGTCTGCTCAAAATGCTGATGAAAGATAACTGCGATGTTAATATGTCAAGGAGATTTTAGACAGCTGTCAGTGCTGTGCGCATATACAGTACCATATTGAACGAATACGAAGTGCCTAAATTACATGATTGTTAACATGCGCACGACCTTGCAAACAAGAAATACTACATAATAATGTTTTGCACAGGAAGTTTAAGATTACGTCCACATCCTGTTAAAACTATTTTGATTAGAGTAGGTGCAACTTTCGAGGTAGTGATGATGCTCCTAACGACGTTGAACGTTTATTGAAACGCGTTTGACGGGCTAGGTTGTTAACTACACATAGTAAAAGATTTATAAGAAAACTTCAAACACTCTTTGCCGTCTGCTTTTGAAATGCATCGGAAAACGACCATTGCGTCAAGATTCGACAGAAAACCAGTTATTTTACCAATTGTTTTGAAAAATAATTTCCTTGATTCAGCCCCTTTCTAAAAATATATTGAACAGTTCCTTCACATTTTGAAAACAAATTTGACAGAAGAATACATGTGACCAGGGACACAAGTAAGGTCGTTAATACTTCTCGCATGTTTGGGTTTTGTCAGAGTGTGGGTACCCTCGATCGAAGCAGACATTAACAACTTAGCCAGCAAAATGAGCCAACGAAACATGTTTGACCGGCATCTGAGCTGGATGTGTTGCAAATAAATCGAAATGGAAAGCAGCAATGATACTTCAAACCAGTTCGTGATAAAAATTATTCTTCTGCAATAAATGAAAGACACGAAGCGAGGTACAAAAAATTACTAACCTTGGTTTTGATCTTGCTGCCATTTAAAAAATAAAACAAGTAAAACACTTCATGACGAAAAGCTATAAATTACAGCGGAAATCAACGAATAAACATCATAGCGCAGAATGAAACAAACGAAAGTCCGAAAAAATGCTTGGAGCTATTTTTCGATAACACATCAATTACTGTTCACCAACTCCGACCAACTGCCGAACTTCCTTGCATAGCTTGCCCACCCAGTGTTTCCGAATGTAGAGTTCAGTGCGGATCAATAGGAAATCCTTGAGTGACACGGCGGCAAGCTCTTATAAATCCGCACAGCCATGATGCTCCCTGTTTTATTGAAAGAAATCTTTTTTTAACCAGGAGGTATGGGATAATGGGGTTGATTGCAACATTTATAGTTGGTTTACGAACTTCACTAGAAAAAGAAAAGTTTCAAAAAGGTTTGTTTACGGCGCCGTTGCTTCACTAAAACACATCAAATTGCGAAAAGTTTTCACTGGCAAAAAGTGTTGTGTGAATCTTGCACGGACAGCTCAGCAAAAGTAAATCCAAGTCTTCAACCTCAACATACGCTTAGTACCGCATCAAGTGTCTCCTGATCCCCGATAAGGAGGCACACTGGCGAGGAGCGTGCATCTCACAAGTGATGCATTTCGTTGTGTGTTAGGGAGCTTTGTAAAAAATGTTTCAATTAGTGATTATTTCAAAAGGTTCCTAGTGCATGCACGAAATTGGCAACTCTTTTAGTCATTTCGAAATTTCCGAGAATACCAGGGCCTTGCGATTTTCAGGCGAGACAAGGAGTGATCGTCACATCGCAAGGACCCTGAGAGTAAAGCTTGGAGCTTTTAATAGTGCCCGAGGAAACCTATGCAAAATTTGCGTGCATGAGGAAAGATATGAAAATACGCAATAAGCTCTTTTCTTGTTACCTCAACTGAAACTGAGTGATCAAGCTCAAAGAGACAACCACGTATCAAACTTTTCTACCCTGAGAATCGATTGTCGAACAAAAAAAACATGTATAAAACAGAAGTTGGTTGTCATAAAACGTGAGCACGAAGCAAACACGCGGAACATACGCCACACTGATGTGCAATAAACCTACATCGAACTACTACCCACATAATAGAACATTTGTTGATAAACAAGCTGGAAGCTATAGTAGCAAATGTTCATCAATCTGGAACAATTTTTCCGGAGTTTAACAATATGCTTACACTATTAGAAGATTCGAAACAATCGCATGGAGGTTTATGAGTAAACGTTCAAGTTGGCATGAACGAAAGGAATTAAGCCGGGTCATACCACCTTCATCAACCTAAAAAACACGCAAAGAAAGCAAGGAAGAAACATACTCTCCGACATCTGTTCTCCTTTCGTTCAGCAAAGCTCGTACTTCTTCGCTGACGCCTCTGCTTCACACACCAAACGATAGCAACGCTGACGACCGTGATGAGCAGCGCACCTGCGATTGCGCTCATCGCAAACATGACCTCGGATATTGGCAAAACAGAGCATGCTGCTGCGCCTGCGGATGCAAATACTTCTTGTGCGATGAAGCCACAAGACGTTTTCTCAAATGTTATGCACTTTCCTCGCCACGCTGATTTCTCGCTGGAATGCGCAGCAAGCCAAGCGGTTTTCTCGCAATGTGTGTTTTTCATTACAAATAATATCACCTGTTGTAAATAAAATGCAAACACGCACAACAAACAGGGCATAGCCATTTTTAATAGTTTTCTTTGAAATCGAACCGCTGGGGTCGCCCCAGTGTTTGATACTTGGGGTTGATCACCAGCATGGCGCCTCACCTTTTGCCGCTGACAACGCAGCCGAGAAAAATTGAAACAAGGTGAATTTCTACATTCTAGAAGCAATCATATATCAGTATCAACATTCTAGAAGCAATCATTCATGAAATAAACTATTCCCGGCTTCAAAACTAACCGGCAACACTGAAAATTTAATTTAAAAATCTAGCAAACATTTGAACACAGCCTTTCCTTCCTTACATGACAAGTTTCCAAAGGATTATTTATCCAACAACCACGCATACGACAACTCTAAGTCACTTAGAGGCTGATCGTTGAGTAAACGAATCTCACATTCGATTTCAGTACAATTTCGTTTTTATGCGTATTCCGCCAACATGCGTACCTTTAAGGAAATTTGACGGAGAAATCCACCACTTGCCAGCCAACAAGTGGTGACGTAATGCGGAAATCTCGGTCGTTTGGCAGCAAAAGTGCTTGCTGTGGCAAAACAGTCTGATAGTGGAACTTTGCATGGCTGAAACGCAGAGCCACACAATGGTTCGGAATTGAAATCCAA
>JGI24021J15306_10012008_pt1 | contig 10758 bp, 8 predicted proteins | sample Ectturendosymbi1_FD_15306 | JGI IMG/M metagenome (IMG submission 15306) | reverse complement strand
CAAATTTATTCCGTGGTATTTGCATTAAGTCGACAAATTAACAAGCAAAAAGTATGCGAAAACAATCTCCTTTGCGCAGGTAATAAAATTTTGTAAAATATCAAGCTCAAGGGGGGGGTTAACCCCAACCCCAACCCCCCCTTGCGTACGTCCTTGGTTGTTACATCCAACAGTTGATGCAACGGGTTTCAAGAAAATATGTGAAGTGGAAACAGGCTAATATCGCCTGTACTTGATTGGCTGAAATGACTTATCGGGCGGAGAGTGCAAATGAGAACAAATGATTTGGTTTCAACTGCGCATTCAACCACAAAGGAAACGCGTGACGTTTCCTTTGATAAAATCCACGGCAAGCTTCGAGAAATCGGCCTAAAAGTGAAGCAGGGCGGACACATCTGCACATGTTCGAAATCAGGAAGGTTTGCGAAGTGCAAGGCGGAGCAAATATTGCGAGTCGCGCTTTACGACTGCGCTGCGAAAAAATATAGAAACCGTTTCAATCCAGGCATGCTGTTTTTTAGTTTCTTCCACCATATTCTGGCGTGAAAAAAGGCTATGTTTGGTAGATTCTGGTAGTGTGCTCCGTTTTTCTTTTAATGTTTGACCTTGCTGACCGCAGACATTTTAATAAACAGATAAAACAACTATTTTATCTGAATACCGAGATGGGGGTAAACCGCTTTGTTTTGCAAAATTTGAATTAGCTTTAAACATATAACAAAAACAAAAATGTTGCCCCCTAAAAATGCATTTTGCCCCCCCCAAACCTTAAAACCTGGCTACGGGCTTGCTGCAGGGTGCATCTTTCTTTATTCATAAACTTTGAGAAAAGCCGACATGAGGGATTTGCTGCTTACGTCTTCCCAGACCAAATGATACGTTTGTTCGCTAGGAATGTCTTCACTAAATTCAAAGTAATAAACGCACCCGGTCGGGCCTCAGGTTGCATTTCAGTATCGATTCACGTGATAAACCACACGTGCTCGAACGAAACATATCACGAACACGTAGTGAAATGGCAATGCAAAAGTTCGCAAAATTATTAGCAAGTGCACATGGTTAGAAAATGATAAACAGCGGAAATACTGTTCTTTTAACTAAAAATCCACAAAATAGTTGTCTGCGCAAATAGAGTTAAAAGCGAAAAGCGTGATGGGATCAACTAAATTCTTTAAATTAGCGTTAGCAAAGCACGGATACGAAATTCGGTTTTGAACTTTTCACAATTGTTCGAAGTCGTGATAGTCGTTGACGTCCTTTTCGAAAAATGCAGTTTTGCTCATTGCCACCAATAGCGTTCGTGCAAGACTTGCTGGTTGCGTTTGTCGATCAACCAACAGCTTCAGAATGTCAAGCATCAGAAACAAACAGATTGTACCACGTCTCCAAGCTCTACCAACTGCATGCCAGCTGCCCGTTTTTCGTCGGCTCTTTCTCGCGCTGCCTCTACAGAGCTTGTTTGAGTCTAAGTTGAATAGAAAGAATTATTTGCTATCAACATGCTGAAACTCCCTCTGGTGTAAAACATAACAAAGTGCATGGAACAACTGTTTCTTTTTTTCTGAAAAAAAACGTAAACAGTAGGTCCGTAACCAGGGGGGGCGAATACTCCCCAAGAAAAATTTTCGCCCCCCGTGGAAAAATGTGTTGGACACAGTTTAAAACCATAGGATATAGTTTAAAAAATGTGGGCCCCTCTCAGAAAACTCTTCGCCCCACCTGGTGTCCCAAGCTGGTTACGGGCCTGGTAAACAGACGTTCACCTGCACGTGTTGACAATGTCAGCGACAAGTGTTGTGACTATCCCGTTTATTCGACGTTTTACCGACCAGCCGGCCCTCGGAGCTAATTTTGGTCCATAATAGAAGATAGACAGAGCGCAAAATTAGATTTTTTTGAACAATTAATAACAAGAACTAAAAATCCAGTCGTTAATTTCGCAGATTTTTATGTTTAGATCCTGATTTGACCGTTGCACTGTTTTTCACTGATAGCAAATAACGCGCATTTGAGGCGGCAATACTGGTTGTGTTTGGCCAACTTTGCAGCATTGAAATCACAAACGCCTTAGTAATGTTTACAAAGAGCGTGTCGCAACCCCACAACAACATTGACCGATAAGCCACTGCTTTAATTCGGCTTTAGTTAGCTGAAACACGACATCTAAAGAAATAAGAACAAAAAGTAAAGCGACATGAAGCAAACATGCTCAAACCAGGGGCGGATCCAGGCAGTAAGGTTAGAGGGGAGGAGATTTCAGTAATATTTAGTAGTCAGGTCTCACAACGGCCTCGCTTCTGTAAAGGAGATGAAGTATACTTCACAACACTGCTGCGGTGACAAAACAAAGGACGGCAAAATAGCCTTATACCGCCAATGTTGTTTCCGAATTTTACAAAATTGTGGTGAATAAAGTTATTTTCATAGGTTTTTGGGGGCGATTGCCCCAATCGCCCCCCCCTGGCTCAAACCAACTAACAGATAAACTGGTAACTGCAACCGGGAAGAGTGGACTAATAGTCATACGGCAGAGCGCAAAGAATTTCAGCAGGTACCTTTAAGTTATCGTCCATGCTCCTCAAATTTGTTTTGAAACGATCCATTGCATTTTTCAAAGCGTCTGTCTTGAAACCGTAGTCGAGGCCAATCAGCGAGAGATCGCACGTTGCCGAAGGTATAAAATCGACAAACACGTTCAGGAAACACCTATAGGAAAGTATGTTGATAATACGTTTGCTCGTTACTGATAAGTTATCGAAATTAATGCTGGACAAAAAAGTCATGCATTCGAATTGTGAATGTGATTAATAGACAGCAACACTGCTTGTGGACTTGAGTAGATTTCTGCAGTTTATAATATTAACAGAATCTTTGCTTTGTTTTCTGTAAATTAATTGTAACTTGCATTACCCCGGCTGTCTATAGATTAGACATGGGCGTCGGAAGGATTTTTTCCAGGGGTGGGGCACTAGGGGATTTCCCAAAATTTTTCCAGGGGGGTCAAAAGCAGTGAAATAAGTTTTTTTCCACTGAAAACTAAGAAAACAACCTTTTTTTGCTAAAAGTTTCAAAACCCAGGGGCGCCTGCCCCACTTTCCGACGCCCATCAGATTAGATATGGTACTTTGGATAAGGCTGGATTGCGCAAAAACCACCAAAATTTTTGACAGAATGAAAGTAACACCAGACAGGAATACTTATTATTTTGTGGTACATTACAGTACGTTGTAGTTAATCATCTAAACCAGTGGTTCTCAAAGTTTTGTTCGTATTCCTCCCTAACAAACCCAAACACTGTCAATTCCTCCCAACAAAAATCACAGAAAAGATAATTGCAAAAATTTCACGCTACCTACTGCGAAGAAACACTGAAATGGTAGACGATTATGAAACAAACTGACTCTTATAACGTCAGTTACTGCAGGTGCAGCTTGTCCTTGCATACTGCAGACATCCCCCTCAAAACGAACCTCGTTGTGCAGTTTATGTGTTGAATAAACAAATATTAAAAACTTAGTTTTTTCATTCGAAGCTTTTCCTTCTTGCAACAAATTTCCTCCCAGGAATTAAAAATTCGCCCCTTAGGGAGCAGAGCCGGCGCTAGCTATTTTTTAGTGGCATGGACAAGAGCAGTAGAAATCGTGGATCCAGGGAACTATTGCTCCCAAAGCAAGCAGTTCTTTATCGACTCTGTACTCCCTAGAAAAGATGACCTTTTTAGCCATTCGTAGTAAGCGATGCCCTGTAAGCACTTTCTGCCACAGCGCAGTTGCGGAACAAAGTCCAAAATCTAACCTGAACTGAAAACTTGAATAGTACCGTAAACTAAACATTTACTGCTTAAACGCTATCCATTTCCTTCACGTTCTAAAAAATTAGAGGGGACATTTCTCTCAACTATTCCACATCTCGAATTCTACCAATTGAAAAGCATTGTGTGCAAAGCACACAATAAAGTTGTGGCTCTATCTCTTCGCCATTGAGTTAAAAGACAAAAATGAAAACCTGCCCACCAGTAAGTTTGAGCAATGTCACGAACCACCGACATTTTCAAACCGCTCCTAAAAATCAACCCAACTTTCTCAGTGTGCCCTTTCTACCAGAAACATAGTTTTCAGCAATTTTGTCCAAATCAAGTCTGTCAACTCGTTCTTTGTGAACATGTATTATCATCGAATCGTTTAATCGTCGTTAAGTCATGGTTGTACGCAGGGCTTTTGAGAGAATTTTTACCAGGAGTACGAAGACTGATACCGGCCTCTCCCTAACTTCTGGTTCCCTCGTCGAAACTTGTATAGCTTGTTAGTATAGTATTTATTTACATAAAAATCAGTTAACATGCTATGATTTATAAATAGTTTAATTGTTATACTGACAACTTACACTAGTAATTTTGGGCTTGATTACAGAAAAATTAGCGTGCGTATGCCCATCCTTCTGGGCCCCAGCAACTACTAGGCCCGGATACGATGTGCTGTACATCGTGTATCCTCTTTCGTAGGCCCTGCCCTTGGTTGTACGCAAATAAGTTTTTATCCGCTTTATTGCTGAAGAACACTTCTCTGATGTGGCATTCCTGGAAGGTAAAATCAAAAGTACAGTAGACCAAAAACTTTCCAAACACGGGAAAATGCAATACTCTCGTTCTCAGAGACTGACAGTTTCGAAAAATTTTTTATGGCATTGTGAATAGAGAAATTAGTAGCCAACTCGTTGCACACATCTACAGTGTGGCTTTAGAAGTGGGAGCTGTATCCTACTTCGCGTTCAAGCATCGAAAAATCGTCTTTCGACGAAAAAAAAACTGTTTCTAATTTAGTATTCAATATCCATGCATGATCGCAGCAGCGCAGCCAAGAATATTGTTCGGGAGGGGCCAGCCCATGACGTCGTTCAGTTTATTTTCTAACAGTTTAAAATTGATACAGCACCAGTAAAAATCCTACAAGTTTGTTTCGGGGCGGCCATGGCCTTTTCGGCCTCATTCTGGCTGCGCTACTGCATTATCGATGGATTTAACTTCAGTGGGCGGTGAATTGGTGGAGTACAGCAAAAAGCAGTTATTTTGGGGTTTCCGATTTCTATCAGCAGTTATGTGGGCACGTTTCTTAAAACTGAAGCGTGTTACTGAGTCAGAAAACAGGTATGGTCGTGGCCGTACGGGACGAATATGTTGCGCCGGTCTTAGTGAACCAGTTAGCACCCGTTTGAGAACCACTGATCTGGACTTCCTTCTCAAAAACGTGAAAAGAAAATACAGCGATCAAAATGCATACATTGCAGATAAAAAACAAGGTTTCCAGCAAGAAAATAAAAACAGGGTAAAAAAACAAGGCTTCCGATGTTTTCTGCAGATAAGTTTTAGCATCTCAAAATCCAACTTTACATTAAGTCTTGGCCATGATTTTACCTTGTGCGCGTGACGTCAAATGATTTGGTGAGCACTAGCAGGTTGCGCTTGATGTCACAAAGAGAAATTCCAAGCTGTTCTTCTATTCCTAACCAGGCACCTTTGTTCGAAAAGCTCTCGTATGGTGAACGTATGCACATGCATCCGTACTGTCTTGCGAAGTAGTTAAGGTAAGAGATGTGGTCGCATGAATGAACAAAAGTCACCTGCAGAAAAACCGAGTACAGGATTGAGGACTACCGTTCAACACTTCTGTATATCGTGTTCCAAAATCCGGTTGGCGTCATAATATTTAATACACCGAGACGTTGCAGACAGGGTGGTTTTTAATACTTCTAAAAAATAGAAATACGCGTTACTAATTACTCTTGAATTCATAATGCTTGTTTTTTTTCAAAAGTAAGTTTTCATATTTTTGGTTTTTCATAGAAAGGGTGCGTTAACTTACGAGTACTTGGTATCTACTACAGTTTTGGTATGAAATAGAATAGATTGACATAATTTAGTGTTTTTTCGCACTTGCAAAACTTTGTTATAGATCACAAGCTAAATTAATTCGTTTTCTTGCTCATCTCAATGAACAATGGCAGCGCTTTTGCCCGCTCAAAACTTACAAACTTACTGTAGGAAAGCAAGACGTCTAAGTCAGTCAACCAAAACTGCACTGAAACGCAATTTTTCAAAATTTCTGACGTTTCAAGGAAGGACGTAACTGAAAACTTTTGTCTGTGGCTTACAATGGTAAAAACTATTACCTAAAACAATATGATCTCAACGACTCTCTCAAATTGTGGACGCCATTAACACTTTAGAAGTTAACATGACTCCTAAAACGTTTCAAACAATGTAGCAAATTGCATTTTGTTAAAAAATTTTTATAAAGGGACTTTGTATTTGTAAATGTTGACACAAAACAGGCTGCAAATGGCCAAAACGAAGAAAATCGCAAACACGATTTATCAAACCTATAGTCTGGATCAGCGCAGCTCGTTCGAGGCATTTAGGTGACGAGGGAGTTATTTTCAGAAGTTAAGGAAATTGCAGAAGCTAACCCAACTGAGTCAGAAACGAGCACAACACACATCGTTAACTTTTATCGTGCTTATTAAACCTCTGTTAAGCAGTAAGTTCCCACCTATACCATTTTTCCATGTAACGAACGTGCGCAACACCATTGTTGTGTTGGAGGCCGAACTTGGTGTGCACTTCGCAACAGTCAGCTTACCAGATGGAGATACGTGGTTATAGCATCGACGAAGCTGACTTGTGCAAATCTTGGTACGTCGCAGGCAATCGACTCGGACAGTTGCAGCCACTCATCCCTGAAAGATACGGACACATAACAGGAAACAAAACAACGATTTTAAGCGAAAAACTGCTGTTTTTCATCTTACCTGTTTATGTGTGGTTCTACTTCCTCTACGAAGCTTTTTATAACTTCATAATACTGCGCCAAAAACTTGAAGTATGGCAACTGAAAGTAGAGGAGTGAGATAAATGCAAATGTAATTTTCGGCGATCGTTATTTTTTTATTCACTCTGTGGTTAAAATCAAACCGAAGTATTTGCTGCCGAAAAATTCAGACCGACCTTCTGCATTTCCGTGTCTCTCTGAAAAGCTGGAGGGAAAAGACTATGGCTTCTGCTTTCTGGTCCTTCTTTTACTTCGGCTTGTGATGTTTCATTCTGAAGCGATCAACACATTTTGTAGGTGTTGCAGGAGTAAATGAAGTTAGTTTTTCTTTTATGCATATTTTTTGTTTCAGGTATTGTTTTGTCCTAATTCTTGTTGAATTAACGCTGGGTCAGCCCTATCTCACTAACTTTAAGCAAAGCGCTTAACCTAAACGTTGTAAATTTGCTTCGTTTTGATAGAAGCATTTCACACCATAAATTTGGTCACCCAAAAATTCTCCTAAATAGCGTTATTCTTCAAAGCGACTACAGTTAAGCTACCCAGTATCTTCACCCTACTGGCGTGAAAGCGAAACCAAAATTAAGAAAAAGACTTCATTACGTCTGCACTTTCGGGAGTCACGGGGTCCTTCCCGCCCACGTTCACGTAGTAATCGACCAGCTTTTGTTCGATGTTTGAAATGAATTGCTCTTTGGTTATTGGGAAAGCTTTCCACGGAGAGAACAGTCGATCGAAGAGCGAACGCGTGTTCGATGATGCATGAGATATTCGCAAAGCCTGTAAACAAAACATTACACGTCACACAATTTTTGCTGATTCACATTCACGGGAACCTGATAGATAGATAAATAGGTGAAAATTCTTTACTGAAGCTAATCACAGCGGTTGACTATGTAAAACGATCACAAGAGTTCAAAACACGATGATGCGGTAAAAAATGCAACGTTTGCAAAATGTGATCTCGCTTAGACTAAACATAGGGGTAGGTAGGACTTTTCCGACAGTTGGGGTCAAACTTCATATTCTGTTGCCAAGAGGTAACGGCAAATGACGCATGTTGCTGGAAGTGGTAAGTTATGATATTCGTTTGCCAGAAGACTTACGTATACTTATAGGCTACATGCTTAAATCATTAAAGTTTCTAGTCATACAAAACGACACAGAAATGCCATGAGGCAATGAAAACAGCTCATCTGTTTTGCTGTCCAGGTATATGCGCTTGTCCAACCGTGAGGCCAAAGCTCTGATATACTTCCACGCTGATGCACTTGAGCCTGCTTAACAGCTCACCCGGTGCAACTGCGATTTCACATTGCAGGTGAAATGATATACAAAAATCTGTACGAAAAAAATTGTGCGAAGATTGGGGGGTGCACGATTGCATAATGTGCGGCTCGTTTTTGAACCAACGACAAGCAACGATAAACGGCGTTGAAAGATCTGTATCGCAATTACGAAACATGAAATGAGACCTCAGAGTCCTGGCAGAAATCGCCAATGCATTTCAAACAAAAACAAAGATCCTAAGCACCAGTCTTTACATGAATTTACATGAAGGTAATAAACGGAGAGTATAAGTGCTTTGAAGAAGGAGCAAGCCTTTCGCAAACGATCAAAAATTGATAGTTTTGCGTATGACTGGGGGGCGAGTCCAGGAAAAGAAAAGTTTTTCATGAGGCATGGAGCTCGTATTCGAGTATCCCAAATGAAGGTACGGTCCAGTCTTTTACTGTATGTCAGGTTCACAAGCGCATGCTACAACTTACTTGATAATTCAGACGTTCAGTGAAGCGAAAGTGCGGGGACAGCAGCTGGTAGAGAACGCTGGTTTTGGGCAGTAATCTTTTGCTGTGCACACACATCGCGCTCGGAAACACGAAGTGGACGGAGTCGTGCTCCAGACCCGGACCGACAAACGTCAAGCAAACCTGAAAAACGAAGAGCAAGTGCGATTGTTTGTGTCATAAACGAAGAGGTAGTCCGATCGCTGGTGTGTATTCCTAAATATAGGAATAAGTACCACTGTATCGTAGGCAGTGAAGATGGCTGCTTGTCGGGCCAAGAAAGAACATGAGAGTTGGCACTTGCTTGAAAACGAATTTATAACTTGACATTGTGGCGTTCAGTTAGTAGTAAAACAGTTTAAACATTTGCTCTAATAAACAGATCCGAATGGCGAGTTGGCCTACATTTTTTGGCTTAATAGAAAGTAACAACTTTGGCTGCTTCAGATAGCTTATCGTAATAAGCTTTCTCTTTGTTAACATTGATCAGTTATTTTGCCATTGTGTTATCCCTTATTCTGATGTTCACTGGATATCAGTTTCCTTTTTGCATGATGGCTCTTTGCATTGCTGTTTCTGTTTATTAGCTGAGTCATATGAAACAATAAATAAATAAATCAATCAATCATTTCTCAATTTTCTCTGCTCTGTCGTTTTGCTATGGCGGCTTACCTTAATACTTTCCTATCTAGTGGTAAGCTGCAATACCGAGGGTGAATGAACCTTTTCAGGGCTTCTCATTTCCTTAAAATATCACAAGTTCAATAGGACTTAAAATATCACAAGTTCAACAGCAATCTCAGATAGTTATGCTAGCTCCATACCAAGACGGGAACACGCGAGATCGGAGATGTAGTCACTCCACCTGTACTTTGGTCGAGCTCTTTCCCGTGGGTGTGGCCAGCAGGACTTCCCTGAACTTTCCTGGGACATTTTGGTAACATGACCGAACCAACGTAGCTGGAATTTCTCGATTCGAGAGGTGACTCGACATTCAGGGCCTTAAAAATTTCACAGCTACGCACTTTGTCGCGAAGTATTACGCCCTGAACTCTTGGCAAAAATTCAACCTCAGCCGCTTGCACTAGAGATGGTATTCTTTCAGTCACTACCCAAGATTCATGACCATAGGTGAGGATCGGAATAAAGACCGATTTGAAAACTGACAGCTTTGCGGTGTTAATGAAAGCTCCACTTTTAGTGACCACAGAGCGATAAAGCTCAGTCAAAACAGCGTTTGCTTTACGAATCTGTGTATCAATCTCCTAGTTGCNCCATCCGTCACTCGTAAACACCACCCCAAGGTACTTGAACCACTCCACCTACTGTAGTGTATTGCCGCTCACTTGCAGGATACATTGATTTGGGTTTCTGAAGAAACATAATACCTCGATGCTTTCAGTGCTGACTTGCATTCCGGCTTGGTCGCACGCAGCTGAAAACCGATTAAGAGTATGTTGAAGGCCCTATTCAGAAGATGCAAGCAGCACCAAATCGTCCCCAAAAGCAAACGGTTGATCCTGCAGCTTCCTACAGTGACACCCCCGTTGACTTGGCTGTTACTGTCTATCCAAGTCACAGACTATCTTGTTTTTGACTATCTCTACATTATGCTTCTTACATCGGCTGATGGCAAACGCAAACGTAGACCATTTTGTTTTGCCTATGCCAGTAGATGTACGAAGCATTACGTGGTGGAGCATTCTTAAACGAGTCAATTGTAGCTTTATCAGCAGCATTTAAGCACAATAACATAAAAGATCGCGAGATCATAACTCGCAAGCAGTTTTCGCTCGAGAGTCAAACCAAGACACCATGATGCGTATTTGTGCGTACTTTATGATGTCCAAAAATCATGTAAATTGGCATTTGAATTTTTTGGATACGTCATAATGACGCCACAGGGACGTAAAGGGGGCGTCACGCTGCCAGGCAAAGTTTCAAATGCAAAGGTGCCTATTTTTTGTTTATTAGAACCTATACAAAATTCTGCATCTTATGATGTCTTCACTGACTCTCTAGCCTACCACGATCGGACGGCGAGCTATGACCGAAACTGCCGCAAGCAACTTAAGCGGCTCTTCCGAAACTCCGCCACGTGTTCATCAGTTCGACAGCGATCGCAATCTCTACGACCGTACGCAGGT
>JGI24021J15306_10012003_pt1 | contig 10759 bp, 9 predicted proteins | sample Ectturendosymbi1_FD_15306 | JGI IMG/M metagenome (IMG submission 15306) | reverse complement strand
CAAATTATCAGTTCCAATTGCACGTGTATTTTCTATTTCTTTACCATTTTTGGTTTGAGATGCTCCATAAACTACACCTCTTTACTGTCTGTCCTGTGACGTCTTACTGTCGGTTTACTGCTGCGTAGCTTTTTTTAGTTTCAAAACAGGCTAAGCAATATAAAAGAAGCAAATAAATACAACAAGCCACCTTGCCAGAATATGTTTTGTTATTCCATTTCTCTAAATGATGGTGTGTGCAGAAGAAAAAACTTCAAATGCGCTGGAACAGTTTGCGTAAGCCTTAAAAGACCTTGAGCTTGAATCGCATGTATATATTTAACTTTTCAAATCAGATTAAACATTGGCTAGTGACCCAAAAGTGCCATCTCAAGTGTGAGCGGCAGAGATAGGTTGTTTACGAAGAGTTAACGGCGAGACACCGCGACAAACTGCGCAGCTGTAAAAGTCTGAACGTCGAACCACTTCGCCGAATAGAGAGAGCACAGCTGCGAAGGTTAGGCCATGTGGCCAGAATGTCCCAGGAAAGATTGGCGAGGCGAGTCCTGCTGGCTGCATCCACGGCAAGCGGCCCGGAGGTCGAACAAGGACCAGGTCGCGTGCTGCATCTCCAACCCTTGCTTGGTGCCGTCTTGATATGGAGCCAGCAGAACTATCAGAGGCTGCTGAATACTATAAGGTGTTTATAAACCTTCCCAGGGCTGCTGCCACCGCGACCCTCCGAAAAGAAAAATCAAGTGTGTAAAGTAAAGTCGGTTAAAAATAGTGTTAATTTTTGTGTAATTTCAGCAGTGTGCACTTCTGCACTATACTGAAAAACTGAAGTTTTTGCAACTTGAAAATATTTTGTTTTGAAGCAAGTGTAGTAGTCATAGATCTGTGTTAAGTTTATCGTGACAAGTAGATGTGTTTGACAATTTTTTTGCGAGTTGCCTGAGATGTTTACCTTAGTCTTTCTCAGTGTAGCACTTATTAAGCGCCTTTGGTCTTTATACACGAACGAAATGGCCGAAGAACCATCATCCTCAGCAGAAGCTTGCGAAGAGTTTGACAATTCAATAAAAGAGAAGCTTTTCACTAAGATTTGCGGTGATGAGAAGAAATCGCCATGCAAGGTCACCGTTGTCGGAGTAGGAATGGTCGGCATGGCTTGCTCCATGAGCATTTTGATGAAGGTAGATAAATGGATCTCAGAAAATACGCACCGCGCGTTTGTGCGTCACAGCATCTTTTTCTATGACGTATTTTGTGAAAATGTCTTTAACAGACATCAAGCATTTGCATTTTTGTTGAATTTTTTTCATAAAATCATACCTTCATATTTTGTGTGTGTAACTTGCTGTTTTTTTCCGATTCGAATAGCCACAAAAGACTTCCTTGCAAATTGCTCGCACTTTGAGCATGAATGTCGAAAACCACGTATTGAACCTTCATTTGTTATCATGAATGACGTGAAGACAATAACTTTTCCCTAGGTTAAAAGTCAAGTGACCGTAGAAATTATCTATTTCAGCGTAGTTTCTGAAATACACCTTAATGTAGTAGCGCTATGAGCAATTTTAAACCTTTTTTGAATGTGTTTTTCCTTAGAACCTGGCAACTGACATGACTCTGATTGATGTCATCGAAGACAAGCTTAAAGGCGAAGTCCTGGATCTGAATCACGGCAACCTGTTTCTGCAAAACGTCAAAATCAACGGCGGCAAGGGCAAGTTTGGGGAAAGCCGACTTACGTTTTGATGGGTTTTGGGCTGTGCTTTTCTTCCATTTGGCTCTTAAGCAATATGGCAGGTGACGCTTTCACTTGTTGAATTGCAGATTACAGCCTATCTGCTGGTAGCAAGATCGTGGTCGTCACTGCTGGTGCACGCCAGGCCGTCGGGGAGTCGAGGCTGAATCTCGTCCAGCGAAACGTCAACATTTTCAAGTCGATCATCCCACAGATAGTGAAGTACAGTCCGAATTGCATCATCTTGGTCATCTCCAACCCAGGCAAGCATATTGTCGCTGCACCCACGTTGTTCCGTTGGGTTTTCGCTGGTATTGCCAATAAATTATTGATTGTGACGTTCGTCATCCCACATGCGCGCGCTAGAGCTGCTGTTAGGTAACAATGAGCATTGTTTCAAGGAACCAGCAGCAATATTCACACCTAAACATACTATTCTTGTGGGATGTCAAGCTCCTATTCTCAAACCGTCGTTCGTTGTTCACAAGAGTCGTTGGTGTTCCGGCATTCATTTTGCCGGCTTTGCAGCAAAGAAAGCAATTGTGTTTCTGGCAGCCTTGTGTTCAACCCGCCCTTGCAAACTGCAGCTCGCAAACATCGAAAAAACAAAGTCTTGTTTGACTCGGTATTTACTGAAAGGCAAATATTTCTTGGCCAGTTGTCGCCGTGAACGCTGGCTTGTTCGCATGTATTTATTAAGTAAGATATGGGTCAAGCCATTTCTATTTATCTGCAACGCTCGTTGGTTGAGCTTTGCAGACTCGTCGATACTTCTTACCCTTCGCTGTCGTGAGAATCTAATTGTGAGGAGAAAGAGATCTGGGGATGAAATGCCTGCGTATATTTGTACCCTCAGATTTTATCAGCAATTTTCATAAAGAAATCTCGAAATGTCTTGTACGCAACTCCACACCCCAGTGACGATTGCAAAAATAATGGCAGTAAATCTGTGAACATCTCGCAATCCGCCCAGACCTAAAACGTGATACAGTCGCAGCAAATCTTGCCTTTCCTGCCATGTACTTTGTATCCCCTAGTTTTGTTTCCAATCGAGAAAAGTTGCTTCGTTGGCGTTAACAAGGTACTTCAGGCTTCAAAATGCTGAACCTTGCAGCTGTGAACTGGTACCCTGCCGCAGGGTCAACGACGCAACCAATCAAGTGTGTTGTAAAGAACTACTTTTCATCAAATTTCAGGTCGATTCCTTGCCGTATAAAGCATCCGCTTTTGTTTCCCGATGTTTACTTCGCTAAGAAAGCTTTCGTTTCGCAGTGGAAGCGACCGACGCCACGTGACTTGGCAGCAATTTTGAATTTGCAGTCGATCTGATGACTTATGTTGCCTGGAAACTGTCCGGCCTGCCGCGACACCGAGTGATCGGGTCTGGGACCAACCTGGACTCCGCCCGCTTCCGTCACATCATCGCTCAGCGTCTCGAAGTCTCCCCCACCAGCGTGCACGGCTGGATCGTGGGCGAACACGGCGATTCCAGTGGTGAGCTGTTGCTTCGCGGCGCGAGGATTGTTCATTTTCACGTTGTTTTTTTCTAAGCAGACCAGGAAGGCTATTTGCCTGCGACCGTAATTTTGACAATTTGTGAAAGTTTTATTATCGGTGAAAATTATCCTCCTCCGTTTGCCTGATAAGAAATAAGAAAAACTTGTTATTGCCTCGAAAACGACCAAGGCTCAAAGCCGGAGGTTCGTTTGCTTTTTGTTGAAGACCTTCAAAATCCGCTGTGATGCGCAACGAACATTGCAGGCTTGTGTCGTCACAACGACGCCTGCATTCAATGACAGTTCGCCGGAACGCGCCAGTGTCCGCCAAGCGAAGCTTCAGTTTGCCTTCGATTTAAATGTTGTGCGGGCGCGGCCAGCAAAGAAGCACTTTGCCGGTATTTCACTTCGCACCAAGCCACGTACATTGGCGCCGCTAATACTGTGCTTCAAACCCGCGATGGCCGTCGTGCAATGAAGCGACGGCACTTCGGAAGCGTCTGATTTCCTCACCTTATTTGACATTCCAGCTGATTTCAAAGCGACGCGTTGTCGGTATCCTGATATACAGTGGAATTCACTTAATGCAACCACGGATAATAAATCCAATAAGCGCGTATTAAGTACAATTTGCTTTGGGATGGAACTTCTGCATTGAAAAGTAGCCGGTTAATGAATCCAAAATCGCTTTGTAAATGTTTTAGACGCTTTACAAATCCATTTTTGTGGCGCCAGAAACACCATCTGCTACTCGACATAACCATGTTCAAAGACGTAGATGTGGTTTATTCTATGAAGAGAAGAATAGAGGTCAATCTTAAAGTGGCTTTTCCAGCCAAACAAACCTCTTTGTGTCAGCTTTTTTGGGTTGTCTGAGTAGTGAATACTATACAGTGTACTAAAATATTTGTGCTTCTTTTCGTATATACTCATTTGTATTGTGTTGGTTATTACTTAAATGCAAAATCGCTTAGGACTGAGGCGGATTCGTTAAGCAAATTCTGCTGTATGTGTCTTCGTCAGCAACTTGCATATTTTGAGAAAACCTCACTTGTTTGAATTAGCGACAATGATGGAAGCGTACGAGAAAAATCAGGTGCTGGTGATGCCAAAGTTCTTCGACCCAAGCGATTTTCCTATGCTCTGCTTTTCGGCTCAGAGCTATATTTAAACGCTGCCGGAGGCTGGCTACAATCAGTAACGCTTAAAGTTTGGTGACGACAGAATATCTGGCAACGTCTGTGTATAGTGCCTTATCAGAAAGGCTCTAAACGAAGCATTGACGTGTTACCTACTACAGCTGTGGGTGTGGGCAGAACGCTGCAGCAATCAGTGTGTGCTTGTCTCACGCGCAGTCGCCTGTGGCGGTTGACATGCCTGGTCTGTTGGCCTGAATCGATGTGAGAACTGCTCAAGCGTGCTCGACCGGCTGCATCCGGCTTCCTCGTTGTATTTCTCACTGTGTACTACACGTGTCTACTACTTCGCCAGAGCTTTACCTAGGCCACGATTTGCATTTCGCTCTGCTCGCCAATGTCAGACAAGAGTAATCAATTCAGATCATGCAGTGTGTACCCGGTTGCCGGAAATTAAATCAAAGCATTTTTTTCGCATTTCTCTTTGTTTAGTATTTGCCGTTTCGCTGCAATCGACAGACAGGCAGTGGGTGTCGCACGAATCAGGCGTTTTGCGACTTCTTGTAACGGCTTCGTGTCATTTTTTAACACGCTGCAAAGTATTGTTCACACCGGTTCCGCTCAACTCCAGGCTGCAATAGAGGTGCTTCATTCCTCCGTTTCGTGTCTCCCTGGTCATCACTTACCTTTTGCGCATAGATCGCTGGACGCAGTAGTTTGCGTATGGGCCTTGTTCGAAAGCAAGGCTCACTGGAAGTCTGTGCTTTCACACAACGCACAACAATTAATATTTCATTAGCTGGACCTTGCAACCTAGCAGTGGTGCGTTTGACAAAGTTACTTCGGCGCGCCATGCTTGAATCCTCCGCAACTTTTGTTTATATCTCGTGCAGTTCCACTGTGGAGTGGCGTTAACGTGTCTGGCACCAACCTTATCTCGCTTGACTCCAAGATCGGCCGTAAGGACGGTCCAAAAGGTTGGGACAAAATTCACAAGCAAGTTGTTGACGGGTAAGTGGATATCTGTTAATCGACGAGTGCACAAAATAACGACGTGGTCGAGTGAGGAAAGTTCAGAAAGTTTTATTCAAATTTTCAAACTGTTCTTGTTGACGCCATTTGCAGCAGGCAGGGAATTCGCCAGTTGCGCACACTGCAATTTGCGAATCGTATTTTTATGAGTTGTTGGCCAGTTTCCAGTGCTATGACGAAATTTTCTGCAATTCGGTGCCTCCGTCTGCTGCCAATTGTGCCAAACATCGCCGCAAAGTATCATTCGCATTCGCTTTTCACTGCTGAAATGCGCTGAAATGTTGAAAACTGCTGAAATGTGCTGCGACTTAGCAATGCACGGCTTCTGCATGTTTCAGTTTGCCTTACGACATATACGTCACGAAAACGTTTACTGTTACCGACAGTTTTTTGAGGTTTGACCTTGCTCACCGAAACTATTATCTGACTACCCGATGGTCGTAAAACAAGGTTTTAGTGTATGTTGATGGTGGCAGTAAAGCGAGTTTCTGCTGTAATCAGAGAGACCGTTGAAAAAATTTGAGGGACTAATTCGGTCTCCCAAACACGCCATGACAAAACACTTTCTACCAATATACCGCTTTCATTGCGATAGATGCAACTAGATGCTGTCTTTAATCCTCTCGTCTTTAATCCAGCGGTCGTAGACGTTGAATAATACGCATTTGCCGCTAGCGATCGACTTGGGCTTGATTGTCTAGTAATATCTGCAGCTGTACAACAAAAATAGCGTTTTTAATTGTACGTTCTGCTCTTTGCCGCCGCCCCTATAACAGCCAATCTCTTAGCCATCCAAAAAGAAGATAAAATACTGGCGCATTTTACGATTGATATTTTTTCTATGTTTGTGCTTCGTCCGCGCTGATCGCCTGCGCTTCTCTGTGCAGCGCTTACGACGTCATAAAGCTGAAAGGCTACACCAATTGGGCGATCGGACTGAGCTGCGCGGAGATCGTCGAATCGATACTGCACAATTCCCAAAAAGTGAAACCGGTGTCGTGCTTCGTCGAGGTCAGTTCGGTGACTTTCGCGCTTGGTGATGTTGTTTTTTTAATGTTTTCATAACAAAAAGAGATTTTGTAGTTGTGCTTCGTGAAAGGCGTTTTAACGCTGACGATGTTTTTGCATCTTTAGTTTTTCACTATTGTTTTTAAGACCTGACGCCGAACATAATTTGTAAAATTCGACAATTACATTAATTGGTGAAGCGGTTGCACGGGAGGACGCTTGTTCTGCGAATGCTTCATGAGCCACGCTAAAAAATGTCTCCGTAGATACAGCCGGGTTTCAACTCACAAAAAACAGTTCCTTGGCTTTTTTTTGCGACAAAAAAACATTTCGCTTGTTCGAGGTTTCTTACTCTCCCTGTCTTAAAATCGAGCACTCGAACAACTCGCTACCAGTCCCAGGAATGCAACTGCTGCAAAGTTGCAACTGCATCAGATCTTGGCCGCTTACCGTTTCAGGGTCACGCGGGCATCAAGCACGACGTGTGCCTCTCCCTCCCATGCGTCCTCGACGCGTCTGGCGTCAGCAGCATTGTCCACGTCAACCTCACCGACGAAGAGAAGGGCCTCGTGAGTAACAGTGCCCGGCTGATCGAAGAGGTCCAAGACGGGCTCAAGTGGTAAAGGCCCGACGCCGGCCGGCCGGCTGGCCCTTCGCGCGACACTGCCATAAAAGTCCATCTGTCGGCGATGCGATTGAACGGAGCGACGAGTTATTGCGTTTTCGCGCTTGCCAACGTGCGGCCACCCGTTGTTCGGCAGCTTGGCTGTGGTCGCGCCGTCTTACCGCCCGACAGTTTCGTAAATTTTTTTTAAATTTCGTCGATTTATTTGAAACGCCGGCTTGCCTGCCCCCACCCTCCCAAATACGATCTTTACTTCGCCCTCTGCTCTGCACGCTCTGCGTTAAAATGTAAAAATGTGAAAAAAAGTTTGGTTGTTTTCCAGTCTGGAAAAGAAATATTTTAGTCTGCTAGTATGGAAAAAGAAAGCAATATTTCAGACTTGATGTTATGACATGCATTTTCATAATATTTTATTCAAGATTGATAATTTGATTGTTACATATTATAGTGTTTGTATTTGATAGGATATGTCATTGGGGAAAGTTTAGCCTGGAAAAAGCCCGGAAAAAGTCTGAAAATTTGTACTCAAAATTGCGTTGGAACAGAGGCGTAGCCAGAGAAGCCAACGGGCCATGTCCCCCAACTTTGTAGCATATGTAGTCATTTTGTGCTTTGAGAAGCGGCGTTCCAAACAACTACTACTCATGCTCGCCTAAAGTCAAACATTTTGGCCCCCCCAAAAAATCTGGGCTGGCTACGCCACTGCGGTAGGAACCCTGCAAGTTATATTTGCACCCGTTCAAACGTCAAATAAAAAATTATTACAGTTTCGTGCTCGCGTGGCTTTATTTCCGGAGCTCATGCGGAATCCGTAAACGGTGCGGCTGATACTTCACGTTCCAGCATTTTGCGCAAAAGAAAATCTCGAATGAGAAGCGCCTGTTAATCGATAATCCCTGATTGTGCTGAAAAGGGTTGTCGTTGCTATCCTCACGTATACGGATCAGTTCTGTGTCTGTTGTGTTTGGTGCGCGCCTTTCATAGTGAACTACGTTTATTGCAAGACGCCTGTGCTTTTATCTCAGTTTGGACATCATTTTTATGTATCTTCTTAGTTTAGTCGTCGTTTCTTTCAGAGCTGTACTTGATCGTGCCCGTTAGCCGATGACGTATTATTCAGCGCGAAAGCTAAACAGCGCGCTTGGGTCATGTGGTTTCGTCGTGTCAGTATATTTCCGCTTTTTTTCATACCGTTTCGCTTTTTCCGGTCGGCGCTTCGCTCACCCAATGAACTGTGTGCACTGCAGCTTGTCCGTGAACAGAGACAAACGGAAATAAGTCAAACAGTTGCATTAAGCAAGCGTTATGACGGTCGCTTCTTGCATCTTCTTGAGTTCTCCACATCATGACAGTTAATTTCACTGTTATCGTAAGTGCTGTAGCGTAGCGTCGTCGCAAAGTTCAAAGAAATCGCCAGCTTTAATCTTTACGAGAAATGCCGAAGCATATATCAGCTGCCCGGAAACCGGGTTTTTTCAACGATTTGCCAACCTTCAATCAAGTGCGATGATCATTTTGATCACGGCTATTTCAAAATATCTGGTGACAAACTCCAAGATTGGATACTTCATATAATATGCATCAAATTTTCCTCAGTTGCCACACAAAAAAGCTTGAAAAGAACAACCACTTGGTACAGTAGAAGTCGCCTACAACGACTTCGGTTATATAACGACGCAGTTTCGTCGTTTCCGGCAGATTTTCTATCTTTCACGAGCATTCGAGTTCGGCTTTATCGTCACTTCGCCTATACCAGATGTTCTCAACCTTTCTCCTCCCATTTACCCGTTGCCAGCTTCCTAACATAAAATGTACCCCCTGTTTTTTGTTTCCCCAATAGCGCTGTAGAAAAAAAACAAAGTGTTGTAACTTCAGCATCATTAAATTTACCCCCAGGGGGTAAAAACGTAAAGCTCCCCCATTGACGACTTCCTGGCGACGGTTCTGCGTTTGTTGGTCAATGAACACCACCGATTGGCTCAGACTAGATTTTGGTGACGAGGGCATACAGACTACTCCGCACGCTCAGGTGAACTAAACGCTGTTGAGTCACTTGGTTCGTCTTCCCTTCGGTGCAATGTGGTACGTGTTTGTACGCACGCAAAGCGCGAATTCTGAAAATTATTTTTTTCGGTTTGTTCCTTAGTTTTTAACTGTTGACGTCACATGTGCCGAATCGGTACCGGCCAAATGCTCGATTCGTTTATTGTGCGGACAGCTAGCCCACTTCCATTAAGAAACGGCCGGAATCATACTGTTTATACCAGGCGTCTCAAACACAAATTGCTCAGAGGGGGACTAATGAAGTAACCCGAGGCAGGGGCGTAACGAGAGGGGTAACAATTCACCGGGCGCCGAAAAGTCCCAACTGTCACAAGTACTTTCTTCAATACAGTACATTTGCTTACGAAAGTCCCCAGGTTCGAACATGGGGGCGCCAAACTTGTTGCCCCGGGATCCATCTAACCTCCTTACGCCCCTGACCCGAGGGGCGCATTTCGACGCTAGCTGTACTTACTAGAAACAGCTTTTCCATCATATTTCCTAAGAAAGGTATCGTGAGTTATAGGAAAATCATTTCTAGCCATCTCTACATCCGCTTTAAAGGGACTGGTCGAACACTTTTTAAACACCGGAACACTTCATCGCCGCTAAGTGATTTGGTTATCAACCATCTGGAAGTCTAGTTGGTTCTTCGCATGGGAGATGCAGCAGTGGCTTGGTTTAAATTTTTGGGAAAGTGTCATTACTGTACTCTGCTACTGAAATAAAAGTAGAGTCAGAAAAATCGGACTTGCACCAGAATACGAAAGTGATGAGGAATTTGACAAGGTTCTTCCCCGACAACCACTGACAAGACGCTTTGTCATGTAACGTTTCATGGCAACAACGCTTGAAACCGTGATTCAGAAGGGCATGTGGACACGTCCTAAACTTCTACCAACTTTGGAAATGTCAGAAGCTGTTAGTAGAAATTGATAAAAATGCATCAACATCAAATACAGTCTTCACCGCTACGAAATCCTTTATGGAAACATGTCGACTCCTGCCATGAGCAGCTCAACTATTTCCTTGAGATTGTCAGAGGCAGTTCAGAAAATACGAACCACACCTTCCGCTTTGACAAAATGGTTCACATCTGTAAGCTTGCTCGTTCATTTAGCTAAATAACGAAATCTTCGTCATTGATACAGCAAGATGCAATCGTTTGTTGTTGCATTTTGTTCAACGTTTGTAACTGCTTACGCAGATTTTTAGGCCACCGCCACAAACATGCAAAAGCTCCATTTAGTGTTTCGTGTTTCCATTTGGGGGGGACTTGGAGCTTTGTTGTTTGGGGGTTTAAGCCCCCTATGGGGACGGGACTGGCCGCACTATCACGTGAACGTCACCCAGTTCTAATTGGTAAGTGACTGAGTGGTGACCAAATATGCATTACTTTGAGTTCTGTCACATGACATATTGTAAATAAGTTCAATGCACACTGAATAACAATACAGGCACGTTGAACATGGCCACATCAGAATGAAAGCTGTTCACAGCAGACATACAAAAATACTGAATTCACCTGCGGAAAACATAAAACACTGCAACAACATGACACCTGGGCTGAGAAGGCGTAACTAAAATGCTTGAAAAAGGTTTTAGTTGCCTTAGTAGTCGGGCAAAAAATAGGCTGGGAGGCTCTACAGCCCAGTGGAAGCACTTGTTGGTTATTAACAGTCACTTAGAC
>JGI24021J15306_10012002_pt1 | contig 10761 bp, 7 predicted proteins | sample Ectturendosymbi1_FD_15306 | JGI IMG/M metagenome (IMG submission 15306) | reverse complement strand
TACAATATAATTTGAAAAAAAATACAATACAATATAATTTAACCCTAACACTAACCCTGAACCCTGAACCCTAACGCTAACCCTATTGCCAAAACTAACCCTAGCACCAGCCCTAAACCAACCCTAGCGCTAACCCTAAATTTTTGAAAAATGAAAAAAAAGAAGTCGCCAAGGTGAGAGTCAAACCAAAAAGCAATGGCAAAGCAGACGTGAAGCATAACCGCTGTGCAGGACCAGATTAAATGAACTCGAAGCTGCGGGCAAAGTCGCAACCGCGAGGCCACCTAAACGCTTAGTGCAACTGTGTAGTGTTTTACATGCCCTTGTTCTATAACTTTGCAGAAGCATCGGTCAAAATGTCAAACCTGATACAATTTGGCAGCCTGCACTTTAGAGCAGGCCCGCAACCAGAGGGGGGGAAATTGCCCCCCCCCCGAAATTTTCACAAACGTATGAATTTGTTAGGTACAGCAACAAGTTACATCATTTAGCCCCCCTCCCCGGAAATATCACTTGGTTGCAGCCCTGCTTCAGAGACTATTGAGGGTGACCATATACGGCTGTTCGCATGTGGTTAATTTGTTCAAAAGTTCAGTGATGAGATTGCAGTTCGCTCATGTCCGCTCCTTTGCCTGCAGAGGCAGATTGAGAAACTTGCTAGCGGATTATTCTACTGTTGGTCTTTGTTGCATAATAATAACACAATAACACGACAATAATTCCTCTAAAGTTCACCTCAACTTACGGTAGTAGACGCTTTTCCGCATGTGACCAGGGCTCCCACTGAATGTTTTCCACCCATATCTGATTTTTTATTCGATCTGTGTCTAGGCTTAATTATGAAAAGTCGCGTTAAATCTTTGAAGTGATAAATTTATCAGCAATTTCAATGAATTCAACAATATAAAGAAACTTCATATTACAGTGTTTGCATGCGCACGTCAGGTAAGAAAGTCATCGGATGAAGCAGAACGTGTGCAATTGGTTTCGTGTCCTCATATAAGGTCATTGCCAGGGTTATAATGTTGTTGTCTAATGCGCTTGAAGAAACTGGTAACACAAGGGTTAGAACTGATTGTTTAAATTGTGATGTTTCCCTATGCATACAAGTTAAAAAACAAGTTTCAATTAGAGCAGTGCTCTTCAACCTTTCATCGCGGAACCCCTGACGTACTTTCACGTTTGTCATGGAGCCCCATTAACAAAAAATGAAAAAATATGAATTACTTGCAAGAAAATCAAATACGTCGTTATTAGACACTTCAAAAAATAAACAGTTACTACAGAAGTTAAAAAGCAAGAAAATTAATGAATGGTTGTTCTTGCATTTATGGAATGTATCTGCTGCATTCAGAATTTGGTCATACGGCAAACAGAACCCGTATCTGAAATATGTGCCGTTCCATTTTCTAACTTTGGCAATTGCATTACATTTGGTCCGCTTCCGATCAGGTGCTTCTTTTACATTTGAACTACACTGCTCATTGCCGTCGACACCTTCGCTGTTGTTATTATTTCGCTTCACATAAGAAAATATGCTGTTATGCTTCATCTGGCTTGGCTAAATAGCAAAACGTTGGGTTTCACATTCTTTTCACTTTATTTCCACAAAGGTTGAACTGAGCAGCATCTCTAGCAGAGATGATCACTGAGCCGGTGTCAAGCGAAATTTCTGACTTGCGAAATTTCTGACTTCACACCATGTATCTATGCACAGAGTAATATTTAACACATCAAATACGCAAAGAAATCTGATGATTAGGGCTCAGGGATTCGTGTTGAGGTAAGTTTGTCGGGCTAAGGTTTGGGTCAGGGTGAGAAAAAGAAAAATAATTGAGGTCTAAGACGAAGACCCAAAATTTTCAGTGGTTGATCTTATTCTCGTATTATAGCTTGTTGTGGGTACCTGACATCCAACCAAAATGTTTTAATTTACACAACACACATAAAAAAGTAATTGTCAAACATAATTTTTTTATCCTGAGAAGCAAAATAACCGACAAACAATAACAGGTCAGAAATTTCGCAGAGGTCAGAAGTTTCGCTTGACACCGGAGTGCCGGAGTGGACTTCGGCCGGAGTTTGCATTTTAGGCCGGAGCCGGAGTCAATATTTTAGGTTCGAGCAAGAGCCGGAGCTAACATTGAGGTCTGTACAGGAACAAATCAGAATTTTTAATAGAACTAATTTCTGTAATGATTCTTGTTGTCAAACAGAATGGAATTAATTGAGACGTGTTTTCTGACCAGTTTCGTCATATATCACAACAGTGTGACACTGGACGGGAGTGGCGAGCATTTCACCACTAATGATGGTTTCAGAAGTTATGGCCTATGCAAAATGCAGTGTGTAAGTGACAATGCAGTTCGGTAATTTAGGAATCCATACCGTCGGCTATCTATGAGAATGTTGGGCTAATGGTGTGGGCAATAACACAAGACACATGACAAAAAACAATGGTTAACAAAGCAGATTATAGAGAAGTAACAGTGTGTGCCGAAATGACCTATACACTGTAGGCCTCGTAGTAGTGTCAGGATTTGACGATGATGTTAGAAGTAATGTGCAGTAGTGCAATACAATATTTATTCGCATTGTGCAGATTTCTAGTCTAGCCACTGCTTGCATAGGCCAACCTCCACTCGCATGTTGGAGCCATCATGAACAAAGTTGGATGTTTGCCCTGATAGTTGCAGCTTTAGAGATGACCTACTATATATTCTTTTGCGGCTCTATTGCCTATGATAAATGTGAAAAGGATTGTAGCCTAAGTTATGTGTAATGTTCATCTTGTTAATTTTTTTGTGCGGTTTGCTTGCACATTCATGTTAATGGCTCAGTTTGGCACAGTCATAGTTCAGAGTTTTATTTGAGCACATGGTTAAAGTTCGATTTACTATTTGTGAACAGGTGATCAACTCCTGACCTCGGAGATTTAAAATGTGTCTTTTGTAAAAATTGAAAATTAACACTCACTTTCAATACTTGTTATTTATCTGGTTAATTAATTATTGAAGCTTGAACTACTTAACTAGTGATTCAATGGTTTCCTCTTTATAATTTAATTGCAGCAGGACCTGTACTTTGGTGTATATTTGACAAGCAGCGTCTATTTTGCCTCATGAGACAAAAACAGTTCTGAAGTTATGTTGTCAGTAGTTGCACACATTTGTTTGAAGTGACCACATGACAAGTTTGGAACGCATGACCTACATAGCTGACCGTAATGTCAAATTAAAATGTTGGCAGCTTTTAGTGGCTGTTTGTCTACGTTGTGTAAAGAATAGGCTAAGCCATAACTTTAAACCTCAACATGTTGTATCTCTCTGTATTCTACTAATCACGTGACCATTTCAACCATTTGTGTTCTATCATAGGCAAAAAAACATTTCTAATCACGTGACCATTTCAACCATTTGTGTTCTATCATAGGCAAAAAAACATTTGTGTTCTATCAAAGACGATATATTTTGCCTCATGAGGCAAAATAGACAGTATCTTTTCAATATGAGTAACTTGGAATTTTTCGGAGTGTTAACAGGAGTCGGAGTTGATGTTTCAAAATTTTTCGGAGCAGGAGTCTTGAAACGTGGAGCAGGAGCGGAGTCGGAGGCTTAAAAAAGTGACTCCGCTCATCTTTGATCTCTAGACTGTGGCTCAGTCTACTCTCTACTAGACTCCGGCTGAATCTATTTTCTACTCAGTCCACTCTACTGTGAACTGCACATCGGCAACATCGTACAACTGTGATGCAACAATAACGCTCTTCTTAATTGCACAACAATGAACAACAAGTGATGCAACGGCTACCAATATTTCTTTTTCTGCATCTGCACTCTACCTCCTGTACAACTAACTGGCCCACGTGAAGTCTGAATGCGAGATGTTGATCTAAAAATTTTCCATAATGACGCATCAACATACTGAAGCAAAAAATCATTTCTCCTATAAACGAGGAACCCTCACGGCACCCTTGAAACTCACAGAACGTTTGTCGCTTTTTTGTTATGAATTGATGAGGAAAGCTGCGGTTTACGAGTTATAAAATCCTATGAGGGGATAATGCGTGGTATGGTACCTTAACTCGTGAGCCTGGATTTGATAAGTCTCAGTGTTGAAAACCCCCATTCTTTCCAAACGTATGCCCCCGTCTGGTGAATAAATTCCCAGTGGGAGAGCTGATAAATCACCAGAAAAACGTCCAACAACGAAAATCAGAATGTCACCTTCAGCTATCTCGTACTCTGGGTGTTTCACTAAATATTTACGGTAAGCCTGAAATCCCCAATCTATGTCCTGCGGATAGCTGGGACCAACTCGCTTTACCTGTTCCAAATTCATAAGTTGGCGACGGGACTGAAATAGCCTTACGAATCAGTAAAAAATTGTTTTGAGACTTATCAAACCCAGACTCACGAGTTAAGGTACCATACCACCTTAACTCGTGCATGTTACTGTTCAACAGACATTTGGCAAGTAATGCAACAAGACAATGACACTGCTGATAGCGGTAAGCCACGTATACTTATCTACTGTGTGAAAAGAAGTATGAATAAATCTGTTGCAGTGCATCGAAGCTTGAAAAATCCATTGTTAGTGTGAGACTGTGATCAACGTGCCCGAATTAATAGCTTAATCAAACGATTCTTATGCAGGCTTCTTTTCAGACAGTATACAGTAAAAATACGTGGCTTGTTAATACGTCTATGCAGACTTGTGGGAATGCGTCTTTTCCGTTAAGGTTTAGTTTTGACTTCTTCGTCAACACTAAGTGCAAAGCTATATTTGCTGCGGCGAGTTTTCGTAATTCATTTGTTCAGCTTTTTTAAGCCTGCTTGATGTTCTAACTTTATTAAGTTGTCCGATAGTCTTGTCAACATACAGTACTTCTACTTCTCATTGCCTGAAAAGGTTTTGCGAAAGTGTCTAACTTTTTTGTTTTTTTACCGGCCATGTTGCTCTGCCCGTTGATTAATTATTTATTCGTATATTATGACTTATTTGTAGAAAGTGTTCTAAAAATTGGATTTTAGGCAGTTTAAGCAAAGAAAAAGCATTTCTGTTAGCCAAAGTGTAGAAAATATTCCAGACAAAAAATTGAGAATTGAGATTCAACCAGCACAGACTAATGGGGTAAAAAGTGTAAAGCGTTTTGTGAAAGTCCATTTGCATTGCATCGTCAGCAACCTGAAAAGGATAAGCAAAATATCTATGTTGCCCCTACCTGGAAACATTTCTGTAGACGCCCATGGATGCAGTGATTTCGATCTAAATCTTGGGTCATAAAGCATGATACTTCTTGGTTCAATTCTTTTAAGTCACTCCAAAGCGATAAATGCCAAAGTTGTCAGTTTCTTTAACCTATCTACTAATGCACATAGCAAACAAATCTACAATTTTGAAGCGTGGTGAATCACCAAAAAACACGAGGCACCAATAAAGCAGTGTTTTGATATTCAAGCGCGAGGCCCCGGGCATTTGCCCGGTTTGCCGAATGGTTAATCCGGCCCTGCCGCTACACTATGAGTAGCACGGCACTTGTGTACCAAACTGACCTTTGATTCGAATTGCATAATGCCACGAGACCGAATGTTCGACTAGCGGCACAATGGCTCAAGCCAATCTGTTGCCATCAGCATCTTGGTGTTAAAATAGACACTACCTATAAAGTAATCTTAAATACAAAGTAACAACACGTTTTCAGTACCTTGCCTTTTGGGCACTAAAACCAGCCATGCAGTCTAAAGGCAGTGGCTATAGGTCTAGCAGGGGGCCTTCACTTTTGAAAACTTATTTGCCCGTCGCCTGTAACATGACACTAACACATGACAAGAGTTCCCTAGGCTGCACTACACTTGCTGGTAACGTACTAAACATAAACCAGGGGCCACCAACATGGTGCACGAGGGAATCGGGTCGCCCGTATGGACTATGTGGGTTGCCCGTGGCCTGTTCTGACAATAATGAGTTTCTTTACAATGATGAATATCTTTTATTTTTATTATTAACGATAACATCATATGAAGACAAATTATGCAAATTTTTATTTCAGAAGTTTGTGTATCAAACTCAAACTGGTAGACCTTCGCATGAATCTGTATCCAAGAAGCAGCTCTGAGTTTCAAAAAGTTTGGTGACCCCTGCCTAACCCTAACCTAAGCCTTTCCCCTAATATTAAACCAAGGGTTCACAACCTGGGGTGCATGTACCCCTCGGGGTAGATTTTCCTATCTGAATGGACACATTTGAGTTTAACAATGGAAAGGAAAAATTATGTTTGTGTATTATTCATTTTGAAATACTCGTATTTGTACGTCGGTAAGTCAACATCAGTGAATATTATTATGTTCAAAATCAGTAGATGCTTACTGGTAAATATATTGTTGTTATTTTCCTCAGCCTTTTTGTCATAAGAAATTTTAGGGGTACATGCTCATATAACGAAATGCTGAAGGGGTACATGGCCGGGGAAAGTTTGGGAATACCTGTCCTAAACCTAAACCTCGGGGACAGTCTACAGTATAACAGGGTTGCCAGACATCTCTTGAGATAAAAAGCCAAACCATGACTGAAAAAAGCCAAATCGTTAAATAAACATGAAATTTGAAATTCTTTATTACTTGTAGGAGATTTTACAAGAGCAAAGTTGTAGTATTACCTCTACTCTCTACAAGAAGAATTCCAAAACTTCATCTTCCACATTTTCTACATTGTTTCCACTTGAACTTTTGGCAGTATGGGTTGCCAGATTTTCTACACAACTTTATTCTTTTGTGAGTTGCCAGATAACTTTTGAGAAAATACACCAATCACTGTCTAAAAAAAACCAATAAAACTCTTCAGGAAAAAATCCAAAACACCAGTCTGAAGTATGTGTCGACAGCCTCCAAAAAAGCCAAATATTGAAAAGAAAAAGCCAAACAATTTTTTTGACGCCAACTGCTTCTAAAAAAAGCCAAATTTGTTAAATTTGGCGTTAAAAAAGCCAATCCGGTGTCAAGCCAAATTTCTGACCTCTGCGAAATTTCTGACCTGTTGTTGTTTTTCAGTTATTTTTCCTCTCAGCATAAAAAATAAAGTCTGGCAATTACTTACTTGATGTGTGTTATGTAAATTAAAACATTTTGGTTAGATGTCAGGTACCCACAACAAGCTATAGAACGGGAATAACCTTAACCAACGAAAATTTCGGACTTAGTCGTTGACCTCAATTATTTTTCTTTTTCTCATCCTAACCCGACACACTTACCTAAACACGAATCCCTGAACCCTAATGATCAGTTTTATCAGCGTATTTGGTATGTAGAATATTACTCTCTGCATGCGTAGACTACATGGTGTGAAGTCAGAAATTTCGCAAGTCAGAAATTTCGCTTGACGCTGGCAAACCTGGTCTTATTATCATTATGAGGGGGGTTGATGGCACTTTCTGATTGCTAGGTCTTGCAGTGCCAGGACTGTGTAAAAAGATTTTATAGACGTACGCCTGACTCGCGCACAAACGTTTCTACCAGCTTTGCAGCAGCTGTGTTACGGAGGATTTCCGGGCTATGAAAAGAAATACCGAGTTGATTGAGTGCAAGTTTCAGACGTTTTCGCGCCGTTAGGTATTTGGGACAGACTTCGATCATGTGTTTCCACCGTTTCGGTTAGATCATGTGTTCCACCGTTTCGGGTATTTCACCACAGAGCTCATCAGAGTGAAGGCCAATGCGTGCCAGATGATGGTTCAATTTGCAGTGACCAGTGCACAAACGCAAAATAATAAGAGAAAGGGAACGGATCGATAGAGAAGACCGTAGCAGGGCAGGAAAGATAGCTTTGTAAGCATTACCTCGTGTGCCGGTCTGGTATTAAATGCTCCACTCTTGGAAACAGTGTTGTTATAGAGCAGAGAACATATCAGAAAAAATTTTAATCAAGTAGTTACATGTTTATAGTGAACACCTTGGCATGGGGAGAGTGAAGCTTCGGCAGTGGATAGTTTCGCCAGTTTATCAGCCATTGCGTTTCCTGGGATATTTTGGTGGTCAGAAACCCAAAGGAAACGGATCTCGTAGCCAGAGGCTGTAAGTGTCGAACAGAGGAGTGTGATTTTGTTTGAGAAACTATGTTTTTTCCAGTTCCAATTTGTTTGCTCGATAATTTCTTTAGTTAAAACAAGGGTAACTTCGCAGTTTGATCGATGGTAGCAAGAGTCTTAACAGGAGTCGGATTCTCAAATTTGAAAAATTACCGGACCCAGATTAAAAAATTGGGGAACAGGAGCGAAGTCGGAGTCTGATAACGTGACACCGGCCACCTCTGTTACCTAAACACCAAACCCTTAGCCCTAATCATCAGTTTTCTTAGCGTATTAGACATGCAGAATATCACTCTGTGCATGCGCACATGGCGTGAAATCAGATATTCCGCAAGTCGGAAATTTCGCTTGACACCGGCTCCTGTTTTTCACCAATTATTGATTCCGGTTCCGGATCCGTGTCCGAAAGAAAACCACAGAATCCTGCCTTAGTCGACTCCGGCACTCAGGTGTCAAGCGAAATTTCTGACTTACGAAATTTCTGACTTCACACCATGTGAACCTGCATAGAGTAATATTCTACATATCAAATACGCTGAGAAAACTGATGATTAGTGCTTTGGGTTTGGTGTTTGGGTAAGTGTTTCGGGTTAGGGTTTGAAAAAGAAAATAATTGAGTTCTAAGATTACGTCCAATATTTTTCAGTGGTTTTAGTTATTCTCGAACTGTATGCTTGTTGTGGGTATCTGACATCTGAGCAAAAAGTTTCAATTTGCACAACACACATCAAAAAAGTAATTGTCAAACTTTATTCCTTTATTCTGAGATGCAAAAGAACTGACAAACAATATTAGGTCAGAAATTTCGCAGAGTTCAGAAACTTCGCTTGACACCTATTGAAGTGGAACCTTTGCCCGCCGTGTTTCCACCTCAAGCGGGAATCGAACTATCATGATTCCCATCGGGGAGCGAATTTGACCACGCCCTTGCCGTCTGAACTAAAGAGGCACCTCCCTAGTTCTTGCGAACCAGGCAGTTTTATGTTTCGAACTGAAGCCCTCAGGCCTTCCCTTCCTTCAAGCCACCCTTCCCGTATTGCCCTCGCATTCTCTCCATGCGCTTTGATTATTTCCTGTGTCTGGGTGCTTTCTGTCGGGGAAGAACTCTCAGGCTTTGTCGGTTTTCTGGTATGTAATGGCCTAGCGCCATTACAATCGAATGCTAGCAAACGTGCTCAGTTCTCATGCGTAGGGTTAAGCTATACCAGCGTTCGTCCACGTTTCACTCTTTATGGATAGAATTTAGTTGTAACTAAAGCAAGTTGAGACTGAAGTGGACCTACAGCTACTGCGGACAAGGCCTATAGTGATTCGACTCGCAATGAACAGGTCAAAAGACGAGTGTCTGCCGAAACAACTTTGATGGCAGTTCTGTCAACGTAACGGTGATCAGTTATCGAAAGATTCTTCTGCTATGGAACGTTTTTGGTTGGTTACGGGTAATCTGCATTTTAACAAAGTCTTCCAGCGTGGGCGTCAGAAAGATTTTTTCCAGGGGGGTCACTAAAAGATTTTTCCAAAATATTTCTAGGGTGGAGGGCTAAACTGGTGAGATTTGTCTTTTTCCACTCGAAATTAGGAAAACAACCAGTTTTTGCTGAAGTTTTCAGAATCTGACACCCGTGGTTTGCAGTTTTGCTTCATGGAAGATTTTGACACAGACTAGATATTTTATTATTTTTTCAAACTAAAATTAAATGTACCACATTGAAACAAACGAAAAAAGATGAGACGTTGGTCCTGTGGAGGCCAAAATCTCATGCAAACCAGGGAAAATTTTTGTGAAGTGTTCGCACTTAAATTTGCTTCCTTTGCCACAAAATTGTTCGGCGTTATTTGTCGGTCGTGCAAGTACTTTTATCATTTTCCGCCCCACCAAAATTTATGGTGATTTGCCGATATGCGAGAGTAAATCGGTAGAAAAACCAACACTTCAAACTCCATGCACTTTCATAAATGTAAAGGACACTTTAAGCTGCTCTGCAGTTTAACTAGGCAAGGCAAAAGTTGTGAATGTCATCCAGCACACTCGTTCCTGTTTATAAATGTATTGGGCGGCGGCTATTTCCTTCTATTTCATCAATCAACCATGCACATTATACGGTATATTGCGTTTGATAAATGTTTCTACAACTGTGACGTGGTAGTTGAAAAATCTTTGTAGATTTCATTTATAATACACTTTGCATTCCAAATCCATGCATATCAAAGCATAATGTGTAAGTTCTATAACAGAGGTTCCCAACCTGGGGATACAGGCACCCCTAGGGGTACGTTTGCCTGTCTGAAGAGGTACAACTTTTGTACATTTGCAACAAATTAACTTTTAGACACGAAGACCTAGTCTACCTTTATAGTTCTAAAATTCTAAAAAATATTATTAAAGTTCAGTAGATTTTTGGTATTTTCTTCAGCCTTTTTGTCACAGGAAATTTTATGGGTAGCCTACATGCTCATATAGCGAAATGTTAAAGGGGCATAAGCGCAATTTTGTTGTAAAATGTGACGAGGACACCATGGTGTGAAACCAATATACAGGGTGTTTAACAATTGTTGAAACAAAGCGGCAGCTTCTAAAACATTTATCGATAACCTTATTCATTTTTCTCTTTCCAGATTGTCATAGGGAAATAGTTAACCTTTCTATATATTAAACAAAAAATAGTCTAATGATGCCT
>JGI24021J15306_10011999_pt1 | contig 10761 bp, 9 predicted proteins | sample Ectturendosymbi1_FD_15306 | JGI IMG/M metagenome (IMG submission 15306) | reverse complement strand
TAATAAAACTTTTCCAACATTCAACAAGTTACTCTTTAAGGTTAGAGAATAATTTATGAATTTTTTGAAGGCCGCTTCTGCTCCGGAAACGTCCCAGTAAGCCTGGGTAATGGTGAGAATGTAATTTAGCCAAAATGTGCTTGGTTAACCGTGTTTGTTAAAAAAAGTTACCGGAGCAGTTGGGTCTTCACTGCTATGCAGTCACTACACACCCGGATGAACTTGTCCTTGAGGCCCTCCTAAAAAAAATCCTGGATCCGCCTATGCCTAGGGAATTGCATCAAAGAATGTTATTGCCGAATTGAAATGCATGTAAAACATCTCATCGGGACCGAACATGTAACGTTATAGGCGAATTGACGTTACAGACGAAGCCGTTGTACACCAATTCAACTGTGTAGAACAGATTTACAAGAGGTTTCAGGTCCTATTCGGATTTAACTACAAAAGTTAGTTTCAATGTTTAAGGCAAATTATTATTTTCAGGGCTAATTTTTTCCGCCCCCCCTAGTAAAATGCCTTCCCGTATGCCTATGGTTACTAGGCGCAACAAGTTNCAATNATTTCCCCCTTCCAGAAACANAAGTTACAATAATTCTCCCCGAAAATATCAGCACTGCTTCATGCTATTTTCAGTTCTTATACGGTATTTACCCCATTTTTAGACTCGTTTAACCCAGCTGATACTTGGAAATTAACGAGGTAATCGTCTATACGAGTAACGCAATATTGAAGTACTTATGTTGGTAAATTTTAAGCCTTTTATAGTGCGGCAATAGGGCAGCAGAGGCAAAACTTGTTTTCACTGGTAGTCCTCCTTTCTTCAAGAATTGGTCGGTTAATTTGCAAGACCCAACTCACGTCAACTACCCCTATGAAAAGGTGGTCACACGTACTGTTTTTGGAGTCGTGTCCCGGTCAGCAACTTGCTCATCCCGTGTAACCGGCTGTAGGCAAATCGAGTAAGTCAGAGTGGCCCTTCCCGCTTCTATTTTTGCCCTTCACTTTCCAAGGATCTACACGCCGGATCGTTATATGTTAGATGGACACAAACTTCTGTGTTCACTGACGTGAATGTTTTATTACCCATAAGATTGCGCAAGGCCCCGATTTGCAAAAACAAAATCATGTTCATCCTGCCAAAGTCTTCGTAAATTTACAAGTTCTAAAACAGGACGGCAAGAAGTTCCTCTATGTGAAACGACTGCAGCGACAGAGAAAAACTCAGGATGTAATTTCATAGTGAGCATGGAAGTGCTGCACATTGAAGACTGATCGCATGCAGTTTTGAGATGACGTAGTCTGCGACTTCCTTGTTCACTTAAAAAATTACGATTCCAATCTCGATAGTAAATCCTGCATTAGCCCAATTGACAGATGCCTGACTGCCCCAAGCATTTCCTTAACGAGAGAAGATAAACGTGAAAGCCGTATGACATCGTCAATACAAGGCCGATGTTATGACTGAATGGCGTATTTACGACGCGACACGCGACCAACAATTTTCAAGAATCAAAATTTTAAGTTTTGCTTCTACACAAGGAAAAAACGCAGCAACTGTTCACATTTCATCGGTTGCACTCCGTTTGAGCAGCACGATGTACTGCACGAGAGTCGACGTTGAAAGCAAATGCAATGAAACATCGCTCGCTTGGAGAGCAGCATGTAACGCGCTAAGAGAAAACATTCCTTGTTTCTGCAAACAACCTGTTAAACCTTCACACGCAAGTCATACACTACGCAAGCAACGGAGCTCGCAATCGTTGGGTTGCACGCGCGAACCCACGTGAATCTGACGAGTACAGATAAAGATTCACGTTGGAAAGGTGAAAATGCGCCTAATAACGAACGCGCTGTAGCCAACGATGGAGTCTACCGTTCGATATTGCGATCAAACAGCTAGATGCTGCAACATATTCGATCCCAACCCGACCACGCAACTCAAAAGAACGGGATGAAAACTGACATTTCAGTCAAGCCGTGCGCACTGCTCTAACACCTAATCCTTTTCTGCCAGAGCAGTAAGGTAATTGTCGATTTCTGCTTCTGACAATACTCGGAATTTTCGCTCTTGCCTGGTGACAACAGCGATTTCGAGCTCGGATGGCTTAAAATCAGCAGAGAGGATGTGAGAGAGACACGACAGAGCCACGTCCACGGTTTTGTCCAAATCCCAAACGGCATCCTTTTTCTTTTTTACCTTCTTCTCCAGAAAAGTGTTCGCCTCCGTCTGCTTCACACCAGCACTAGTGGCACGAAATCCGCAGTAATAACCTAAAAAATACATCTACCGTTACCGTGCGCTTCCTCATGAAACAACTAACCGTGGCGTTCTTAGAAAGCGTTTCTCAAGAGTGAGTATAATAAAGCAGCGTATTATTAGCGGGTATAACTAACAAGATACGCAAAACCAGGCCCGTAATCAGGGGGGTAAACCGGTCAACTGACCCCCCAATTTTTTCAAAAACATTTGGATAGCGCTGATAACTTTTTTATTTGTTACGTACTATTGCAACCAGGATTGCGGTGTCGGATTCCTAACAACACTGGGAATCGGAGTCAGACAAAAAAATCCGACTCCGGAAGTCCAATTGGCTCATTTTTTTGCATCACACTTTTAAATTGGGAATTCCTGTTGAAATTGCACAAATTCTTTTGAAACTTTTGTTGAAATAGAGATTTCTTGCTGTGCACCACGATTTCCATTGATTTTAACAGCCAAATTTCATTTCCTTTATGGAGTCGGAGTTGGAAATTTTGCAAAGTCGGAAATTTTTGAAAGGTCGGAGTTGGATATTCTACCTCCGACACCCCACCCTCTCGATCGGCGCGGTGTTGAATGCGCGATGCACCACGAACGGGATGTGCGCTAGGAATAGAACCCATATGTACGTGACGCGAATAAGCGATCGTGGCGTGTATCTTTACTGATACTCAAGGTGAATGGTGGAATGAGAAGCGAAGAGTGATCACTGCGTGTGATCTCTCTTGTTCCCTGCTGCCACTTTTATTGCAACATTCTTAATGGCTAGCCAGAAAAAAAGCTTTAGTTAGAGGCTGTAGGCTGCAAGTGATGCACAATATTATAAAGTAAATATGCGTACGGCAGCGAGAACCAAGGACTTCGTATCTCTTCAGCTTTCATCACTCTGACAGGGCAGTTTTTTACCGGCACAGTGAAGACATTATGCTAGCTAATTCAGTTGTATGGTGCCTAAGCAACATGCATGTCAAAACTGTTCCAAGTAAACTTGGTCTGTACATCACACACGATGCTTTTTCGCAAAAACATCCACAAATAAACGAGGCCGTCACAGTTGAATTAGGAATAGCATCTTGTCCAAAATTGAAGCGTTTTTGAAACGTCTTTAGTTTTGTTTAAAAATAAAGTTAGTTCTTTAGGCAGATCAAAATTAAATCGAACTTGTCGGGAAAATATCATCAACTTACTTTTCAAAACGCATGCCGCATATTTTTCACTAAAAGCTTTAACCAGTCGATAGGTGTTACTATGAACACTACAAATGCAGTTAGGTATGCTCTCTTTGCAAGGCAGAGCTGCAGCATGCAAAATGAAGTATCTCAACAACAGGTCGTAATGCTTTAGTTAAAAAGTGTGATCAATAAAGAGAATGCCAATCATTATATTAAGATACATATTGCTTCTAATTGCCAGGATGACCCTGTAAAATTTGTGGCAGTTGAGACAACATCACTTAGCAACAATATCTAAAACTTTCAAACTTCATCATCTTGTGGTTACCAGCAGGATCGCATTTGTAGAGCATTGGCTTGTTATATTCATCATCCCAGCCAATCATAATCATTGAACAGCCTTGTGGCCTCATCCTCGCATTTTGAGTGTAGACCTAAATTAACAAGTGAAAAGATATCAAATATGTCTTCACAATTACACCAATGAAAATGTTACAAAAGGATATCGTTGGCCATAGTGAACACTATGTTTCACATCAATAAAACAATGAGCTTGCAAGTAATTTGCGATTTTTAAAGTCTTAACATCCAGCAATACTAAAGTAACAACTGAACTCCATCAAATTTGCTTGTGCTTTCATAGCAAGAACAACAAACACATGTCGTACTGAGTATCATGATGAAAAGACATGAAGACACTGCATGTCTTTTTATATCATCCTCCAGTCAATATTGTTCAACTAGTAAGGCGAGCAATAAATGTAATGATTTGTTATTCTGATTGTTTCACATAAAATTATAGCAGAAGGGCACCACAAACTATTTGATATGTACAAAGTATAATGAAACTATATTGTTCACTGTCAATCTAGGGGCTAAACTTTCTGAGTTACACAGAATTAATCGATAAATATCGCATTTATTCAATTGTTAACCACCCTTGATTGTAAGCCGCACGCAATTGTGTTAAAAAATTAACGTAAGCCACCCTTGACTGTAAGCCGCACTTGAACATAGTTTACCCCTAAGTTTCTGACATACTTTCACACACTAGCACATTTAGCCTTTTAGGTAACCCTGGTAATGATGTTTACACCACTACAACTGCCTTCTGTTCATCATAATCCTTCCTGCAATGGAGTGAGCATGTGATGCTGAAAAGAATAGAATGTCAAGAGAGAGTTTGGTCCACAAAACGTAGCCAAGGAAGGGCAGAGTGTCATCTAGACCAGTGTGGTCCGATTACAGGTGTGCGAGCCACATGTGGCCTGCAGATATAATTTTTAAGACCTGTGCGTTTTCTCAGTATTATTTGTTGTGTATCTGTCACAGTAGCATAACATCTTTTAATAAAAATGTACAACATTAACAATGTTAGACTAGACTGCAGAGAGATTCTGGAAATTAATCAGCAGAGTTATAGGCTACCCAAACTGAAAGATTTCGCACAAGAAATTTACTCGATCTTTGGAGCGCACAGTTTCTGCCATGAAACAAGTCGAAACAGAAATCAAATTGCACATGAAACACTGGACAATAGTCTCTGACTTGCTACAACTCACATATTGGGTTTGATGACATGCATAGGCATAGCCAGCGGGGACAAATGGGCAATAGTCTACCGCAATTACTAGCATCTTTTGTCGCTTTGTGCTTCGCGATTCGGTGTCCCAAATTAAATACTGTTCCTCGCTCACACTCAGAACATTTGTCCCCCAAAGTTTTGGACTAGCTACGCTACTGACCACATTCCACTGATAGAGATTTGTAATAAATTGCTCTTTGCTGTTGTGTAATAATTTCAATGACGCACTCATTTATCTTCTATCTCCAATTTTTAATCTGATGTTTTACACCTCATTTTGTTAGAAGTGGTCCGCAAGCTTTCAGGTTTTAGTACAGTGGCCTGCAGGTCAAACCTAGTTGTACTATGCTGATCCAGACCTTTCAATAAAGTAAAAAAAAAATGTAAGCTGCCCTTGAATGTAAGCCGCACAAAATGATGAAAAAAAGACTTCATAATGTGTGGCTTACAGTTGAATAAATACAGTATGATATGCAGTCATAGAGCCATATGATGACACTTGTCTATTGCATTAGCAGCAATAAATCTGTCACCACTGCTTGATCATTTGTGAAATCACAGAGGACAGGAACTTGCATATAGGTGAGTAGTACAAGTGTCTGTATGCCTGAAATACTAAAGCTTTTATCAATCACGTTCCATGTTTAACAAACTTTTTAAACATCTCTTTTATATAAATCTGCAAACAAGACAAAATTACCTAAAATATTGGTTACACTACTTTTGTGGTCCTTTCACATGCACAGTTAAACTGGAGTGCTGGCATTTCAAATTCTGGATGAAAAACATTTTTAATGCATGTCAATTTTTTAAATTGGCTTTCCAGATTTTTTAAAACTTGGGAATTGAGTAGTAAATTATATGACAGACAGTATTTACATTCTGTACAAAAACACAAAAATTATAATATATACAAGGTATTACCTGAGAGATGTCTGCCATTCTTTTGCAAAGTGAATCAACTGTTATCTCATAACCATACTTATATTTCCAATTTATTGCCTCTTGTCGTGCTCTCATCACTTGCGACCTGCTGTCAGCAGTCATGCCAGTCATCACACAACCAATACCTGGTGTCAACTGAAACATGTGAGTAACAGTTGATACATCCACTAATTTATCTGGCACTTTACGCTGAGTGACGACAACAGCACAGTGGTCTCCTCGGACACCAACAGAAGTTAATCCAGCCTGGTTGATTGCTTTAAATGCATATTCAACTTGAAAAAGTCTTCCCTCAGGGGAAAAGATAGTTATGTGGTGGTCAAATCCAGCACTGCTACCACGTGACATGTTGACAATCTATCTATTCTGTAAAAACCATGAATATCATGAACTACAAATAACAACAAAAATTTTATAGTCATAAAAAGATAGCCAATGTCATAAAACATAAAGCTGGCAGTTTTAAGATTCACAGTATAAAAAAAATTCTGCTGTTCAGCAACACAAAATATTCTGGAAATACACATCTGATGAAGGTATGCTTTTATTCAAAAGACTTTGAAAGGTAGGACAGACTGCAATCTAATAAAGTTATGATTTTCACAAGAGAGATAATGCAAATCACCAACAAATATTTGAAACAATTTGCACTGTTTATATTTCCAAAACAATTTCCTAGATGAGACTCTATTCGTATGTAAAATTACAAATAGACAGTAATCTTGCATGAAAGTAATACCTAGCAAGTAACCTCCCTTTTCAAATGGCTAGTAAATTGTTGGTTTATTTTAAGAATTGGCGCTTCACATCAGGGTTGTGGAGTCGAAGTTTTTTGGGTTGAGTTGAATTCTGAAGAACACTGGGAGTCAGAGTCAGATTTTTTATCCGACTCCAGAAGTCTAATTGAATCATTTTTTACATCACACTTCTAAGTTGGGAATTCTTGTTGTAATGGTACAATTTCTTTGGAAACTTTTATTGAAACATAGAATTCTTGCTGTGCACCACAATTTCCAATGACTGCTGGTTGCTACAAAATTAGTTAGCTTCTGCTTAAAGACCCAGCATCACAGGAAGAATGCTTGCTTTTAAGGAACAGTTTGTATTGCTTAGTGTTTACAGTTATCCATAATTACAACCGCTTTACGCATCATTGCTCCATCAAACATTGCCCAGATGGTTCTCACAGTGATAATGGATAACCATGAAAGAGCATTGCATATTCCAGTGAACATCTGTCGTGCAGTTGTATTCGCTTGTGTATGTGCAATTGCATATTCGCTTGTGTATGTGCAATTGCATACCACCAAGTGTGTTTCCAAGGAGTAGAACTGACATAAATGGTTGTGACTAAAGATCGACTGATATGGCTTTTTTGAGGCTGATGCCGATATATTGGCCATTCATGGACCAATATTGATATTTCCAAAATATTTGAATCTTGTTTTCTGCTTCATTATCAACAATATTATGTATTCTACGCCTTACCTTTTTTTCAAAACCATCAAAAATCAGGATTTACGAGTTAAAATTTTCTAATTGTAACAATTTCAATATTTTGCTATGATTTTTAATTAATCTGTCTAATGATGATGCTTTTGCTACAACGGCTGACGCATGCTCGATGGTTCGTTGGGTCTGCTTGTTTATGAAAATGCACCTACTAGTGTTGCTGCAAGGTAACTTTCTTGATTTGCTCTGTTGTGCTTTCTTGAGCAAGTTGTCTGGATGCATGAGGGATTTAATAGCGTTTTGCCAACACCTACTGAGGCTGATTTATTTGCCGTTTTAGCCAATACCGATATATCAGCAAAACCCAAATATCGGCTGATTATATTGGCCAGGTCAATATATCGGTCTATTTGTTGTGACATATTTCATGCAGTTACTTCAAAAGGATGATGTTTGGCCATGCACGGCTGATGTATGTGCAAATGCAGTAGTTATGCTGTAGTGAGAAAAATACAGTCAGTGCAGTAGATGGTTCCGAACGGTTGATTACTGTGAAGTTGTAAGCGTGACATCGGGAAGTTTATCGCTGAGTGTGGCAGACTGATAGTTTAATTTTTATACATTACACACTGTGTAAGCTATGTAATACACATACACAGCTTGCATGTCCTGAAACAACGTGATACTGTAACCAACTTAGCAAAACGTAAAAGTTAATTGCATTTGTTAAGTTAGGGTTGCAACTGCAAATAGTGGCAGACTGTAAAATAGAATCGATTAGTGAAAGTTTGAAACTTAGTAGCTTAACACTAAGATGTGAAACTCGAGTAGTTTTATTAGGTTCACGCCATTAGGTTTACTAACTGCAAATTTACTGTGAGCAAACACTTTTTATTAGTTTTTGAACGTTTTGAAACAAAACCTAATATTGCATTTATTTGTTTTCATAGATTTACAGAAATGAAAATTTTTGAAGTAAAAAATTTTTTTACTTTTTTGTAAAACGTGGTGCACAACATGGAGTCAAAACATAAATCTTCAGGATTTGAATATTTTACATTAACCAGTGATCTGGAATATTAAGTATGTATGCTAATACATAAGCGAATTTGGTGAAGAAAGTATCTGTGATGAAGAAATCAGTGCTTCCGTTGGTACTACTCCTAAAGCCCATGCTCCTACACATAATTCTAACTTAGAAAGACAATTGGGCCATCTTTATCCTAAGATTTTGAAACTGGTGCAGCTTCGTCTGGAACACTAACAACATCAAATACTACTTTGAGTACCGGAAAGAAGCCTGCTACAACAACTCTGACAAAGTTTTTTGCTAGTGATAAAGTGTCTATAACAATGACTCTAGAGATAGACACATTAAAAAAGTGTCGTTGACATGCCTGTTATCAGTGGCATTTCTCTGAGATTATTTTCTCAACCTGAAGTATTAGCACTGATTGGCGAAAACACTAGGAGTGTCTGTAAACAGAGATAATATAAAGAAACTAGCACTTGACTAATATGAAAGTCAAAAGAAACAGGTGTTCAGGGCAAGCTAAGCAACAAATTTGTTTACTTGAAAATGGAGGCATGCACATGCTAGCGCCATCATGTCAATTACTTTGCCATTAATCTCAACTATGTGGATGAAGGAAAAAATTACACCAAAACCTTAGGTATAAGAAACACTCAAGCCCAACATTGCAGCAACTTCTTAACACAATTGGAAAAAGATGTGTTGCAAGACTATGGCCTTCAGAAAGACCATGTGTTGTGCATTGTCACAGATAATAAGTCCAATATGGTGAGTATGGTCAAACAACTCAATCAGCGACCACCACAATGGTCAAGTACTACAGAAGAAAGTGCATGTAACTTCCTGACTGAGGACCTTACGTCCTGTATCAGAATTATCAGAATCAGCCTTATGCTGTGGCAGCCTTGTGCTGCAAGATTCAAAGACCTTATGTCTTAATAAACAGCCTTATGCTGCAAGAATCAAAAACCTTATGTCTCTCTATTACGGACCAACCTTCACAGTCCTAGTAATGCTCAGAATAGCGAGTGCTTCTGCCTTCCTCCACTACTGAAGAACAACTACTCGTTGACCAAGGTATGCGGAACACAGCAAAAACCAAAAACGCGGCCTGGGAATCACTCGAGGCCGAATTAAGGGGAAAGTTCATATAAGGACAACACGCAAACAAAAATACGCAGCTATTCTGCGAACGTTACAGTGTAGCAGAAATGCAACAACAAGCTATGGCTTGTCACAGCAACCAGTTGATTGCATGTGATGACTTCACTGACTTGACTATAATTGATTTTTATGATTAGTAAATTTCTATAAATTGACAAGCAAACTTCATTCACATTATGTGAAGGAATTGGACATTTTGGAAAGGGCAGAGTTGGAGTCAGAAAAATTTGGAAAGTAGGAGTCAGAGTTGGACATTTTATGTCTGACACCGCAACCCTGCTTCACATTATGTTAGTTCAAGAAAATCTGAAAAGCGTATCCATGAAACACTAATGAATCTTGTATGTCGAGAACAACAAATTAATTAATTATTGATTTTTTAACCATAACTTCTGAACCACAAACACTAGATGGCTAATAAAGGCTCTAAAAACTCATGTTATAGCCTAGTTTGCAATAAAAACTTGAATCAAAAAAGTGGCTCTTGGTGTTGGCAGTCAGGGCCTGGTAAACTAGGCCAAAAATACCTAAAACCTACCCCACTTACGACGTCACCCACAAAAAACCTAAAACCCAAAACTTTCAAATTAAACAAAATGCAAACTAGTAGACTCGCTGCATCTTTTGAGGGTTTGAACAGCTCTCAGGCTCAATCGTCTGGCACGTTATGGAGTTGCAAAGTGGCGTGAAAATAGTGCCAAATGCGTGATTTCAGAGTATGAGTATATCGTATGCCGCGTCCCAATGTGTTACAATTGAAGCTTATTTTCACTACACTTGGTTTTATCTTATGAAGTATTGTAGCCTGTTCTTGACATTTTACAGTAGAAGTACAGAATACCGTTACATAAAAAGTGATGTTGATATTGCACTGATTTGATGCAAAAACAGTATAGCTGATTTCAGACAACCTTAATGCTATGAAACAGTTTGAGTGGGAATATGTTCAATACAACATATCATATCAACTAGACATTTTATTAAAGCTGCTACTTTCTGAAATGATTAGGGCTAATTGTAAACTCTTGTTTGGCATGGCGTTGCATGTGCGAGTTACAAAGGCGCAGCCAGGGGGAGGGCTGAAGAGGCTCAAGCCCCCCCTTAGCGATCAGAATATTGATGTTTATTTTCTTAGGAAGTCGAGATC
>JGI24021J15306_10011997_pt1 | contig 10762 bp, 4 predicted proteins | sample Ectturendosymbi1_FD_15306 | JGI IMG/M metagenome (IMG submission 15306) | reverse complement strand
TGTTGAAGTCGCCTAAAATGTATACGTTACATGAAAGGTTCGTCTGAATTACAGAAATATTAGCAAAAGTCTGTAAGTTTCGTTGTTAACAGTGATGAAAACGTTTGCATAGGAATTTTTAATTTGATGTTTGTGGTTTACTAAATAGTCTGCAGAAAGCAGCAGTTGCATTGTAGCAACGGATAGACACATTAGGGCAGCTACAGTACCTGAATGTGTGTGCATAGTGTTTACTTTCTAATTTAACTAACACATGTAAATGCAGTTATGTGACTTTCGACTTACAAATTAACTTGCTTCCTTCTTTTGTCATATACTAAAGTTCAAGCATTGTCGTAGTTTCAAGACGAAAAAGGTAATGCCGGAAGGCAACGTTTGGCTCTTTGCTCCATGCACGAGGTTCATTGTACGCCGGAAACAAAGTCATGAATCCCCGGAATAAGTTATCTCGAACCGATGGTGAAAGCGTTGAGCAAGCTTCCGCACCATTCACGATTTGTTGTTGTTACTCCTGAATGCCTGGTATTCACCAAGCAGTTCCGGACGGAAAGACAAAGATGTCTTCAAATGAACATTTTATTCTCCCAACTGCTTCTGACTGTTTGTTTGTAACATGTGCGTTTGTATCTACGCATATTGCGTTTTTTATTGCTATACACTGTGGCGGTGATAGCTTTATTCGGCTTCATTTGTTGTTTGATGGCTGTTCTTTTTAACTGATTCATTTCAGAAGATGTTAGTTTGAAAAGTGCTTGTTTTAAACCAACTCGTTTGGACAGCAGACAGTCAATGCCAGTTATGATGAGCAGAAGCAGTCAATGTTCTTCCAGTGCAAGTTTCGTCAAAAATATCTCTGCCTGGTTCTGATCAATCCCGTCGCCACGGGGAGACTTGGGTGTGCTTAGCCCCCCAATCAAAGCTCCAAGCCCCCCAAATTGAAATATGAAACACGATAAATCAGTTGGGATTTTGTCAAATTTGGAATGTAAAGCCCCCGTTCTGGTTCTGATTGAAACTTTTTATTAGGCTATGCACCGAAATTACAGTAGAAACAAGTTCATCCGCCTTTTTGATCTTTTATAAACGCTTGTTGAAACATCAAAAGTTTGTGCCTTTTGTTCAGTAAATCAAATTTTCCCCGTACAATCTCCTTGTTGTCCAACAAAGCACGGTTCAAATGTTTTGGGTGGGAACTGATCGCGGGCCTCCGACCGAAACAACCATGGGTAAAAATAGGTACTATAAAATTCAGTGTGAAGCAACCATATCTGAAACGAAAACGTCGTAACGGAGGTGCTCGGAAAAACTCGGATATCTTTCCGAAGTGCTCCGAAAAGACAGCTCTAAACGAGAAGCTTTTACGCCATTTTCGTCCATCGATAAGAAGTAGCCTGTTTTTCTCTTTGACCGCAATCAAGACTATATTTCTCCATTTAGTAAGAAACCCTACACTATTTCTACCAAGGCAAACATCGATAGACACAAATTCAAAAATTTTTCGGCTGCAGGTTTAATGGATTCCTAGGATTTTCCGTATTGAATGAGTGCAACGTTAAACCTGGCCAGCGAGTGAGGTCTATTTAACATGTTTTGTAAGATTGTGGTATCTCAAGCATTTTATGAAAACACAAAGCCAGTTCGCCAATTGACATGAAGTTTTGGTGAGAATGGAACTCTCGCGAAGTATGTATTGATTTTCGGAACAAAAATTTAGAATTTTTTTGCAATTTTTTATTAATATAAGTTACATCGTCTTTGTGGAAGAAAACATCATTAACTCATTCAAGGCTGAAAGCACGTGAATCAGAGTCGTAAACGGGCCTCATTTTGAAGCCCGAACCCGGCTTGAGCTAAAAATCACAAGCTCGAAACCGGCCTGAGTCCAACAGTTATTTTTGAAGCCCGATTTAGGCCGGAAAGCCAAATTTACCGAGTGAGTCAAAATATGCGCAACTGTACTGGTGGCGTAGCAACGTAAACACGACTAAATAATTCACAAGTAATCATTTGTTATTGAAGATTTAATCAACTCCATTGCTTCAACAGTAACTGGCGACAAAACTGTCCGTCGTTGCGAAAACAGTGTGTATGCGGGCCTGAAATCGAGCCGAAACATTTTGACAAACTTGAACCTGAACCCAACCTGAAAAGCCCGTATAAGCTTGTCTTTCAACTCTGATGTGAATCCAGATTTACAAAGTGCAATGTACGGTTTTATTCGCTTGGTTCAAACAATCCAAGCTGTTTTCTGATGATCAGAAATTGTTTGATCTTCATCTTCATAGCTTATCTCTTTGCGGACCTGAGCTGACAGCCCTCTCCATTGCTGAGGCACCATCTCAAGCGAAACCGTTGTAAATTACTCTAAGTCCATCATTTATGAAACTATGGGAAGTAAAGATAAGAGGAAGTGGTGCATTTAACGAAACCTGTGTACTTTTTTAAACCACAATTAAAAGCTAGGTTCGCTGTACGTTTTCGAAGAATCACCCGACTGGGTTGTGCTTGCTTCACTTTGGGGTGATTCAAACTTACACATATCTGTATTCAAGAAACTAGGCTCAAGAAAGGCAACCAAGTGAATTTATCATCAAATTATTTTGTTAGGAAATCGATTTCACGTAACACTACACATCTTCAGTCCTACAATCTCATTGAAATAGAGCAGTTAAAAATTTTATTGAAATAAAGTTAGATTACAGGACTGAAGATGTGGAGAGTAGTTACTAATTGGATACATATATTTGTAAATAGTTTGAATCATCGTAAAAAATGAAAGCAGAGCCGATTTGGCTGAGTTCTCTATAGCTTGCAGCAAAACTAGAGCTTTTAATGGTCTTTTCTGTCGATTCCACCTAACACTACGCATTCTGACATCTTGAAATCAATTTTATCCTGTTCGGAAACGAGAGTGGTACAAGGAGTTTCCATAAAGCAAGAGGACCTGCAGTGGTTTTTAAGCTGTACCTCGTTTCCCTACTAAAGAGGTGTACGTTGTTTCAGCAGGAAAATGCGGCAGCATGTAAAGCATACGTTATAGACGCTGGCTTGCGGTTTACATGAGAGCAAAAACAATTTGTTGTGGCTATAGGCAATGGGGTGTGATTTATACTTTCAAAATGTCTTTTGCTTTCAGAAACTCGTACTTCTATGTGTACCCTATATACTGATGCAGCTACAGTGTTCTTTTCACATTGCTTGTTTATTCTTATCCTGTTTATTTATGTGAGTTTTTTTGTGTGTGTGCATATTTCCCGAATAAACTGAACTTTTTCTTTCCTCGGCCTTGAAAACTTTTGCTGGTTTGCAAAAGTGGCAGAGTCCTTCTGATTTTCTATTCGCTTAACTCTAAAATGTATTTATTTACTCGTTTGGCTTTTTACTGCAAAATTAGAAACACACTCTCTATGAAATGCTACTGTGTAAGCTTAAAAGCTCTTGGATGACGGTTATATTTCCGAATTGCTGGCTAACATAGCAACACAACACAAAATATTTTTTCCACTACTACGCACAACGCATTTGTGAAGACCAAGCACACCATCAACGTTAACTTAAAGCACTGTGGTGCGACTCACTTTTAAAGTCATCCTTCAGGAATACGCAAAACGAGTCAGTTTGGTTGTGTTCGTACTGGCTGTGAAAATTAAGTTATCCAATTAATTTACCTGGCCCCTCATTCCACGTGCCTATTACGAGGAGAACCGGAAAAAATCAGTCACTATTCTGTTTCCAAGTGGCTATTGTGACCAGGCAAGTAAACTAGATCTTGCAATTCCGCTTTCCAGGCGAAGGCGTACTCTGGAGCTTTTAAGTCGGTGAACCTGTCAATTAATTCTATCACAATGTCAAATTATGCAGACTTTTCGGCGCAGGAGTTGGTTTGCAGTGGAGTGCAGATAACTTGTAATTTCTCAAAAGTGATATATTGACTTCCACCTGAGACGACTCGGGACCAACAATGCTTCTGCTGATTCACCTGCATTTTCCTGTTGCAAAAATGTCCTTTTACCTCTATGGCGTAGGAGCTGGGAATTTCGAAAAATGGATTTTTTCAAATAAAACGGATGCGATATCAGACGGGCAATCCACTCAAGTGCAAAGAAATTTTAAGATTTAACGCCAGAGAAAGCAAGCACCACGTAAAACGTCATTGTGACTTCATAAAAGTTTTTTAATCAGTGTTAATAGAGCGCATGTTGTAAACAGTGCACCTGGGGTAACCAGGGCCGGATTAAATGAACGCGAGGCCCCGGGCAAAATCGTGACCGCGAGGCCCCCTAATCGCTTAGCGCAAATGCGTAGCTTTTCACATGACTTCGTTTCAACTCTGCAGAAGCACCGGTCAAAAACGTTGAAACTGATACGATTTGGCAGCTTACACTTCAGAGAATTGGGTTGACTATGTACGGCGGTTCGTATGTGTTTAATCTGTTCGCTCATGTTTGTTCCTTTGCCTGCAGAGGCAGGTTGCGAAACTTGCGAGCGGATTGTTCTACTGTTGGTCTTTATTGCGTAACAAAAAATGGCAATAAATCTTCAAACGTTCAGTCGTTTCCTTCAAGTGACCATAGTTAGCAGGCCCGTAACTAGGGGGAAGCCGGAGGGCGAAGCATCCCTTGGAAAAATGTGTTGGACATAGTTTAAAACTACTGCACATAGTTTAAAAAATTTGGCTCCACTTCAGAAAACTCTTCGCACCCCTGGTGACCCAAGCTGGTTAAGCACCAGCGTAGTAGGCTTTTTTCCGCATGTGACTCAGGGCTCCCACTGCGGGTTTTTTCCACCCAGATCTACTTTTTTAGTCGATCTGGAAGTCAATAGGTTTAAATATGAAAAATCGCGTTAAATGTGGGTTCTTAGAAGTGATAAATTCATCAGCAACTTCAATGCGTTTATTAACATAGATATACCTTTATACAACAGTGTGTGCACGCGCACATCAGGTGGGAAAGTACGTATATAGGATGAAGCATAATGCGTTCAATCGGTTTCATATTCTCATATAAGATCATTGTCGGGGTTATGCAGTAGAACTCGTCTAATTCGTCATCGTTTAATTTCTTCACTTCGCTTAATTCGTCACTTTTTCGTCGGTCCCGGCAGAATTCCTATCTTTCGTGTACATTTCTGTTCGTCTAATTCGTCAATTTACTTAATTCGTCACCTCTTTCTATCCCTTAGAAGCGTTTTGTTCGGCTAATACGTCATTTACAGTTTCGCTTTTGATGTCTAAGCAGCTAGTACGTGTGGAAATTCAAACAAATTAAGGATGTTTATGTGAGAATTGTTGCACCTCGCAATTGGCTTATCGAATTTATACACGAGGTGCGAAGCGCGACCCGACTCCTCATTGAGAGAACGTGGGAAGTCTTTCCAGTTTGTTAAACATTTAAAAGGTGCTAGATTGAATGGAGGAGTTCAGATAGAGGAATTAATTGTTGAATTCAACCTTAACGTCACAAACTTGTATTTTACTGCAAATAAGAGCACAATGCATACGAGTTTCTATGATAGAGTTTTCACCTGTTTGCATAATTCGTCACTTCGCCTAATTCGTCACTATTTTCTAATCACCTTGAGGTGACGAATTAGGCAAATTCTGCTGTATGTATAATGTTATTGTCTCTAATGCCAACTGAAGAAACTGGCGAAACAAGGGTTAGAACTGATTGCTTACATTTCTATGTTTTCCTATCCATACAAATTAAAAAGCAAATTTCAATTTGAGGAAGAAGGCATTGGGATCATATTTTTTGTGGAATTTTTTAGATCCTGCTGCAGTTCAAGATTGCACAAAATTTCCTAGTTTTATAACAAATGTGCTCCTACAATAAGTGAGAGATATCAACAAGAGCTAGGCTTATGTTACCAGCGTTATAAAAAACGTCTTGAGCAACAAAAAGGTCGTCCAAATGTTAATGTTTGCTTTGCAGAAGAAAATTTGGAAGAGGAACTATAATTAAATCAGTTTTCGATTATTGTTTCAATTCAATTAAGCGCACTCATATGATTTTGTTCGCAGCATCAGCTTTCTGGGTTTTTATTGCACGGATATGGGTTTTTTGGTGTGCAATCTGGGTTTATTTGAAATCGCTGAATGGGAGCCCAAGCGTGGTGCTGTTTGCTTCGATTCTTTTAAGTTACTTGAAAACGATAAATGCCAAAGTTTTCAGTTTCCTAACCTATATACTAAACACAGTCATCAAAAAGCTCTACAATTTTGTTGCGTGGTGAATAGCCTAAAAACATGAAAAGCATGTAATGGAATGTTTTGATATTCAAGCGCGAGGCCCCGGGCATTTGCCCGGTTTGCCCAGTGGTTAATCCGGCCCTGGGGGTAACCTACGTCACTTGTTTGAGTTCCTTGCCGACGTTTGGTAACTGGCATGAGTTGATTAAGAAAAAAGTTTTTGCTGTCTTTTCATGAAGTTCTTGGAATATATTTTTATAATATATCTCATGTGAGCGAATGACCGATGGTCCACACGAAGCTTATAGGATCCCGGAAACGGCAATCGCTATTAGTGCGATGGTGATTGCGCTTGCGAACAACACCAAGCCCGTCCAAGATATGGACNGCGATATATTTGCATAGCGCTCTCTCTCCTCAAGACNTTTTGAAGCTTTTGCCTGCAAAAAAATAAACAAAACATTATTTTAGCGTAGCTGAATGTAGAACCAATGTAAGAGTATACAAGTCGTGAGTTGTTAACAGTTTTCGAAATTGTGAAAACAAGGTTATTGACAAAAGAGTTTTATTTCACTACAACGATTCGGATACTTCGCGGCAGCTGTTTAATCCGAAACGTTTTCGAAACGAATCCTATGTGCTTTTTGCATTCTGCATTGAATGAACGGGTAGTGCTTTATTGAAACGGTTAATCCATTGATGATCACAAAATCGCAACCAATGTGTAATTTATCTAACCTCTCAATGTTGTGGCCGTTACAGAAAAATAATTATATTTAAATAAAATAGAATGAAGCTTTTTTGTAATAACTCTATTTCAAACCACTTCATTAGCTGAAAAAAACTTTTGTGAAGTTTATTTAGCAAAGCGCGGCCTTTTTGTGATAGTACAATTTTACTATTTCTTTCAATTAATGTATGAGTACTCATTTCTTCAGCCACACGCAGCACGGAGGCCACTTTTTCACGACATTGCTAGTGTCATTGTGTTCCTGTGAAATTAAACATGGGAAATTAAACACAATCCCGGGAAATTAAATACTTTTGAAAAATATGTCTCTGGTTGTTTCTAGAACTTTTCATTTTCTTTCTTTGTCACAAAGCACAGATCTCACCCGAAATTCTTCTTGTTGTGGATTTGCATGTCTGTTTGACAAGAAGGTATCATAAAGCACTTGACAACAGTTTATAATAGAGGCTGGTGCAAAGATTCAGTTTCTGGCAGATTGACTGAAAACCTATTGGCAATGTGCAGCCTGCCAGGGCCTGGCCATTGTCGAACTATGAAACCATTTGGTAATCTGTCAATTTTTATTCTTGTAAATAACTGATAGAAACTTTGTCTGTTTTAAATTATTTACGTGTTTGAACTGTTTGCAACAGGTTTTAAAACGACAACTTCAGCGTCGTTTAGGTTGGGCATCCGGAAACATTTGAATGAACAAACAAGTGCAATCTCGTTTAAACCAAACCAAATGTTAATATTTTCAAAATTAAAATAAATAGAAATTACGGCGAAGAAAAGCGAATCAAGGATTTGATATGGTCAGCGGAACAATAAATGCCCAACTATCAAGTGAACGAAGTTTTAGTGTGTACGACTAGGTTACCATTTGCTTCTGTGCAATAGGTTCATAGGAACAGACATTTGAATAAAATGTGGGAGTGCTCGCACACATTGTTTGGCATAACACCACTGGTTACTGGCGTTTTGAAAGACTTTCTCCATTACTGTCATTATTTATTTGAGATCTTAAGGATAAGTATTGCAACGCTAGTATTAATATATATCTGAAATAATTATAAATATTATTGCCGGCAATAAAAATTGAGTAACTTCACAATGATTTTGCATAAGGATAGTGCCGGAGAAACAGCTATACAGGTGGTCCGTTGACCTTTTTTGTAGACAGCTGATGTGTAAAAAAATTTCGGAAATTACTCTAAATATTAGTTTTTATTTATCTGGCAAGAAACAAACGACTGAGATCAAGCCATTAGAAACGACTCGTCTCTGACTTTGGTTGAATCAGAATTTAAGGATTGTCTAAAATGACATCAAAGCCGTCTGCGTCAAAGACTGAGAAAGGGAAATCATGCTTTGATTACTTTTTTATTCTTTCCAGTCGACCTTGCAGAGTTTGCAATCACTGTTACAGAGATGTGAAAGTTATGCTTAGTTGCTTTTCAGTTTAGTGCTTACCTTGTAAGCGTACCGTATGCCGACGATTCCAACGATGACTGGTACTATTCCCAGCAACAGCCAACAACAGAATGTGGTGAACCAGGCAAGTTTAACATCATCTTCACAAATTGGATCGAAGCAGTTGCAAAAATCTTTTGGTCGTGAAGGTGAATCCTGAGTAAAAGTGCAGCGCTTTCTTGAACAGCCAATTGTCTTGACCAACCGATGAAGCCTACAGTTTATTCTTAGACAAGCTCGACTTTACTTTTTTTCAAAGTAAAATAAACCAATCCTTTCACATTTCAGTTTGCTTATATGGGAATAGCTGAGTTACTGCAATTGTCGCCGGCTGGTTTCAATTTGTGAAAATTGCTGACAACTTCACATTAACTTGATAAATCGCAGATATTTGTTTGAAAAGTCTCTTGCGTGCTTTGACTACTTGTGAAATACTTTTAAACGTTTGAATTTTTTTGCATCAGGATATTTTAAAACAATCATGAAGTTTAAGTGAGCCAAAACTGGTAAAAATGTCTGAAAGAAATAAAGAGCAATAAGCAATAGTTGACGTCTGCAGCCATTCAGAGTTGCCTGCGTTATTAGTAAACATTCTCTGTGCGCAGACATATAGGACGAAGTTAGCTTTGCGTCATATGCAAGGATGCCATTTCGATTTTGTAGCGATTACAAAGTAACTACTGATCTGTGAAATCCGTAAACGCTTCCTTTCCTGTTTCTGTTTTGCCTATCTTATTGCAGGAGGAAATCAACAACCGCAAGCACAAAATGACGGATGGCTGTCCATAGCGTCATGCTATTTTGTTAGCCTAAGCCAGGGGTGCACAGCCTGCGGTCGTACGGCCACGATAAAAATTTATGCGGCCATAAACATGAAATTTAAAATATAAGTTTTTGGGGCCGTGGGTTATATCACCTGTATGTGGATACTTAGTAGAAAGACGGCCAAACAAGCGTGTGGAATTGTGCTTGAATAAATTCATTAAAATTTTTGACATTTCGTTATACTTATAGGTACGAGTAAATGGGGTATTATCGGATAAATGCTATTCCTAAACGTAATTCATAAAAATAACCTGGACTTACTGGTATCTGTACTTCATAAAAACAAACGTAATGCGACCGGCAATGCAGAAAATGTTGTGCACCCCTGGCCTACGGCATTAAGGTTTTTGCTTTTAGGAACAATCCTTCACATCTGAAGTTCTTGAACATTTTGGTGATATTTGGGAACAAGATAATTTTTATGCCAGTACTAGCGAGATGTTTGCAATTGACTCGAAAATGAGTGCCATGGGCATTAGCAGGCCTGTCATTTTTCTGTACCATTCCGTGATGACTTGTGGCTGTCCCATCTTGTGGGGTTCCCACCAAACTAGTAATATGAAGTGCAATATATTATGTACATGTCTGACGTCAAGGCCCTGCACAGCCATTTGTATTATATCAGAAAACGACCGATTAGTGTCTCATAATATAAAAAAGTGCATTGTTTCTTGACCTTTTTCAAGGTACCGAAATCCACAATCTTTTTCACCGCATTCATTGAATCCTTCGTAAATTGAAAAATGAAATATGATTTCTTTAAAACATACATACACATTTTACAAGCACACAAATTGACCAATGCACCACACTTCTTCCGAACCCATAGTATTCGATCGAACCCAGGATAAGACGCAATACATTAGGGGTACCAACAAAAATTTGGTGACCCTTCATTGGTTGCCACCCAAAACAAGGCTCAACAATCGTATTTCGGGACCTCGCGTCGTATAACAACACCAATACACTGAGTCTAACACTTGCTGTGCTATGCGCATATAAAATAGTATTCAACTTTAGCAGATTCCTGCCATATGACGTTAAAATTACTAACGTTGGGACATGGGAAAAATTTGAAACCATGTCCCATGACAAGCTAGGATTTTACTTTATAAAAATTGAGGAACAATGCAAGGTTCTTGAACCGGAACAGCGGTGTCATGGTTTCCATTGCGTTTTTCCAGCTTTTCGTTTTGGTGCAGAAGTTTATTTGTAATCCGTCCAGCATCTCATAAACTCCTTTACTCACCTTGACGCTCATAATTGTCCAAACATTAAAAAATCTGGAGAAAAAAATTATGATAAGTTTTACTTTGGAAAGGTGCCTAAATGGTGGGGAAAGTCGAAAGAGAAAAATCAAATTAAAAGATTTAAAGAATCGAAAAGTTATCGGAAGAAAATCAATCCGAACGTGTTCTATAACCACAAACTTACTGCAAGAAATGTAATCAGTGTTAAGTTGCAAGCCAAAACTTTGATTGGGCGAAGAAAAGTTTGCATGTGAACTAGTGTCGATAAATTGAAACACGATTTCTAACGAC
>JGI24021J15306_10011993_pt1 | contig 10764 bp, 7 predicted proteins | sample Ectturendosymbi1_FD_15306 | JGI IMG/M metagenome (IMG submission 15306) | reverse complement strand
TACCAAACCAAGTACTGTAAGACCACGTTTCTTGCCTCACCATGCCTATGCTACATACTATTCAATCGTCCAGTAGTGGGCAAAACAGCATTACTACGCCAGAAGTCGCAACAAACCGACTATTACTACAGAATTGACCAGCCCGTGGTCTAAGTGCGTCCGCTTCGGTGCTGGTAGGCCGAGAGTTCGACTCTCGGCCGGGTCTTACCAAGACCTTGTAAATTGGTGCTGTAGCCTTCTTACCAGGCGCAAGGTGTGCGGAAGAGCTGTAGGGAACATACGCAGAATACAAAAGCAAACCGATTGAAATGGAACCAGAAATTGTACAAACTAAGTCGTGGCGCTACAAGACCATTGTAGTTATATAGCGCCAACAACAAAACCACCATATCAAAAAAAACTACAGAATTGCAACTAAACTTGCAAAAGCATATCAATATCTGTTGTTGTAGTTTCAATAAAGTATCGATGAAGAGAAAAAAAACTCTGCTGCAGGAAAATTTTGACTTAACGATAAATTTTGACCTAATGATAAATTTTGACTTTTTTTGACCTAATAACTTGGACTTCCCCCATGGTATGAGCGTGAAATTTGGTTTGTGGACGTTTCGTGAACTTTCAAAACGGCAGAAAATTTGTGACTTTATACACTTTTGGTTGCCCTAGTTATGACTGAATTGCTCTGATCCATTCTCAATTAGACAAGCCCAACTGTTCGCCTGAAGTCCACCCAAGAATGAAATCTCATTGCTGTTAGGCGTAGCATGAGCTTTGTTTCAGGTTTAGGAAATCGTTGATCGCCGTTACGCGAGCAAGCATCTGTTTAGTTGCTGCAAACCGAGCATTGACAGAAACTATGGTGCTGGGCTCCTGGAATTTGCTACAGTCACTAGTTCCGCAGTGCTCGTTACTGCTGCGCTACGTGTGCAGGCTAAGTGCTTGTGGACTCATGACGAGGGCATATAATCAAAACGGAAATATCGATTTATAGTTTAATCGCGGTCAAAATTGTTTTCCGCTCGTAAAGACCTTTCTCTAAAAAGGTGGTTGCATTTTTTTAAGCAATAGAAAATCTGACTGTATTGCAGATACTCCTGTAGATATTTTGTTTTGAAACCAAGCAGCAGTGCGCTGTTGAAGACCAGACGTTAAATGTATTTTCTAAGGTGGGGAATCGCAGAGAGCTTTTTGTTGTTTCTTGTCAGATTATGATCTCTGTGTTAATCGCGTTGTGACTTAGGTGTTGGCAGTGAGGCTTAACGCTACCTGTGAATTTGTGTTTTTACAACATGTTCAGATCATCAAAAGTCAGCGCGCTGGTTTCGACGACGAACGACGTCGTGTTGAAGCCGAGCTTTTCGGAGACGACGTTTCCGTCAATCAAAAAGCCCCAAAGCGTAAAAAGCATCGGTCGAAGCACAAGAAACCGCCCGTAGCCCCTCAAGTTTCTATCAATGGCGATGAAGCCAGTGGCAGCGGAGGAGGACGGGCCGAGTGCTGCGACCAAATTGAAACGAAAACTGCTGCTGCTGAAAACGGCGTCGACGACTCAGCAAATTGTGACGCGCCGTGTGATCGCGCTGACAGCAGTGGCGACAACATTGCTGAGTCCAAGTATAACAACGGCAAGGTACGAAAAAAGAAGTACAGGAGAAAAGCAGGTGTAAAACGGAAGGTCTCGCAAGAATCTACGCAGGACGAAGAAGACGAAGCACAGCAGGTTGTGTAGTAGTTTGTTGACGGCCATTGTAACGCGTTGAATAATTCTCGGGAAAATCTTGCTATTTATGCTAAATGATTTTTAAACGAATGTTCTTAATTAAACCGTAGTGTCGATATGATAATGAAATGCGTGGATATTAAAAGCGGCCAGCAGCTTTACCATTCAACTGATTGGGTAAGCATCCATTCATCTGTTTCGTGAAGTGCTTCAATATGCAATTTTTTATTAAAAATTCGAAGCGCGCTTCTGTTGCATTATTTCTAGAGCTGGTAGAAACTAGTCTTAGAAAATATTTTCTTGTGATGTCCGAAATGTGGATATAGCCCGTGCAGCGACAACCACGGCCCAAATTGTGCTGTTCTCTTCCTACCCAACAGTGACAGACCTTTTATCTGTCTTAGCGTACATTAGGTATCTGTCTTAGCGTACAAACAGACCTTTTATCTGTCTTAGCGTACAAACATTAGGCCACAGAAGCTGTTGAAATAATAAAAATGGCTCATACAGCGCAGTTTCCATCATCAAAAGCGTTGTTTTTGATCAAGTAATTTATTAAGCCGCTATAACGGTTTGTTCATATACGTTTAAAGAAGGTATTCTTTCGCGAATTTTCTGCAACCAGCACAGCTTTTAACCTTCCTACGCTCAGTCGCTGCAACGCATTGTTAATTCCAGCAAAACGTCACTTCGCCAACGGCGACGTTGCATCAGAACGGATGGAGCGAGATCGCGGTGGTGACTGCACGCCGGAGGCGCCAGAGCTCGACGTCGTCGGACTGCAGCACGGAGTCGCGGAAAAGCGTCCACTTCTCTCATCCGCTCGTCTTCTACGAGAACGGCCACAAGAAAAACAACCACCACCACCAGCCGATCCGGAACGGGGACGGCAAGCGAAAAGCCAGCAACTTGAAACAGCCGCGCGCGGACGACGTCGCGGATCTTTTGCTAACTGACGCGTACCGGACTACACCGCCTTGCGTCGCTAGCGATTTTATAGGAAGCAACATTTCTTTCGCCAACGGCATTTTCGAGTTCGACGACGGTAACATTCCGTGGCGAGCGGAGTCGCCTCGTTGGGCGCCAAGATTCGAGGATTTATCCGAAATGGATCCTGATTCGCTTAAAAAGATCACGTGGTCTGATGATGAGCATCGGTGCGAAGTTATTGCTTACATGTGTGACGACCAGAAACATCTTAATGTTGGGACCGGGTAAGCGCACTGTGTGTTGATGCAACGTCTTGTTGATGCATTAACTGCTCGCAGCTTTATCGCAGAATTTTTAATATCGTGTTCATCGGTTTCGAAATTTGTTGTAGTCTTAACATATGGGCTAATTGCCTTGGTCACGTATTAGTTCTATGTGGTAATGTCTGGCTTTAAGTTTAGCGAACATACGTTGGTTGGTCTGTCGATTCAGTTCTCGAAAGTCATCATATTTCTTAGTTCTGGTGTTTTTGTGCCGTAAGGTAGAGTTGCCTATATTCTTTTTTCACATGGTTGTGGCAAACTTGGTTTCACAAATATTCCGTGATTGTTGAGATCTGCCTGTTAAATTCGCTTACAATTTTTTTTCTTACAAGTTGCTGGGAATATTTTTACGAACGTGTGATCCAATTTTTTATTTTTTTTTGGTTGCCAACATCTCTGTGAACTGATTTAAACAATCACTCTAACCTCCTCTTTTGCGTCATTAGACCCGACTTCAGTCACGTATATCTGGGTTTGACCAGTAAGGGTCAAGAGGTGGCCATTAAAAAGATCAATTCAAAGCGAGCTCCGCTTTTGTCGCAAAAAGACCTCATGAAGAAATTGTTGGACTTGCCGCCGCACCACTTGGTCAACAAGTACTTCGCCGTCGTTCGGGAAAAAGCTCAGTGTTACTTGGTAAGCAACCTGAACACACATCTGTCTAAGTGTTAATCGCAGTCAGGAAAAACAGCAAATGAGGAATTCACTCCCTTCAAAAATGTTTACTTTCTGTTGGCTTTGAGTAGAGTTAACTTGACGTATACTATTGTTGTGGCAGTCAAATGCGGGACATCGTGGACCCTAGGACAGGGGTGCGCAACCTTCTCGCTCTTGACGACCGCATTGCATTTATTTTTAGGAATTACGGCCGCCTGTGAGTCAAAGATGTTTGTATTTTTTGCATTGCTTCTGATCCGGTCCCACACACTGAGCCCAGCCTGCTTCCACACGTGTCTGTTTGGCCGTTCTTTATGTAACATCTTAATACAACAGACAGAGTTTTTGTTAATGCACGGTCACCGTAACCAATATTTTTGATTACATGTGCACGGCCGCAGGTCTTGCACCACTGCCCTGCGTTAGTCAGCCGAATGCTCGTCGACAGTTTTTTTTGTTAGTCTTCCTTTACTTTCGGTGTATATTTTTAAGGTCCCGCCAATTCTTTATTATGGTTAAATAGATTTGTTAGGTTAAGCACCTTTAACTCGTAAAACGTGAAAATCGAAAGTTTACACCGTGTTTGACGTTTCCCAGCCGAGCACGCGCTCTCGACCAGTTTTGCAGGTCGACGCTTATTGTCGGTGCTTGACGCAGATCTTACGATTTACGTCAGTTAAGCAGTGCATGTTGCTCTAAGTGTGTTTGCCACTCATTATGGCAGCAAAATAATATACCAGGGTTCCTGCCGAGACCTGAAAAAGTATGGAAAATTCTTTTTGGGTCTGTTAGTATGGAAAGAGGAAATAATTTTCCAGGCTTGATCTTTTGACATGCATTCTGATAATATTTTATTCTGGTACTTTTACTTTCATCGTAATAACTATGGGCATGTCATTCAGAAAAGTTAAGTCCAGAAATTTATATCCAAATTGCGTAGGAACCCTGGTATACCGTTTGCGCCTTTTGGCTTTTATGGTTTTGTATTTCAGTGAATCTGATACGCAAGCCGTGGTTGTTCCAGGTGCAAAGCGTGGGAGAGCACTCATTGGAGCAGATTTTTCGCCGCAAATTGTGCCCTGTTCCGCTCGAGCCAACGTCTGCTTGCCATCAAATGGCCTCCGCACTCTCCTTTCTGCACAAACACGACATCTTGCATATGTCGCTTAAGGTAGCATCGTGTTATGAATGTGGCGCAAAATTTCGTTGAAACGACGCAAGAATCCGCTTGTTGTGTTATTGGCGGTCACAGTTTGCATTACAAACACAAAGAAACTCAGCGGCTGTTAGTCTTATATCGATAGCTGTTTGTGAATCTGGTGCTTGCTGCGAATATCGAGCGAAAGCGAGGTGCGGCGGGCTCGCGTCGATAATTCCCCGTTGGTTTCGTCTACTGCACTGTTGTTCGTCGTTGGGTCAGTTTTGGCCGACATTCGAGCGTAACCCGGATGTGGTTTTCCGTTATCCATTCATTTTAGCGCGCAAACTCTTTGTTCTGTCCTTGCAGCCTACCAACGTTCTGGTTGATCCTGACGGAGCTGTCCGCTTGACCGATTACGGCGTTCACAGACGGTGCGTGACGTCAGAGCAACGCAACGCTCAGAACGCGACAACGTCGTCTTCGTGCTGGATGGCGCGAGAGAGCTTGTCGACCGAGTCCGAAGCCACTTTCACAAAGCAGTCTGACGTAGCTGTGAGCGAGCAACTCCTGTATTGCTGTTCATACGAGTGATAAATCGCTCGGATGTTTGTTTGTTTTATTATCTCCTTTCCGCACAAAATACTTCCTGCTGCAGCGGTTTCTCATCGTAGCGATTGCACCGCGCAATGGAGTCATTCATTGTGTGTGTCTGCTCCCTTGCTGCTGCAGATATTTTTCAATTGCTATAATGTTGTTGTTTTTCTGTCACCCCAGCAGAGGTTGGGTCAAAAAAGTGTTCCGCAGCGAAAAGACTTTTGAGTCGCAACTTACATTGAAAGCTTTTTCAAGCTTTAATGGAGGAAATCAGTCATATCGTGCTCATCAGTTTCGAAATTTGTTGTTTCGGAAGTGGGATGTGAGAATAAAAAGTTTGGAAAACTCTGCTTTAAACGCATCAGGTCACTATGTGAGAAAAGGTACTTGGGAACAACTCAATCCTGCGTAGTGCGATCAGTTATGGGTTGTAGATGTGTGTTGTGTTTGTGGCTGAAGTCGAGTGGGGCAAGTTGTGATTGTGTGGATGTAGCAAAAAATGGCAAAAGCAATTTGGCAAAAACACGTAGTTTTCAAAGTTCAGACAAAAACTTTTTCAGTATCCATCCCTGTTCAAACGACTGTTCCAAGAGAGTTGTAGAGAAGATGAGTGCTTTGAAGTCCAGAAATCTGGTACGCGGCTTGAATTTCAGCTGCAACCAAGAGTAAAAGTCAAGTTAGCCTGAAATAAGATAGACAATGGTTTAGTTGGACATTATTTCTGACTTAAACATGGTCCGTCGCCCATTCTTGTTGAAGGTTCGCTCAGTTGCGTAGATGTTCTGTGAAATGCTGCCTTCAAAGCATTCAGCGGCAAAACTGCCGGCGCTTCACCGTCGTACATAATGCTGCTCGAGTTGATTTGGTGGACCTCCAAAGGCTTGTTTCTTTCCTATAAATAACTAATAACGCTGAAAAAGTTTTCATTTGCCTTATGTTGGATGAATACCTTTAACACTGCCTATGCAGGCGTGTTATTTTGTTGAAGGAAACTATTATGTGGCTTTGAGCAGTTGCTGTGCCCTTCAGACTGAACAGTGAAACAAGTTCTTTCAAGAGCGTGTGTTTGTTGTCTGCAGAGTCTGGGAATGCTGACGTTCTACGTTCTGACGGGCGGAAGTCATCCTTTCGGCGATCCTGACACTCGACCTGGTGTTTGCATCAACAACATCATGAGGGGAGCGTGAGTCTCCTCTTGACATATATATTTTTGTTTGATTGGTTTTGCATCCTCCCGTTAATTTTCATCTTAATGCCAGCCGCTGCAGGCTGAAAAGTGTTTTTTCGCTTTCACGCTACACTTCATCTCAGGTAGAAAAAATTTAAATCATGGGCTGAAGAGCGGCTTCGAGGTGATTATCTTTCCTACGTTGGGTCCAGAACGAGCCCTTAATGCCTGTTTTTTTGAAGTTGCTAAAATCTTCGCACTAAAGTCAGTCATTTATGGTGATGGTGTTCTTGGTTGATGTACGTACTTAGATACAACCTGAAGGTGATTACCGACCCATTCGCTCACCACCTGGTCAGATGCTGCATATTGAAAGAAAGCGAGAAGCGGCCAACTGCTGAGGAGGTAAAAAAATAATTTCCTTTGTTTGTTCAAATATGTCAGCGGTGTTGATGCAGCTCCACCGCAGATAGTTTGTAACGTTGCAATGATCAGAGCACATGTTATCAGCCCCTGCAACTGCCTGCTTCTAATGGAAAACCAATGGCGACAAACCAAGGCTGTAGCAACAAAATGAAAGTTGGAAATTCTTGCGAGGTCGTAGTAAGAAAAGCATTGGTTTGTGCTTTCACAACCAGTTGCTCGTTCTGAAGATTATTTGCGCCCGGAATCAGACTGTTACACTTCAGTGCTGCTGTTGCAGGTTGCTGAGCATCCATTTTTCTGGGACAACGCAAAGAAAGAATCCTATCTCCTGTTGCTGAGCGAAGTAGTCTCATCTGACGGTTGCACCGAGAATGGGAGGTCTCCGCTGCGGGTTCTCGATTCTGTCGAAGAGGTGTGTGACGTCACAGCTTCTTCCACTATTGTTGTTGATGTTGTTGACAGTGGTGGTTGGGACAGTCGGAGAGGAACGTTGTGTTTTTTCGAAAAGTGGTTCTCACACATGTCACTGAGTCGTTGTCACTAAGTTTTCCATCACTGGTGTTGTTCGTGTTAAAACATTAAAAAGCTGATAATGATCTAGATCCGGGTAGTTTTTGTAGTTGAAATTTTCCAGTGAGATTTTTCACTGTCGTGTGTCGGTGTTGTGTTGCATACAGTTGCGTGTGTTTGTAGCGTTTTGCAGCCAAGTTCATTATAACTGTGATGCGCAGGATGTGATGAACTCTTACGTGCAATCCAACCTGCTGGTTGACGTCACCACCGAGCAGACGTCGACAGTGAGGGGGATCCTCACCCTGCTTCGCGAATGCGTGTCTGACAGTGACCTGTTGTAAGTTACCGCTGGCATTTTTATTCTTCAGCTGTTGCCACGCAACCGAACCGTTTGCGCCATTTGTTTCAGTCTCATGACTGGTTCGGATTCAACAAACTGTCGCTAGTACTTCGACGGAAGCTTTTAAAGAAACTCCAGCACAGCGTTACTTAACATTTGTGGGTCACGGTCCCCCTAGTACATCCTAATGAAAGTTAAGCACCCCTTAAGAAGAAACGTTGTAATAAATAATCAAAATTAGGTTTCATGCATCGTAGCAGTAACCGAAATGTGTGCAAAGCCTATTAACCCTTTACATCACATTCACGGACCCCTTATTAGAGGTTCAAGGTCCTCAGGTTAAGAACCCCGGCCCTAGAAGGTGTTTGTCAAGTGTTTCCTGTTCTGCGCTGGGAGAATACCCACTCTTCTATGCGCGGTATTCTTACCTGGCGATGACGAGAGTCTTCGACAGAGTTTGATATTAAATATGTTCCGGTCGACTACGCGATGATACTCCCGTAGGGCTACGCTCCTTCAATCAATTCGACCGCATGCTACCAACGACTCTATAGCAGAGTCACCTGCTTGACACATGCTTGGCACAGCCTTTTGTACGCTGCAGTAAAAGAGTAAAGTATACGATGCATAATGCGGTAATGTGCAAGAAACTGTCTTTGATCATTCTTTGCATTTACTTTTATGTCAGTTATTTTTGTTAATGTTTCTCGACGAAAATCGTGTTATTATGTACCGCAGTGTGCGGCGCACCAAAGACGAGCAGCGACAAAACACCCCCACGCCTCCGCTGTATTTCTCTCACTGCTTCCCTGGCCTCCTCCTCCACACGTACACAGCGCTGAGCTTGGATTACCTGCGCGAAGAGCAGGCGAGCAGGACCGCATCGATGTCACCCCCATCTGCCGAAGACGACTCCCTCGTTTTCCTTGACAGGGAAGACTCGGGTGAGATCGCAGTTTTTGGGACTTTGTTTCTACAGTTTGTTTCGTTGCATCTTGCATGTTTTTATCATTTATCAAAATAAACGATAAAAACACTGATTTTTGGTTCCGCCCATCGGCATGCCTTCGCTGAAAAGAGAAAAACGGAAAAACACATACAGGCCCGCGCAGCTTGTATTGCGGAACTGATTCATTCACGTGCTCGTTTTTCCACTGTTGTGAAACTAACTGCGTGCGGAAAATGGCTTGAAAATGTGTGGGAACGCTGATAGTATTCCGGGTGCCATGTTTAACTATACACATACTACTAGGAAATAGCATCACAGAAGCAGTTGGGTTATTGGGAAGCGTTTTACGGTCGTTGTGTTTCAACCTCTTTTTCTGCGGGACCACAAATCGCCGATGGAGAGCCACACCATGTCAGCAATCAACCGGCATTCTGTGGTGTTCAAAAGGTTTAGTTTTTGCTTTCCACCGCTTGCAGTCACACCCGCCAACCCCCCGGTCTTAGCCTGGAACGCGGCCGCGAGGACGGATCTAGAAAGCGAGTTGACGGACGCCGCCGCCGCGGTGCTGTGCACGAAACCAGCGCCCGACGCTGACGGCGTCCCCGGCGAAAATGGCGCCGAGGAAGATGGCGCGACTTGTGCGAAGGAAACAGACGACGGTGGACCAGCGTCCGCCATCAGTGACGAAGTTACGCCCCCGTCGAACTGCCCGACGCCCTTGTGCGCCATCAGCGAGAACGACGTCGCTACCGTTGAAGTAACTTCTGAAGGAGGCGACGCAAAAGAGTTTTTCCAGACGCAGCAGGATCTGAGCGAAGCTGCCAAAGCTCCGGCTTTGTTGAAATCGTGTTCGGAAACCGAAGTTTTTCAGCTCAACGACAACGCGTGCAAGAAGAACCCGTCTTTGCGTCTGACGCCTGCAGGCCGGGATTCGAGCTCTAAACCGCAGACCCCGACAGAACTGATTGTTTCGCCTGACGAGGACGCTTGCATTTTGCTGAACGGAGACCACGAGCGAGAATGGGTCGAAATCAGTGTGAGTAATCAGCTTTTATCTAGGCCAGTGGTTCCCAACCGGGGAGGAATTCCTCCCCAGGGAGGAATTTCCTGTGTTCAGGGGAGGAATGTCCACTTTGTAGTTAGTTCTCCTATTCATTGTAAATGTTGTGTTTCTTTTTTAAGTTGACGTTGGCTCTTTCAATTAGTCACATTTGTATGTCATTTAATGGACTATCACACGTGTTTTGACCAATTTTAGTGCCATTACTTGACAAATAGATTTGTCCCACTTTTATTCATCAAGTTATTATCTTCAATAATGTCCATTGTTCCAATTGCAGTTAATACTAGTCCACGAACCCGAACAATAAGCCACACCGTGACAGGTAAAAGTCAGGTGAGAAACAACATATTGGTAGATCAAATATTCTTGCAGACTCGTGTAATAGGGGAGGAATGAAAAAAAATTGTGTAATAAGGGAGGAATAAAAAGTTCCAAAATGAGCAAAGGGAGGAATGCATCAAAAAAGGTTGGGAACCACTGATCTAGGCTAACTCGTAAGGGCTAAGTGTGTGTTGCCATTGATGGGATTGAAATGAATTACGATAACTACAGATGATGCTTCGCATTCGAGTTCGATTGTTCATATTAGATTTACATTATTCTTTGCAAGATCTTGATTATGTTGTGCTTTCTAAGTGAGGTTTTAGTTATCCTGTGTTTCTCTTCAGACTATCGAATTTTGCCTGTTGTGCATTTCTATTCCTTTTTTTTGTATACTGCGCCATTTATAGAACTTTCGCACGAAATCCTCCCCAACCGCGTCGCTGGCCGCAATCCCCGCCTTTTCTAACCGTCTGTGTACAAGCATGTCACTACGGCATAAACATCACGCGACCTGCTATCAGTTAAACTGATCTTTTCAGAGACCCGACGCTACGTCGAACGGAGGTAACGTCACCGACTGGCAGGTTTACCCCTCGGAACCTTGCAACGGCTCCCC
>JGI24021J15306_10011992_pt1 | contig 10765 bp, 4 predicted proteins | sample Ectturendosymbi1_FD_15306 | JGI IMG/M metagenome (IMG submission 15306) | reverse complement strand
ACCGGCCGGGTTCAACAGGGAGGTACATTCAATTATTTAGTCTAAAATCTACACGTTTTGCAGTGGAAAAAAACTAGAAAGCCAACAAACAATGTAAATTGTTTTGTGGCTAAGCTTGTTCTCATACTAGTTACGTTTTTTCGTTCTTTTTTCTTTAGGTTCTTTTAAGTGTGGTGTAGGTGGTGGACAGTGGGCACCCTACGATAGATACTTTTCTTATCTGGCCAAATGCTTATCCTGCCAAGATTTTGGAAAAAGGTTGCCCAACATGGCCGGATAATCGAGGATGCACCGTACTTACTCTTTCCAGCGTGGTAACTTGATGAGAGGGTCTTAAGAGCTTGCATTGTGAAATTAAGTGACTAAACTCTCAGCGTATGCTACTTAATTTATTTAGTCGATCTCAGTCTGCGCTACTTTCAGTTAGTCTCTTTGTTTAGTCTCTACAGGCCCTAAAGGGAAAGCATTTCATCTGGGGATCTCGTGTAACTCTCATTCTTGTAACGAATTACACGCAGTCCCGTCGCCACGGAGGCTTTGGTGGGTTTAGCCCCCCCAAATACAGCTTCAATCCTCCCCAAATTGAAATACGAAACACTATAAATCAGTGGAATTTTTGTCAAATTTGAATGTCAAGCCCACCTGCACGAACGCAAAGCTCCCCCGCACAAACGTAAAGCCCCCTTGTTGACGACTGTCTGGCGACGGTTCTGATCACACGTGTGGTTGATGAACTTAAGATAGTTGTACAAGTACTGTAGATATTCCAAACACAATTGTTTGATCGCATTAAGTGAAACAACAAACTTTCTGCTCAGGTTCAAATGTGACAAGCGTTGAAAAAATTAATAAATGTGTTTGTTCATCTGTTGGTATCATTACAGTATTACATTATAACCTCAATCTTTCAAAAAGCACTGTGATACGCGGGAAACATAGCTTAGTATAACTCTGTATCGTATCGTGTCTCGAAAAGTAAGGGGTTCGTGGAAACAGTTGGCATCCACAGCAGGTTGCTAGTGAGAAACAATTAGGGAATCACTGCTTTAAATCAGTGATTCAGAATCACTGGTCCAGGTGGATTCTGAATCACTGACGGTCCAGGTGGACCACCGGCGGTCTTTCTTGAATTTTTACAGGATCCACAGAAAGCTCCATAATTCCTTGATAAAAATGCCCTCGAGTTCACTATATGCAATACAGTTTCGACCATTTGCTTATGGGATGCCCCACAGCAAAGTGGTCCATCGGATATTTTTTTGAAAAAGATGGTCAATGGGCTAAAGAAACTTGAGGACCACTGCTTTAAACGATATGCTTGTTTCGACGTTTTCGGGTAGCGAACGTGGAGCTTTGTGTGACTTGGTGCGTTTCATGTCATTTTTGTGAAAATCACTCAAGCCTTCCAAAAAGCGTTTGGTGACGACGTGAAAAGGGAAACCATTGAGTTTCCTGTCGTCATCTTTCGTAAAGATCAATACCTTCCAAAAAATGTGATCGAGTTGAATGATGTATGAATCGAAATTCTGATTGTTTTGTATTTTTGGGGGTCATCTCTCGTACCTCATCCTCTTTCCTGGCTTATGGGCAGGCTCGTAGCTCCCAAATTGGTTTAGTGCCTCACAAATTTTGTTGTGCTCAGAAAATATGTTATTAAAACATATAGTAACATCAGAAATCCTGCTCCCCTAAAAATATACTTTGCCCCCCCAACACTAAAACCTGTCCACGGGTCTGCTCATGGGCACAACTAAAACTGCACCAAGGTTTGAACTGCGGAGGTGGTCAAAGTTTCAATTTGTTCGACTCCAGCATTCGCTACAACTCATGAATATTTTTTCTGCACCAGCCTAATTCGAAAATTGAAAATTGTACTCTGTCGAGATCCCGCAAAATTCTGAACATTACAAAAAATATACGCATGTTGAATGAAAACTTAAACTCCTCCCCTCTGACTCCGCACAAAATTTCAAGTTTCCTTCTTTGCCTGAACCCTGCGGAGCCCGCAATTCCGCGTTTGCTCTATCTCTGATAAATTGACTTTGACTGGGCTTTTCGTAGCCATTGATTGACCAAAGCACACACGAGAGTTTATTGCCCTGCTGTTCCGAAAATAAATTGCTTTTTGTGAAAGCGGAACTAACTTTACTAAAAGCTTTGACAAGTAGGGACTGCTTTATCAATCACTTATGTGAATGTGATATGTTGGTAAAGTTATCAAACTAGGCAATCTTAAAAGGCAGAATTCAGGACTGCATGCTTTTTTATGAATGCATCTAATACCCTTCAACCTTCTTCAAAGAATGTGCTATTTGCAAAAACGCGTCAAGTACTTTCGTAAAATTTTGACTTTTGTAAGTTTTATTGCTGAAAAACTAAATTATCAAACAGATAAGACCAGAAACAAGCTATTCCATTCTATTCTTTTGAAAAGGCTGCAGGGTTACAAACACTCTACGAATTCGTAATAAATGAGGTTTACTTAGTGAATACCGCCAAAATCGATAGATTGGCAGTTGAGAAACACGCAAACGCGTTCATGTATTCGGTTGTTCGGCGCATACGTCGTGCCACAAGCTGCAGTCATTTTTGCAAATAATTCCGAGTGACCAAGTTAATGCAGTATCAATACGATCTTTTGGCAAGCGCACAGGTTGTTAAATTGATGATTCAACCTTCGGCATCGGCGCATACTTTTTGACCTGTAAGTTGCATCCTGCCAAAGAAAAGTCAGTCAGTCTGTGCGCAGCTGAGCGTTGGAAAACCGTGGTGGTGAAAAAGGCGGAGTGCTTATGACATCTAACTACAATGGAGTATAGACGCTTTGCGCTACATATTATGAGCGTCAATATGGATTAATTCAAGGTGATTGGTGGCTTTGTTGACAATTCTAAATGTTGTTTTGTTGACACCAAGGATTTAGAGCCGTTGATGTGATTTTTTAACATCCAATGCCGCAAATGTGGCCGAAACTCGTTGCACGTCTCGAGCACTCCGAGCAGAGATGCTGTTTGATCTCGATTACTTGAAAGATCACACCAGTGTCAATACTGGTCATTTGGCTTCTGCAAGTGAGTTTCACAGAAAATTCCCCTATTGTGAGGGTTCCTGTGCAAAAATGGTACCTGAGTGTTTTAGCATATAGGTGTGAAGCACGTTTGTTTCAGCGGATGCATATACAGACAAAATATTGCAAATATTAACTGACCACCATACCAAACACTGTTTGCTTATTGAAACTTCTGTCTCAAGTTGTTACTGTAGTAAGACAAGCTGGTTAAAAATCGAAAATGATTTCAAATCAATATCATACTCCTCTGTTATGTTTGCAACTGTCTTTCTTCTGCACCCATTAAGCATGCTTTACTTCGTAAGTTATCTCTTCTTCTCTATCTGGTACTTTGGAACATTTAGCTTTGCAATAGTGCACGAAGAGCGAAAAAGTTGAGAACTATCAGTCCAACTCATAACTTACACATATCCTTCCTTGCATTTTACGTGATAAGTTAAGCAGAGCAGCAAAACGCCATCTCCGCGACGATCAGAGCTGACTCTGCGTCCTGCTGTGTTCTAAACTGCTCAGCATTGTAATCATCCGAACCAGTACTGGCAGTGGCTATTCGTCATTGACGTGCCTTTTTTACACAAGGTCATTGCCAAGGAAGAAGGCGATCTGCGCCGAGTTGCCGATGACCATCGATCACCACGCAAGTGATTGTGGCGTGGTGGTATAAGCAATCGGTTTTAAACCTTCTGACGTTGTTTGCAGAGGTTCGGTTGCTGCTGTGATTACTATAAAATCGTCCTGAAATTTTACCAACACAGTCATCATGCAACTGAATCAAAATAAGTTAATTTCAAACTTGGCGAATTTTGTTATTCGCAATAAAAGAAACTAGGAATATTTTCTGGCTTGAGATTGCTTTTGTAAAAGAATTGAAAACAGCATTTTTGATTAAATCTCAATTTGCGTGATTCAAAGAGTTCCTGGTATGTTTTCACGCTTTGCTGTTTTGTACGCTCAGATAACTCTTGTCAGATACAGTTTCTCAACCAAGCGTCGCAAGCCGATGACCTACAGCTAAAAAACACAATTTCAAAATTTGCAACTATACCCGGGGGCGTGCAGTGGTCTGGTGATGCCCGGGACAATTGCTTGACTGTATGTCCCCCTAACAAACTCTAATATTGAGAAATGTGGGAAACACAGATATTTGAAATATGCAAAAGTAGTGTTTACAAAAAAAGTCTCAAAAAATTAAATCAAAAATATTTCAAACAGTATTTTGTTTTTACTGTGTTAGTCATTAATAATTATTAAATTATTAAAGATTTTTATTCTGATTCATTCTGTGGCCTGAGGAATACGTTTATAAGCAAATTTCTTCTAGTAATGGGTATGCAATGAAGAAATATATATTGCATTTATGCATACAAATAAGTAACAGATATGCCCACCGAAAGAAGATAGCACTTGTGAGGCATGATAAGAGACAGAGTTGTCTTTTTCACTATTGTAAATACATAATATCTGAAATGGTACAACCATGCAGCTTGGTGCATCGCTGCACTCTTATGTTTTTCTGAACTATAAACAAGTTGCTGAGGATATTTTTCAGTAGAAACAAATGAAGAAGTAACTCTTTTTATTCAACAAGAATAAAAAGTATGAACAATTCGGTTACACATTTACACATCAAACTGCCTTTTCGAAATGAGCTCTCCTGTCGGAAAATACTTCCACCACTTCGTTTTATGCATCGACTGAAAGGAATTCTCTTCCAATGCTCATTATAGCCGCGATCGTTTTCACAAACCACATGACCACTAAGAATGAAACCAAGCAGACAAAATACCACATCGTAACAAGAAGCATTCTTTATTAAAAAATTCAACTTTTAACAAGCGAGTTTAAAAGGTCTTAGTTTTTGTTTACTATACTGTCCGCTTTATTGTCATTATGGCGTTTACAGTGAACTGGTAATAAATTTACGTATGATTAAGAGTTTTTCACCTTGTCTTTGAGAGTGTCACAAATGTCACCAGCAAGTTCATCGGTACGCCTTGCTGTCGTCCAACGCGACAAACTTATTTTCTCGTACTCCTGTACTATTTCAGGGCACATTTCTTCTGCCACACCGATAAGGCACTGTTTCGCAATATTACTATCAGAATACGGCTTCATATTTTGAGCTATTCTCTGTGCAATTAAGAAACTACATCGAACTACTTTTTCATTATCAGTACGCATTTTTTTAAACATAAAACGCTGACTTTTCAATTGTTCCTTTAATTGCTTAATTTTCAGCTATTTGTTACGTCCACGGGCGCAATTTTGTTGTAAAATGTGGGGGGACAGTTTAGTGTGGAATCAATGAAGCCATCGGGTCGATGCAGAAGTAATGTTTTACAAATACAAATTTCCAATCTTGTTTATCAAGGTGTTTTAAAAGCAAGACTAATCACGCTAATACATCAATTGCGTTTTATCAGAGCTGTCAACTGGAGTGCACAAAATGCTGAATCGCATTGGTCGCACGTGCATGTCACTCTTATAGTAGTAAACATCAGTTTTCATGCATTTTATAAGAGGTGTGATTTACAGTGCGATTTGATGCCTTTTTCAAGTTGCTTAACGTTACAAAGACGATAAATATTTTTCTTGCACATTTCCGCTCTTTCTAAAAGCTACAAATTTTTTCAATGCTACTGCGCATCATACCTGCAGCCGCACCCCTACCAAAATATCCCTTGTTACCAGGTGGTGGATGCATCCTTTCAATCTCCCCTTGTTGGCCCCTAATACATACCCATCTAGCCTACAATGTAATTTCTGCATACCTGATCGTTTGGTGACTGTTTCTTGTGACTTTTATATGTGATGCAACTTAGCTCAGTCTTTCCACAATCGATTTTTCAGGTTGAACATCAGACTTTAATGGATGAAATTAATGTCAAAAGTTTAAGAGCTCTTCTTGGATAATGACACGAAAATATATTTGAAATTAAACAGAAGTAAAAACGCACAACGGTGAATTGNTAAAAATGTACAAGTTTCACCTGATTAACACGAAAAAAATGTCCAGCAAAACTAGGTGTGATCAGGTATTAAGTTTTGGGGAAATACATTTTTACGGGGACAAGATTTTAGTTTTTACTATATGCTTAAAACAAAATTTTCTGGACATAATAAAATTGGGGAGCACTGCCCCCGAATGCCCCCTTGGCTACGAGCCTGCCTGTAAAGGAAAAGTTTCGCACTTGGATGAAAATATTGCTGCATTATGTTTTTGGTTAAAATCAAGTAAAGTAGATGATTTACGAACCAATGCATTCAGCACAAGCACAAAGCGTAAGAGTCACGAAAAATTATATTTTGGTTTTGTTGGTCACCATTGTCGCGGCATTACAGGAAATGAGAATAAATGTATATTTTATCTTTGATTCCCAGTCAAGTCCTTATGTTTTGAGCTATAGGTCAATATATAGCTAGGTAAATAGTTCTCCAACGTTTTGACTGAAATCCTATTTACTAATGGTTGAAGACAGGCTTTTGCAAAACTGCCCATCCTAAAACTAAGTCTCCACAATAGTACTGCTTTTGTCTTCGGCAAAAGCTTTGCTGATATTGGCCTGAAAATGTAGCTTTCTAACATTATATACACTTAGGTTTACCAGACGTCTTGTTTCAACCGGGACAGACCCGGTTTAAAGGCTTTGTCCGGTGTGTCGGTTGGTCAACCAAAAAGTCCCGGTTAGGTATTCAGTCAGGCACCATAGCCCTACAGGAATATTCTTAGCATGCTATGATTAGTCTGTTTAACCAACTTGCTGAAGAATGATGCGTGATCTTGTTTCGTAGTTTTAGATGTAAAGATAAGTGATACGTCATTGCAGTGGATAACTGGTCCCGTAATGGGTCGATTGTTAGCGCAGTGGCTAGTCCAGTAAAATTGGCTAGCAGGAGGGGGTGTTCTTTTTGCAGTTATAGGTTATTGAAAGGATTTATTTCGTACCGGAACTTGTTTGATTTCCTTCTAATGCTCTTCGTTCTGAAACGTCCCGGTTCTCATTGACAATAATATGGTATGCTTATCAGTGGCATAAGTAGAGGTTTGAGCCAGGGGGGCAAAGGTTAGCTGAAGGGGGCCCACTGGTCACGGTAGGGGGACCCGCTAGCCAAAACTCAGAAAAAGGTTAAGAAATGATAGTGGATCTCTGGATGTCGTGGATGTCCATACTAGATAAAAAAAAAAACGAAAACAGCCCAAAAACGCAAAAAAATAACGAATTAAAGAATACTAAATATCAAAATGTCAACTAAAGTGAGCCCATTTAGCTTGCCGGGGGAGGATCGCCCCCTTGCCCCCCCGTCAGTTACGCCACTGATGCCTATATACGCTAGCATCATTAAATTTTGCGCTGTCTGTTTCTGAATACGTGACAACCAACGTTACAGCAAAGCCAGATACACTTCTACGAGAACCAAATCCATGCTATATTGTGGTCTTTCACATGTGCAGCTGTAAAAATATCACTGTTTCAAGAAAATAACCTTTCTAACAATATACTACACAGGGTAAAATGCAGTCCCGTCGCCACGGGGGGGCTTTGGTGGGCTTAGCCACCCCAAATACAGCTTCAAGCCTCCCAAAATTGAAATATGAAACACTATAAATTAGTGGAATTTTTGTCAAATTTGTATGTCAAGCCCCCCTGCACGAACGCAAAGCCTCCCCGCAAAAACGTAAAGCCCCCTTATTGACGACTGTCTGGCGACGGTTCTGGTAAAATGTCAGACAGAAGCAGTAAATCATCTTTCGCGGTCTCTAGAAACTTGAAAAATGCTAAACATCATTTTACTGAGGCTAAAATTGATAACCTAACAGAATCCAGTGACACCACACCAAACTCTGTTTCAACATCAACTTGGCTATGAGTAACATCTAACATGAAAAGCACTTCAGGCAAAACGCGGCAAACGTCGCTTTTATTTTTGGAACTTCTCCAAATACAAAACCTGAAGAGAAAAAGTGGGGGGGCATGTCATGTTATATCCCCCACTTGAAAAAGTGGGGAGGGCACGTCCCCCGTGCCCCCTACCAAATTGCGCCCATAGATAACATGTTATCATAGGCGTACATTTTACTGGGTGGGCGGAAACAATTTGCCCTGAAAATAACAATTTGCCCTAAATATAAACAATTTTCCCTGAAACTAACTTTTTTTGTTTAACCCGAATAGGGCCTGAAACCACTTGTAAATCTGTTCTATACATTTCAATTCCTTTATAACGGCTTCGTCTGTAACGTCAATTCGCCTATAACGTTACATTTTGTTCGGTCCCGAAGGCATCTTTCACATGCATTTCAATTCACTTATAACGTCAATTCGGCAATAACGTTCTTTGTGCAATCCCGCAGAGGTACCGTTATAGGCAAATACGTCATAGACAAAAAAATTGCACGCTGCATTCACAAAACTAACTTCAAAATTTTCGCACCTCACCCAGTCAACTAAAATTTGACGTTAAGAGCAATGCTGCAACAGATAACTGAAGAGTTCTAAAACAAGCACGAAAACCTGGCATTAAGACTCCTCAAAAAAATCAATCATCTTAACACCCTGCACAGAAAATTGTCCAGGAGGGACAACGTCAATATTTTGCTTATCCTTCTCAAATTTCTGACAATGCAATGCAAATGGACGTTCACAAAACGTTTCACCCTTTCTGCAGCATCATTAGCGTGCAGAGGTATGGTGATGCCAGGGGCGACTGCTTGATTTTATGCCCCCAGACAAATTCTACTATTGAGTAGAGGCGTATGGTGGTCATTGCTACTGGATATAAGCTATTTGTGACGTCACAATATGACATCATTTTCATATTTCCAAACCAACCTTTTGGCGAATTTTGTTGACACAATATAGCCTACATATTATTCTACACGCACTCCCCTTACTCGTTGTTGTACAATGTGCCCCTCTATCAGCCCTCCACGTTAGGAGACTGGAGCAAAATACAGCACTCAACGCTGAAACAGAAGAGTTTATAACTGCAAAAATATCTGGCAACGCGTGAAACCAGAGGAGTAGAACACACTCAGTACTACGCCAGGGCAGTTCACAACTGCAAAAACATAAAAAAATATGTTTCATCTGCTTTCGATCAGTTCCACTCGATAGAATGTTTCCCGCAATTCTGCAGCGAAACAACGGAAATTTCACCTGCTTTCGATCAGTTCCACTCGAGAAAACGTTTCTCGGAATTCCGCAACGGAACAACGGAAACTACCTCTGCTTTGATTCAGTTCCACTCGATAAAATATTTCTCGCAACCAGTAGAGAAAAGCGTTGGGGGCCCGAGGCAAGACTAAAAAGGGGCCCTCTGATGACGTCATCATACTCAGCCAACCGTGATAAGCACTGTTGATCAAGCTAAAGATACGGCCTCTCGAGGCTTCGTTCCTGAGACTACGGCATGACTGACATAGCAGAAGGAGAAAATGCAAAAGAGTGTTCATAATAGGCTACACAACTTTGAAAACACTCAAATTTGGGATGACAAGGCTGGCAACACACAAAAGTTAGGCAGTAGCAAGTTGGCATCGTCCCCACGTCTTTATTTGCGCGCTCCATTTCACCACCAACAAACTACAAAATTTACCCTTTTCAAAGTTTCACACTTTCCCCCTTTGAAAAAATGCTTGGTAGTTGGTATCTTGAATTTGTTCACATTTATGTCTTTATGGGAATACATGAAACTATAAACAACAACCAAGAAGATTTGAAACACTAAATTTGTTTTAAATTTCGTTATTTTAACTACAAGAACATAACACACAACAGCTTCCAACCTGAGGCTTGTTTTGGAAAGCTTTGAGGCTGGACGAGTCACGGCTGCCCTCATCTTGCATTGACATTAGTTGTTTGAAAAATATGCAGAAGTGGGAAATAATTCACCGTATGTACTTTATCGCAAACATTTCTGCTGCAGCAAGTAGCCTACACCAGGGGTCCGCAAATAGTGGGTTGCGACTCAAATTCGGGTCGCGAGACCTTCCACATTGAGCCGCAAGATAATTTAAATTTATATCTTAAATTTCCATTATCATGAGACAGAATAAATGCAATCATTTGCTGTTTTATGTGCTAAATTTCATACAATTTTGTGTAAGAAAATTGCTATTGCCAATAGTAGTCTTAAAAATGATATTTATTTATGACGTATTTTCCACAAAACTATATGCTCACGAAATGTTTGGGTTGCGAGGTTTAGAACTATTTTTTAGGGTCGCGCCAAAAAGTATTTGCGGACCCTTGGCCTACACAACTGATGAAATCTGTGTTAAGAAAAAACGGTTCAACTTATACAGGCTTAGGAATGGCAAAAAAACTTTAGCATCACCTACCAAGTCTACCTTTTAAACCAACCATTTACTAGTCAAGCTTCAAATAACCTATGACTTCAAGCATAGGTTAAATTCAAACCACTTAAAATACCTGAAATTGCTGTAGAAAACATGAGTACTCATAATACTCAGAAAATGACATTTCTGCTACTTGATAAGAAGCATGAATGTAGCCTTGCTGATTAACAGTCTTTGCAGCAAAGCAGCAATAATACAAAGATATTTTGTAAACAAAAAGAAATATTCTATAAATTAAAAGATGTAGTGTGGTCCCTGCTATAACAGTTGCATGTTGTCTTATTTTCTGATGGAAATATTCACTAAGGTACAACATCACAAGAAATGAGAAATTT
>JGI24021J15306_10011990_pt1 | contig 10765 bp, 5 predicted proteins | sample Ectturendosymbi1_FD_15306 | JGI IMG/M metagenome (IMG submission 15306) | reverse complement strand
AAGCTTAATTTTATACAGTGTTAAGTTCAACTCTTTGCCTCGGCCCATGCTTTGTTTCAGTGTGATAATACGTCGGCAATTGACATTTCCGGTTTTTGAATAAATCATTCACTCGTTTTGAGTAAATCATTGTAAAGAAAAAGTATTGTATATTAGCCAAAAAGAGCCAATCGTGACTGACAAACTACATAAATGACTGCAACTTTTAAAGCAAATAAACGAAGGTTTATTCATTTATCCATCCACCTTTCGCAGCAAATCCGGTAGATCCCAACGACGTCCCTTCTAGCATAGATTAATTATTATGTAGACTATTCCCAAAGAAATTCTCCGTAGGTTCAACACACCGTTAACCATAACTAAGAAAGGTATCCATCATTTTTTCAAAATATGTGATGCTGCTTTATAAGGTAGTTTTACATCATGTCTCACTGAGTCAACTAGGACGACCACCACTGTGTCACTAACCTTTCGGTGCTTTAAATCAATAAAATCTCAAGCAATAATTTTCTGCTGCGAAGCAAGCTACCAACATTATATGAAATGTGGAGTGGTGCTTAAGCTATAACCTGCCAGAAATATTGTTTTATACATGCACCTACAAGCGGAGATATAACCCGACGAACTAAATCTAACAATATTTACTTTTTTGGATCAAAAACATACTTTCTGACATAACTTTTCAACCCTTATGACACGTCAACTTTACGTGGCAGTCATTATAGAATATAAAAACGAAACCATAGAATATCTTTTGCGCTATCTCACAAGGCCGGGTAGATACTGGCGGTGAGTCAACTATGCTGCTGAGTCAACTTACCCGACCTTCCCCTACACAGATCCTAAATTGTCATACGTAGATTTTAGTTTCTCACAGTCAGGACCTTATCACAAGGCCTTGGACAACGAACAGTAAGCCAAATTTGGACAGAAAAAGCTAGATCTAAACAAGACCAACAAATCTTTTTAATGAATTAACATTTTTTACTCAACTACTGGCACCGTAATGATATAAACTGCTGATTTTTCGAGGACTGATTAATGTCCTCTACCTTAGTCTCTGGACTGGGGCATTGTGTTCAGCCTATTTATCGGACACTAGTGGCCATCGAAGAAAATTCGTGAAGTCGGATTGGGCCACAGCAGCTTAAGTAATGTGTAAATCTGTAGGACCTCAGCAGCAGTTATTTGCGTAACAGTCAGATTCTCACAGCCACGGACTTAAACTCGTCTCAGCCAGACAGGGGCGTAACGAGGGGGGCACAATTCCCCGGGCTCCGAATCACTATGGGGACGCCAAATGACCGCGCGGGCGCTGAAAAGTAAGTCCCTACAATTTCGCATATAGGCTACATTCTTGAATACAGTAATTTTGCTTCCGAAAGATCTCAGGTACGAACGTGGAGGCACCAAACTTGTTTATTGCCCCGGGCCCCATTTAACCTCTTTATGCCTCTGTTTGGCCTACGAGCGTTCTTGTTCTGTCACAATGTCTGACCATCGTGTTATGTCACAATACCACAGTTTTGTCATAGTGCATGGTGGTGCTGGCGTAACACGCCCGACTTATTACATATTAGCCTAATAGGTAAGGGGCTGTGTTGATGCAGCTTTGCAGTTAGTGAATGTATGGGGCGCAAATGAAGGTTCAAGAGACTGTAAATAAAGCTTTTAATTTTTTCCAAGCAATTTTTGCACCCCTGTCAAAGTGGCGCCCATGGCACGTGCCATGCCTGCCATATCCCAGATACGCCACTGTGTAGAACCCATGCTCAGCTCATGTATGATAGAATTTTCAACAATACGTTTGATAGAGTTGTTTGAGAGTAATGATTTCCAACACTCTTCAGCATGCTAAAACGATATTTGAGTTGAAAAATACTGTGTTTTTTACTTTATCTGAAGTAATCGTTTTTTGCATTTTTCATGTGATGCATATATCTTTCAGCACACATGATTGTTTCGAAACAAGTTAGTTCAACCAAATACTGTCACCTTCATTCATTTTCAGTCTCGTAGCTGCGCAACTAAAGGTTTCTTCAAAGAAAGCTTTACCTTATTTCAGTATTTTTCAGTCAAAAACAGCAATATTTAATAACTCCATCATAAACACTGCACTTTTGTTGCACTTCTTTCGAAGTGATGAGTTTTCAGGCGTTACGTTTTCTTTGTGCCAATTTTCGAACGCAAGCGACAAGTTGCGTTGCTGGTAGGTGCGGAAACTTCGATTGCGCTACTGCAGTAAATATTACATCTGAAGATGAACTGTGCTGCACCAGATTCTACCTTCCGACTCATTCCACACGATTCATCGCATAAAAAACTGTGACCTGCATTTTCTACAGCAATCATCAAAATATTGCAGTCTTTTACAACTGCAAAAAGAAGACTTGATGTTTCAAACTGATTTAATAACAATAATAATAGTAGTTTTTCTTGCAGACTCGTGGTCCATATCACAGACGCAATCATACAACACAAGAGCTCAAAAAATGGTTAGCCAAACAGTAGCGCATTACAGAATTGGTGTTTGTACGCGACCAACATTGAGAGGAGAAAAACACTTTAACAGCACACAAATGTAGCGTCATTCACCTATCGTAATGCAGGAATCCCAGTAATGGGAGAGAAATGAAGGCATTCTAACATCAAAACTTTGAGGCAAACAGCTAACAGAGAAAAAAAGTGAACAGTAAGTCACATGGAGATACACATTGACGCACAGAGGCATGCAAACTGTTCCGATCAAGATTTCACATGCTTGCAATGTATTTATCATGAGATCGACAGCCAAATTAATTTTCCTGAATTTTAAAGCAGGATAGGGTAATTAGGATTTTACTAGTTATGTTTCTTACTTTTTGTTGCTTCGTTTGCACACATTGCACGCACAATTTTTTTGCCACAAAAAAGCAATACTGATGAGACGCGAACACCGAAACAATGCACAAACAACTACTGCAGTTGGTTCACGATCACACAGGAGCATTAAATAATTGAGCAAAAATGAAGATTTGTAAAAAGCATCAGACATTTGAAGTGATCGGATAAAATAGTTAGATGAAGATGTGCATCGTAGAAAAAAATCGATGCAAATTGTTTCTCAGCAAGGCATCGAAGGTCCTGACACAATATCTAACCTGGTGTGGGTGAACACTTACATTTCTGGGTATGTAATACATGATTCGGTAAGCATTATTATACGCAGCACGTAAGCTCTTCATACTAGTCAGTGTGTATTTGCTCCGCAATTGGCAAGCAAACATTGACATGCAATACACACGAAATGAGTGTTTTTACTGCAGGAGAGCACTGATCGAAAGTGCCTCTGAGTTTTTTTGCTGCACACTACACGTACACCGTGCAGAAAAACATTTGTTGGAGGAGGTTGTTTCTACTTTTTTGGGTGAAAACAACACCAATTGTTTTGTTGCAATTAAAAACGATTTCGTGTTCAGCAGCATAGTCACCACAAATATTCAGAAGACATTACAGCCCACTAATACTGGGGCTGAACGCGCATATATCATCAGCAAACATTTTAGAAGTTGCGCATGGTTGCAACTAGCGAAAATGCACTATACGAGTAAAAATAGAAGCTAAATTATTTTTAACTATTGAAATAATTCTCCTTTTAGCTTGGGTTCTTTTGAATACTTAAAATGCTTCTCCTTCGGACATGCTACGTTAAGCACTAGTAAGTTGCGTACAGATTGTTATGGTGGCTTTAGCCCGAACATTGTTATTTACTCTCTTGAAAGTAAAGAAACAAATCAATTCTCTGGTCGTTCTTGGATGGATAAAACACTCATAGCCATTGATATCGATACTGAATCGTTGTCAGACATTAGTATTACTAGCGCTCGTAGAAGGTACAGCTTCTTGGGGCAATACCTCTCTTGAAATAGATCATGGTTAGTTGTGGGCATCAAGATGTAACACAAGCCCTTACTGAATTGAACTATTGCGAATAGGTTCTATGTGAATAAGATGTAGGGACTGACGATGCGTAGTGCTACGTGAAATCGATTTCCTAAAATTTACGATTGATTCCTTTTTTGTTTCACCTGTGGAGTGAAGTTACTTGAATACGGATATATGCAAGTTTGAATCATCGCAAAAAGTTGAATGCAGAGCCCAGTCGACTGATTCCTCAAAAGCCTGGAGAAAACCTAGAGCTTTTATTTGTGCGAATAGGTTCATTGCAGAAATTTAACATACAGAAACATTTTCGTGAAAAAGAATTTCTGCAAAATGTCGTTCATTTTTACAACAAAGCCTGCCTGATGATCTACTTGTAGTGAGAGCAATTTCCACCTTTCATTTTATTAAGAACTATTTAGCTTGTTCCGATTCAAACGTAATGGCTACCAGCGTTACTTAAGCTCAGAAAAACATTCGCTTTGCTTAATGGCGAAATGTTTCTCTGCTTCCAGTCTTACGGCGGGTACATAACGACAAACACGCTTGCCTACGATGGAGGAAGAACATTTCGATGCGGGGTCGCTGTCGCTCCGGTTGCTGATTGGTGTTGGTATGGTAAGCAGCAGGTTTTCGAAATATTGGTGGATAGACGCTTTCAGTCGTTTAGCTAAAATCACGCTTTGAATCCTGGGCAAGCGTATTTCGTCTGGGGTGAGCAAGATAAGCAAGTCACTGTTCCACTTCACTACTACTAACCTGAAGCAAAGTTGAAGTGTTTCTATTTATTGAAAAGATCCTCACAGCAGGTGGCAAAGAATTGGTCTGTATAGAAATAAGATTGCATGTTTTTTATAACACAGCTTTGTGCTGAAACCAGATTCCGTTATTAACTTTAGCGTAACTTTCAGATGCAATGTACACAGAAAGATACATGCAGAAACCTACGGAAAATCCGGAGGGTTATCAGGTGGGTACAAAACCTGTTTTCTTNGCTCAAAATCGTAGTTTGACAATTGNAACATAAAAAACACAAGTGACGAACACCTTACCTTCCAGCAGGTTGTTCGCTGATTTTCTCTAAAACAGGAGATTCCAAACATCTTGNCCGTGGGCCNTATGTGNTACTACNCAACAGTTCGAGGGNCAGACATAAACTCACGATCCAAAATAAAAGTTTGTCAACACATAAATGCTGTTTGATAGTATGGATACTTTTTCTAAAAATAGTGGTGAAAATATTTNTTTGTTCTNCCTTCAGATGGGATGGACCTAATATTAANGAAGACCACANATTTCGGCAACATATCAGCTAAGGTTAGGCCAGCCTNCAGNGCAGTAATACTTAGCCAACTGACATTCACGTGGTCNCCTTACGAAAAGTAATTGTATCAATTCGGGATATGTTACNNTCTACCAAATCAAAAATTATTCGTAAATAGCCTATGTTANTTACCCATTATTGATAAANCGTCTTTGCGCGCCGAATGAAATAGCTTCGCGTANCGGATGTGGCCCACTGACCGTAGCTTNGAGGCCCTGCAGTCTAAAATGTGATTGTCGTGCCACGTACTATTTTTTGAGTCTACGACGTACCCGATCGGGTCAGTAATGCAGGGTACTTTCTTATCTCAGCTGCTCCGCTTAGTGTTCTGCGCGTAGATTTGTAAACAAACCTTAACACAAGCACTATGATTAAAACTGTGGCAATCTGAACCTGTGTTTCTTGCTTTTGAAAACTAAAAGAATATTTAGATATCTGGTAAAATACCTGATCAAAAGCCAATCGTTTTCAGAAAAGTCGATATTCAACACCAAAAATACAAACGTATTTTTATTTTGCATAGAATATATTGATATGATAGAATGTCACCACCAACAAGATGCTCGCCTGCTTGACACGCACTATTTCCAAACCTCAAAATTCCTTTTAATTTAAAACACCCACGTTACAACGTACAAATGTCTTTGAATTTTAGAACTGCATTTACGCAACCAATGTGTATCGGTCGAGAGATGGTCTGACGTACTGATTTCTATGACTTTTTAAGTGCATGTCATCACTTTAGCAGAGCACTGGATCCTAAAGCCCTTAGTTAACAAATAGCTCGGAAACACACACAAAAAATAGAACGTAGGCCCAAACTAATAGGACTTTAAAAGAATAAGCGTTTTTCATAAAAACAAAACAAACGTTGGTTGACAGGGTCGAATCCAGCCAATAAGGTTAGGGGGGCGATTTCAGTGATATTTAGTAGTCGAGTCTCATAACGGCTTCGCTACTGCAAGGAAGATGAAGTATACTTCACAGCACTGCTGTGACAAAACAATGGACGACAAAATGGCCTAATCGCGAAAGTTGTTTTCGAATTATACAAAGTCATGGCGAATAAAGTTACTTTCGTAAGTTTTAGTGGGGACGATTGGGGCAATCGCCCCTCCTGGATCCGTCCCTGTGTGTTGATGATATATATGAAGCTACAAACCTACAGCAGTCACTACGTTTTGCTTGTACACATTTAGATAGGTTTTAATGCTACTACTCCACACAGCAAGGATCGTTAATAACAGGAAGCATAATGGAAAACCTCAAGAACGTTTCCTACACTCTAATTCACGGAACAGCAGACGACAACGTTCACTTTCAGAATGCAGCAGCGATAGCAAAAGCACTGGTTGAAGCGGATGTCGATTTTGCAAGTTTTGTAAGTTACTGTGCAACAAAATACTACTGCTTATAACAAAGGTTTACAGTCAAAAATTNAGAGCAAGCGGAATCAGGTTCTTCATTATTAAAGTCATNGAGTCTGTTTGATGCTTTTTTTGCTCATGAATGCAGGGTCTGGAAAAAAGATATCATGTTTGCGCTTTCNAAATTACTGTGGCAAAAATATTTTATTGTCGATCACCAAGAAAGCTCAGCATTATTTGAATTTGTGGTTTGGTGTTTTCCAGATTTCCCCGTACCCCTGTAGAAGCTCAGAGACACTAATCCGTGCACTCATTTTTTACATACCACAGTTCTACACCGACCAAACCCATGCAATAAACCTTGGAAATGCGGAACATCATGTCTTTCATCAACTAGATTTGCGATTGTCCTTCTGCTTGGGCAAAGTAAACTCACCCTACGCAACTGGATGATTGCTGATAGGCTGCCAAACGCGACAAGTTTTATGCTCCTGAAAAGAAGACCGTTCTAGCTGACGTTCTGTACAATCCGCGTCTGTTGGTTTGATAACTGCCATTCTTCAAATCATTTGAACTGAAACGACTTGCATGCTTGCAGTTGGTGAAAACATGGTAACCTACACATTTATGTCCTTGCGTTTAACAATAAACTGGAAAGTTTGCGTTTATGATATAATTTGTACAAATGTATTCTGAAATGAAGTGATTGCAAGGCTTTTGTTTCGTAGACGTAATTCTAGAATTAANGGTATAAATTAGAAGCAAAAAGTGTTAAATAGTACGGATGCATTGCTTCTGTCCTGTACATCGTAGATAAGTTTACGCCAACAAAATTGCGGCTGCTAAAATTGCGCGGCTCAAAAAATGATAGGAGGTTGTATTTCTTGTTTTTACAGCGTAGCGTAACAGTTTTCAACAGTAGTTTCACCTTCAAATTCGCGTGCAACTTCAAGAACGACGTATATTGTGGGTTTCAAGAATTCTAACAAAATTTAAATATCAGAAATTGCACTTTGATGAAGCGCAGCTTTTACACAAAGCACTTGCCTTTGCTGGCTCTCTCAAATGAAAATCGGAATGACAAGTGTTGATTTGATGTAAGTTGGAAAAACATTTGTCGTGTTTTGTCATTGTTCCCATGCGGAAGGTGTTCGTGCTTTCCCCTGGTTGAAGTGCTTATGTGACTATCGCTTTTGCATCAACGCAGTAAAGAATTAAAATTGTGCCTCCATTCGTCTCAGCTCGAATACAATGAAAAAGCTAGTTGCACTGCATCGCTGCAAGTTTTGGTACCAGAGTTGCAATATTACAGTTTTAGGGTTGGACGGGTAGTGGTAGCTTGGCAAGTTTAAGCTTTGGCCACTGCTGTATCGGCACATTTCTTACCAACCTGCTTATTTTTGCTAAATCTGAGTTTTGCTTTCTCATTCTGTTGAAAGGTCATCTTACTTCTACGTTTACCCAAAGCGGTCTGGTACTTCCACGTTTTCAAATGCAACATGATGCTCAGAATAAATCATTTCACAATTTGTGAGATTTTAACTGGGTACTCTACCCACCTGCTGAAAGGTTTCTCAATATTCTGCTTACCATCATTTTTTTTAATTCAAAAGCAGGGCTGCGAAGTCGGAGCCGGAGTCAGAGTCGTAAGGGGTCAGAGGTTTTTGGGTGGAGTCGGATTCGGATTCCTAACAACACTAGGAGTCGGAGTCGGATTTTTTTGTCCGACTTCGACTCCGGATGTCCAAGTGGATCATTTTTTACATCACACCCTAAGTTGGGAATTCCCGTTGAGATGGTGCAATTTCTTTTGAAACTTTTGTTGAAACAGAAATTTCTTTCTTTGCACCACGATTTCCATTGATTTTAACAACCAAATTTCATTCCCTTGATGTTAAGGAGTCGGGAGCCGGAGTCGAAAACTTTGGAAAGGTCGAAGTTGGAGTCGGACATTTTACCTCTAACACCACAACCCTATTCAAATGAACTCTGCTTTTTATCCGCTTTTTGGAATTGCCTATGTCAGTGTTTCTCAACCTTCTATGTTTCGTTGGCCCCTTTCAAAGATACTCAACACCAATGGCTCCCTGCGCCAGTTTTTTTGCTCTTCCCCACCAAACCTTTGCAGAATCTAAAAGAAACAAGCCCATAAACAAAGATCTACTTGTGGCCCTCAAAGAAACACTCTATGGCCGCCTTGGGGCGCCACAGGGCCCCGTTGAGAGTCCCTGGCATAAACAGATAATCCCAGTCACTATTGACATTTACGCCTGCGTAAAAGCTTGAGGTAGAATTAGATGCTATTAATTCGAAGTGCGAAATATTACATTTAAAATTTAAAAAATGTAAACCGATTTGAATTCGGATGCTAGTAGCTTATAAAAAGTTGGTGCGATGTCGGTTTGCGACCAAGTCGTAATGGAAATGATATTTCGCAGCCAAAAGCTTCCAACGATATGTTCAACATATGTATATTGAAAATGAGCTGAGCAAATAAATATCACATCAGAAATATTCAGAAATGAATATCATATCTTTATACTGATGAGATATGGAAAACAGAATTGCATTTCACGTATTTCGCGATCATTTTCTGATAAATTTTGTATTTTTGACGTTTCATGAAGGGCATCGAAAAGAATCTTTTCATAGGAAAGAATGAGAAACTATACTGTGCTTGCAGAAAACATATTCCACCTACTGAGTAGACATCTTCGGCATTTATTCGAATATAACTTTTTATGATATAGGTTTTTATTAATTATGTGTTGTCTCAAGTGAAGATCTGTATAGAATACAATAGGCCCGAATAAAGATATGTTCACTGCAATTTCCGGACTGAGCAGAGGTATCTCTTCAACTGTTTGCAACGCGCATGTGGATCATTCAATCATGTTATTTGTCTATAAATGTTATTTTCATCCTTTGCAGCATGATGTATTACAATATGCTCGACAAATTCGGCGCACACCACTTAAAATAACATTGGGTACTCCGGTTGCTTAAACATTTCTGAAGTAAAACTGCCCGAATTGTATTGTTGCAACATTTTAAACAGTTTCGTGTTCGGCAGGGTACTTAATACACAATATACCCAACATGTGTTGGAGGCCACTGATGCTGAGACCTAACATACATATACAGGGGTGTAGTGCTAAAGAGGTGTGGGAACGCTGTTGCCACACGTTCCCACGCCACGACACCCCTGATGTAGGCTAAAGGCGAACTCTAATACCAAATATATCTCAGATGCCCTCACACGCAAAAAGCTCCTTTAGTTTTCGCAATCCACTCAGGGAAGCTGTTATTTACTCCACAACGGCCTGAAAACGTCAAGACTAATTACTCCTCTGAAACGAAGGTAACAAATAACAACATATAAACAACCGCTAATATCAACATATTCCGTAATCAAATGTTCTTTCCCGGCAGCACGGTTCACAGAACTTTATAGGTTATTGTTTCAAGTTTCACTGGGGCACTTGAAAATTACAATTGCCTTTTAGCTTTTTACGGCTTGGGCTAAATGGATTTAATATCGATGCCATGGCTTTGTGTTTGTAAGAAATAGTAGGAAATACGGACACAAAAATTCCGTGGTTGTGCAAGTTCTAACCCTGTCTCCAGACAAAACCGTTTCATGACTTGAATAATTCACCAACTTTTCCATTATTTTTTGTTAGAAATCAAGATGAAGAAAGAAAAAATAAAAAAGGTCATTGGGTTGTTTATCCTGAAAACAATAATAGGAATTTCACCTTCAACCAGAGGTGCTCTGTATGTCGATCGCGATCTCTACCAGTCGATCTCAAAGGCACTGTGGTAGATCGTATGACATTAACAGCCTGGCTGATTCTATTCAGTGCAAGTCATGAGAGTAAAGACTGATAACGACAAAAAATGTACGTAGTTAAGAAGTGTAAACTGTGAACCACAAACGTTGAAAGTGAAACGTTTTTGCAAACACTGTTAAAATTGAGACGTCTTAGCAAGCATTCGGGTCATGTCGGGGATGTAGCTCAAGTGGTAGAGCGCGCGCTTAGCATGCGCGAGGTACCGGGATCGATACCCGGCACCTCCATTCTTATACTCGTTGATCTTTGATGATTTACATTTTACTGAATACTCCATCTGTGTCAGACTATTGTCCAGC
>JGI24021J15306_10011986_pt1 | contig 10768 bp, 2 predicted proteins | sample Ectturendosymbi1_FD_15306 | JGI IMG/M metagenome (IMG submission 15306) | reverse complement strand
GGACTTTTGTCTTCTTCATGGCACATTGCACATTCTTGCAGTCCTTTCCTAAATTTCAATTTTTCTAAAAACAAAACTGAAAAGATGTAAATGTGACATTCAACTCGAAAGTTTAGTCAATGTGCATCATTCGTCCTTGTTTCTCAAGTACTGAAAATGTTTTTTTCTAACATCGATAGAGTTAGAAAACCAGAGACCATTTTCGTAATTCATAATTTACTTCCTTCTTTAATCGAAGGAATCACCAGGAATGCAGAACGTCAAAACAAATACGATAGTTTTGCAGTTTACTGCCATTTCAACAAACATTGCGTTAACGATTGTAAACCATCTAGTTTTTCGAACCTTTTTTTGAGTAGGGGTTTGCGTTTTTCGATACGAGACTCTTCGCTAGTTATGTGGTGTCTTCTCTTCTGCAAGTTGTAAGCGATTGTAAAAGGAGTGAACCGCTACAGATGATTTGAAGGTTGTTCCGCGTGTTTACTGTCAAGAATATGCAAGGAACGTTCGTCCTCTGCAAGAAACGGCCGCTGTAACATTAAATGAAGATATTAACGTCTCTAGCATGGTGTTGTCATTATAGCAAACACGATGTTGTTACAGGCCGTCAACAACAGAGTGTAAAGGATTTCAGATAGCTTATGTTTTCTGTTAGTTTTATTTAAATTTCGCAAAGTAGATTAGCTCTACGTTGCGATTTTTGCAATTCTACTTGTGATAAACAAATAAAACTTTAGGATGACAAAAACCAACATGCAGTTATGCTGATCTGATATATGTTACTACTTTTTGAAGAAGCAAACTAACGTCAGAAATATGATTGATTCACTTGCATATAAAAGGTATAACAACCCTTAACTTCTAGTGCCTCAGTAATAAAATAACTGAAAGCCTTTAAATAAATAAAGTTTGAACCATTTGTTTTTGTTAAAGGTGTGTGGCTTAAATATAACATAGTGCCATTTTTTGTAAAAAGGTTTACTTTTCCAGAAGAGCTAAAACTACTGAAAAAGTTGATTATGCTAAATAAAAAACAAATTCTTTCCCAGGTATAATGGAGGAAACTCGCTACCTTTTTTTCAAACCAAGTAAATATTAAATATTTGTGAAACGTTTTGTCGGTGAAGTGATGCAACAATGAATGAAGTGATGCAACAATGAATGAAGTGATGCAACAATGAATGTATAAAAAGAAACTCTTGAATTTTCAGCTTATGTTTGCAAACGTAGCTAACGAAGAAATGGCTTATTATTTACCATTGACATATTCCCAAAATAAATAATAATGAGATTTTCGCTGAGTACATGAAATTTTACTTAAACTTTTGCAGATGAATAAAAAATAATACCAAAACAAAATCTTTGCAAAAGTGGACATTTTAGAAATTATACCAAATGTGTAAATTTGTCCTACTGCTGAAAGACACAGGGCAGTTGCGAAACATTTTCGAAACGCAGTTGCGAGATTACTATCTTTCAAGTCGATGATATCACATTAATGGTAAGCCATAGAAATCAAAACACTAAGCGCTTACAAGAAAAACAGATGCGGAAAATCAAACTGAGTTTGAACACAGATTTACAGAATTTTTGCTGTAAAAGTACTTCAGGGTAAGTTACCCTNTATTTGTTTCTCTAGTGCTTCGATTTTTAGTCTTTCAAGCCACGAACGTCAGCCCCTTCACCGTAGTTTACCCTGTTGCAANCTCTCCGGTGGTGTTGCGTTGATTGTATGATTCACCACGAACGGGATGTACGTGAAGAATAACACCATCATATGTGTAGCGCGAGCAAGCAACAGTAAAAGAGATTGCGAGCATGATCTCTATTGTTACTTGCTGCCACGGTACGAAGCTTTGCGCGCATGGCGCTCAAGATTTCCGATCACAACAACCTATGCCAACATATGATTTGTTTTCAAAGCAAGTTACGAATGGAACATTCCGAACAATAGTGAAACAACATGTTGAACGCTGGCACTGTTGTATCCGGTTTAAGCAAGGAAGTAACGGGAAGGACTGTAGCATCTTTCGAATACGCATTTGTGGCCAAAACCTTTAGCGGTTAATTGTCAACTAGAAACTCGAGGCTTGCTGCAACATTTCGAGGAATCAGCCGCATAGACTCTGCTCATGACTTTGCAATGATTCAGACTTACACATATCTGCTTTCAAGTAACTAGCCTCCCCAGAGGAATTGAGGTCTAATCAATCAGCATACTGTTTTAATAGAAAATGTGGTTCCAACAATTAGAGCATGGGTAAAATAAAACGATATTTTCATTAACATCTTTACAAGTGCCCACACGTTTTCTTCAGTGTTATGTGTATATTTCAAAAAGGATTTGGCAAGAAAACACGAAGAAATCATAGGTAAAAGAATAAAATTTGTATCATTGGTTACGAGATGTNTTCAATAAAAAATACCATCATACAGTGTTGTTTGCGGCAACGTATATCGCTGGCACTTTGAAAGGGCAGGGAACCTCGCATTCTGTATATANCCTGAACGCATTCGTGTGAGCTGCCACCATGTACCAATGTTCTGTATGTACATTTGTAGATCAAGCCAACCCAACGGAATCAAGAACTACCAAGGGTTATCATGAAGTAAGTAGCAATTCCTGCGTGTTGAAGGAATGCTTTCTCCGTGAAAAATGCACAGCCGTTGTTTGAAAATCCGATATTGGAAAAATATGTTTCCAATAATAGCAGAGTGTTATTTAAGTACAGTACTAATTTTTGGCATACGTCACGTAGTCCAGAACATATCCCCATAACAACCTATTTCCGCACCAGCGATGTGTCATGAGATTTCACAATCCCTTGCAATGCACAAGCCTAACTTTGAATGTCTTTGCCCCAAACGCTGGGATAAAAGTCGATGTTCGACCACAATTCAGATATCTGCCAAAAACCTACATTGCTTTCTTGAATAAAAACATGGTGGAAGAGATGTAGGCCTCTGTTTGCTGCATTTTTAAGTGATTGGGAACGAGACAATATGGTGTGAAATATGATTTTCATGTATCCTTCTTGTACTACTTTCAACCGGAAAAACACATGTAAGAATTGTTTCAACAAAATGCCTAAAAGACGTGCATGTGTAGTGACATGACTTAAAAACTCACAATCATGTTTGCTTGCGAAAGCAGTTTGCTAACATGATGCAAAACTGGGCCGATTTTTAACGCTGTGCTGGATATTTCACATCGTTTACATATCCCTCTCATTTTGTAAGCCATGGTTACTGCTACCTTGTTCGGTTTTCAACCCAGAGGTCTGTAATGTTTTTAACCGTTAATGCATCATCGAAACAAGAAGATAATAAGAGAAGGGAGCAAAGCAGAGTTTTCTTCTAGAAAAAGCTATTTAGACACTTGGTCCATAAGACAAGTTGCTGTGCAATCTATCCTTGCCAGTTTTTGTTGCCCCATGCATATTTTTAATTTTTCAAACGATCAATAAACGATGCGCCGCTGATTTGATACAATCATCGGTTTATCCCGTTTTAGCCAAAATTCAAATGAAAAAACGCAGTCTTGCGTGACGTATAATCTTCTCACTCCCCAGGAGGAAACATCGCGAGACGAACACAGCGTATCGCGAGTGCGAAGATCAGCAAGAAGAAGCCGTTTTTACCACTTCTGTGGAAAAATGTTTTGCAGGTTCCGACGTAGCACCTGCTTTTCTTTTGGTTCATGGAGAGGTGGGTAACGAAGCTTTGGTGGGTGGTTGCCCATAGAACCAATTGATAAGTTTAGGCTCATCTATATTTACACAAGTCAGATGTATATTTTGGTTTGAGTATTGGTATCCACCACGCTGCAAATTCATTGCAATACCCTATTTTTTGCAATATAATTTTATGAAAACATATTTTTTGCAGTTCGACGAATGTGCATTTCTTGCCACATACATTCGTGCACTCAATACATCATGTAAGAAACACGTCAAGACCATTTGATTGTTCCTGGGTCATTTATTTCGTATTCAACGGGAGTTGACGAAAGAAGCTTGAAACATTTGTTTATAAGTTCAATATGGTTTCAAATTACAAACAAGAGTTCGCGTTTTGATACATTTAAAAGCGTTGTTGTTGTGATAAGTTGTTTTCAGCCAATAAGATTGTCGTTAAGCGCAGTTAAACATACCGACGAAACAGCGTGTGAACAATTTTGACAATGTCAAGAATAAATTAAGCTTAGATGTCTTGAACTATAACGAAAAGCTGTGCGTGCAACGTTTGAACCACTGGTAATTGGCATTTGAAAACACTGTTTGCTTGTATATCGTTTGCAACCCTCAAGTATAGGATGAAAGCAAAAAAACTTCTACTGAGAGCACTGATGGTGTTCCTTTGCCCGCAACTACGTATTTGCTCTTGGAGCTTTTGCTTTTCTTCTTTCCTTGCTTGGATGCTTTCAGGAATTTAATTGTCATGCAAAACAGTTTGGTCTTTTGCACTTTTGCCTTTAGTGCTAGCTTTGGGCAAAACATTGGGCCGTGGGAAAATGACAGAAGTTACGTCAGAGCTGCTTGTTGAATTTTAGAATGTGTTGCTCTGAAACATGGTTTCCAATTCTTTGAAATTTTGTTTGGTAAAAGGGTTTGTTTATCGTTAACTTAGCAATTTTAAGGTTTAACAGAATCTTTGAAATAACCTTGAAAATGCTTCTGAAATAACGAGCAAATACATATTATAATCTATTCATTTTAAACATTGAAAACGCATTCTGAGTGAGTTTCAATTTTGTTGAAACTAACATTTGATAATATTCCATGGTGAAACTAATCTTGGTATTTACCTCATGTTACGCGAATAAAGAAGCTGTACAGCGGTATCTTCTGTTAAGTTGTTTTTTCTTTATCGTCGTTGTTCATTTTAGAACAGTAACAGAAAAGTTATTCAACAGTAACTTTTGGCTGTGGTAGCTTATTAAGATGACGAAAAAGTGGGATCGATTCCTGTAAAAATTAGCACTTCAAAAAACATAAAAAGTTTTGTTGCAGAATTTCCAAATTTCCTAATTTTTTATATTCTGCACGTCTCTTTCTGTAGCTCCATTCGCAAATTTTATTGTTACGAGATGACGCGAAAGCGATATGAGGTGTAAAAAATGCGTTTTTTGTTAAGAATACCCTAAACACCTCTCTAAATGTTCAATTTACTGTGAAGCTCTTAAACTTTTCTCTAGTAAACGCTCTTCCAACTCATTGTTAACAATCCGGGCAAAAGCGCAATTCCCTTTATTCCGGACGGAAAGCTGACTCCTTCAAAACACATTTTGCGCTGCAGTTGAGACACGGGTTGGTCAAGAAAATTTAGTCTGCTTCAGAAACAGAATCGCAAAAAAATTGCTGTGACGTTTTTGACTTTCACGTGATGTAATTGTTGAATTTCACATGTGAGAACGCCAACTTTATAATAAAAAAAAATCTTTCATGGCATAATTCATTGGCACGACTCATAGCATAAATATAACAAGACACTCTAAATTTACCTTTTGAATGTTCCCAGCTTTCCAAATCGGCGGATGCACTTTGTTGTCTTTGTTATAGATGATGTAAGTAACAGCTTGTCTGCCAAATAGTTGTGCTTCTAAAGCTTTGTTAGTGTTGTTACAGTGATGTGGTTTTCTTTTACTGGGAAATAAACTGCTGATTACTCAATTAAATCCACTAGGTGTCATTGACAAGCTTTGTTTCAAGTTGATAAACCATATTTGCTTCACTATTTTTTATTGATAAACAGAAAATATCTTACAACCCAAAGCAGTAAAGGCGTAGAAAAAAATATCTATTGCTTTAGTAAAGCATTTGTCTTAGCTTCTACGCAGATTTTTGTCTTTTCTGAATTTTTTTTTATCCAAAGAGGTAATGTTTTGACAGAAAGAAACCAAAGCATTTTTGAATATTATTCTTATCAACAAAAATTGCTTTTACAAAATAATCTCTATTAAAAAAATCCGAGCTATACTTGCAGTTCAAGTGCACTTCTTATCTCGTGCATTCGCCACATCGATTCGATTTCCACACCCTGCAATCGCACCTTAACCTTTACAGTTTACAACACACTTTACGACATTTTGAAAAAGTTCATGCAGCATACATTCCTTTACAGATTGTAAGAGACGTCGGTTTTCTCAAGAAAGTTCTGACTCTACGATGTCTTAAATATACTACGCAAATAACTTACTTACTGAGCATGTGATCTTGTAGCAGAAATAGTACAAGTAGTTTCAGCAGATCCATGCCAGACCAGAAAATTAACCCCGAATAGTAAAGCTGCTGCAACACTTTTTTCGATCAACATTTTCATTTTTACATTGGATTTTTATGTTGAAAATTTCATTCGCGTCCAGGTAGCTTCGTAATCAGTAGTAGACGAAATCCAACTTCTTTTGTATTTGCTTCAAAATGTTTGGGTTCATGCTACCATCAGATTTGATCATAACGTTATATCGGCTTTTGCTTCGCCTGTAGCAGAAGCGGAATTTCATAAAAAACGTACCAAGCACAAACGCTCAAAGGGATGAAAACCAAATTTTTAGCGGTTGCAAGAAAAGCAAAAAAATCTAATCAACCATGAAATTAATAGCAATTACTGATATTATAACAACATTCGTAAGATTTAATAGCTTTTACAATCCTTTACAATCCATGACATCCCTCAAGACCTATAGATTGATCGATGATGATGACTGTCTCACTTCCAGTGCCTGCACATAAGTAATCGACTTATTTCGGTTTTGCGCTTTTGTTTAAGCAAGTACCAATCACGCGTTGGTGATTCGAACCTAACGAAAAAAATAGACAACAAATGCCAGGGAATTGTTTTCAAAAAAAATGAAAACGTAAAAATTTGACGATAAAAATTTGTTTATCACAATAAAGTGTTCAAAAGTAAATGTTAACGTGCAGTAATTTTGTACTGGCCTGAGGGAAGTCTGTTTATGAGTTGTTCAACAAAGTAGGTCGATCTGATAAAAAGTTTAAAATATTTTTTTACGAGAAAGAGCGCGATAGCAGCAGAATACTTCTTAGGACTTCACGACTTCAGACGTTGACCAAAAATTGTCATCACCACAATATGCTAAACGGCTTCTGAGAGTAAAATGAAGTCCTCCCTGAGGCAGGAGGCGCAGAAAGTCTACAAAAATACAGCCAAGTACTTCGGATGCAGTGCCATATACCATATAGGAGTGAAAGACTGTGTATTAAATTTTACAGACTTTTGGTTTTCCTGTAATGTGCTCCTTTTGTTTGGCACAGCTGACATGCAGTTAAAGTATCGATTGGAGCAGTGTTTCCAAAACTTTTTCTGATCGCGTACCAGTTGTGGGAAACGTGCTGTCACCACGTGCCACTTTGTTCCAGGAAAACGCTTTCAACCAAATATCATTCGATCAAAAGTTTAGAAAACTAGACTTGACACAAAAGCGACATGTGCAAAATAGCGGTGACAAATTATAATGGCCATTTTTCAAAACCAATGAGGCAAGCACGTAAAAATGCAGGAATGTATTCACAGAACCTGGTAAGCAAAAGTAAAAGCAAAAACTGTGAATACAGTTTTTTGTGATGTAAACCATTAGGCAAGCCTACTGGTGTACCACCTTGAAGGCCTTGGCGTACCACAGTTTGGGAACCACTGGATTAAAGAATAGAATGCCGATGTCCGCTGTTTTAAAATTAATGTAAACATTACCAAAATGCTAAACATGTAGGTGACGGAAGGAATAAGTCAGTGGTCCTTAACGTTTTAACGCATTAATACCCTAAGTCAAGTTTTCGTCAATTTGGATATCCCCGACCTGCATCAACGTGATTTCATCACACATTTTTGTGCGACGAATTCGGCACCACGGCGTTGAAAGGTTAAAAGTTGAAAGGTTAAAAGTCAAACTGGGGTTCAAATTGAAGGTCGCTAAAAGTTAACTGGCGTCAAGTGAAAGTCAATCTGGATGGAAGCAAGCCCAAGTTCTTAGAATGAGGACTTAAGTTCGGATTTGGACTTTACTTTCCAACACTGTTGAATACGCCCAACATCTAATCTCCATACCACCTGGGTGTATTGAGGTAAACTTTAAGAAACCCTGGAATAACTCATCAAGTTTTTTGCAATCTAGAAAACTTCCATCATTTTTATGTAAAAAGCCTGACCTTTAAATTGTTATAATTCTATGTTGTTGCGATGAATATTAAGAAAAGCTGCAAATTTTGTTACTGTTTCCTTTCGAAGCAATTGTATTAATTTGAAACGTTATCAACATATTTTTATGTCTTTCGGTTGGCGCTGACACGGTTTTGTGTACATCACGCGTAGGTGCACGTTTTTAACTTACGCACATGTAATTACTTGGAGTAAGCAAACAATATTAAAACCAAATTCATACAGGATTCTCCTGGTACTTTTCATGAAAAAGGCAAACCCCTGCAAGCTATTGTATAGAAGTAGCCTATATATTTAATTCTTGATTTTAAAACTTGTTCAATACTGCGCACCGTCTTCAAAGTCACTCAAATATCACTACCTGCGATGAATATACTTCCTTAGAAACAATACAACAGTAACCATCTATGGCAAAACTCTGAACCTTCAATTTATACTTTCCAGTAAGCAACAGCAATACACTTATTGCGAAACAAGGACATGCGAGGCGCTTGCGCAAAATTTTTAAAAGTTAGAAACTCCAGCAGCGATGTGTCTGAGCAAATGAGCGGGTACAAAATTGGTGCAGTGACTTTAAAAGCTTCTTTGAAAAACCCATAATAGTGGTTTTGTGTTGGTTCACAATTTAAGCAACGTCTTAAAAGTTTTGTAAATCAGAAAATGGCTATTTCAGGTCATGGAGCCGCACAACCATTGCTTAAAGCGTGGCTCTGTCACGCACGATTGGTCATCGCATCACCCAGAACCCAGTCACTGTAACGAAACCTATCTGCCGTAGTATAGATCTACTAACCTTGGTTTTGAGCCAAAATAGAGTATTGCTGGAGACGGATGCAAACCGCTTAGACGTGAGTACAGTTGAAATCTTAGCAGCTCTGTTGTTGATCCACTTGTCGTTTGCAAAATTCAAACCGCTGTGGTTTAAAACAGCTAAGTTTTTTTATGCAACTACACCTGTTTTCAACAAATGATTTAAATAAATTCGTGTTGGTTGTTTAGAAAGTAATTCTGTTCATGGTCAGCAACCTCTTTAATGAATGAAGCACACGACATTGGATCAGGGCTCCAGTAATTTTGAAGCACACGACATTGGGTCATGGTTCCTATCCAGTTATTTAATAAATCCAGATTGTCCTGTTCATGAAAAACAACATTCAGCACCAAAAAAAAACAGAAATGTTAATTTGCAAAAATACGTATACCGTATTTATTCGATTGTAAGCCACGGCTTATAAAGTTTGTTATTTCGTCATTTTATGCTGCTTATAATCAAGGGCGGCCTACATTTTTTATTTCTTTATCTTTATGGAAATGTGTAGATGACGCTCAGTCCTTCTTGGCTACATTTTGTCGACCAAACTCTCTTTTCGCATTCTATTCTCTTCAGCATCACGTGCAGGTCCGTCACAGAGGGATGCTGAACAGAAGGCAGTTGTAGTGGTGAAGCATCATTGCCAGGGTTGCCAAAAACGCGAAACGTATTAGTGCGCGAAAGTATCCAGCGGCTTACAATCAAGGGCGGCTAACAATCGAATAAATGCCGCATGAGTGCAAATACATGAAGTGAAACAGTGATTAAAACACTGATTTACTTGTAGCTTCTCTTCCGAATTTCCCATTTGGATCACTTTTCCGTTGTTCAAAACATTTTATGTAACGCTGGTGACATGCTCCATTGACGACATCAACGCTGGTGACATGCTCCATTGATGACATCTCTCACAAATTCAGACTAGGATGTCCGTGTAACCGTTTTGCTGGCTTCTTGACAATGCTTGTATTGCCAACAACCTCTCCTTAACAGTCTCTGTTTTATTGAGTTTTGTGTTGTTTCAACATGATTAACAAGTAAAAATATTTTTTATACTGATGCAGAAGCGTACCATTAATCTGGTCATTAAGTCAGAGAGAATTCCAAACTCTGAGTTATCGAAGCGGTCTTTGATGTTACTCATAAAATAATAGAATTCAGGGCCAGATTTATTGGACAAGGACATATCTTCAAAGTATCGAAATAGCCTCCAGCTCATCTTCAGCCACAAGATGGAAAAAATGTAGAGCCACATTTGCTGTTGAACTTGGATGTTTTGAGAGATCTTGAGCTGCAACGGAATCTAAAATCTCTAAGCTGGCAAAACCTCCTTTCTCCAATGGAAATCGTTTTTTAATTTGCATGCATAGGGCAACCAAGAAATTTAAACTGACTGTCTTAAACCTTGTTTCATCAATTTCTTCAGCTGGCGGCCAAGACAATGACCTTACTTTGTCCGTCCACCCAAATGCAAATCTTTCCATTGTTTGTATAACTGTTTGTTATTTATTCGTGTACCTTTCGTCGTACGCGCAAGTGCGCGGTTTAGGCTGGATCACGCTCAACTGCATGACTGACTGTACCTGATCGCAAGCAATATACAGTATTTGATATGATACTGGTGTGAGGCTGTGAAATTGACTGAACACGTTTTGTTTCATCCGATAGGGTGACCCAAAAAGATGCGTACCCATATTTTGTTCGATAAAAAAACCATTTTTTAACGAATGTCTTTTCTGTTGCAGGACGTGATAGGTGAATCCATGGATGATCGTTTGCAGC
>JGI24021J15306_10011984_pt1 | contig 10769 bp, 8 predicted proteins | sample Ectturendosymbi1_FD_15306 | JGI IMG/M metagenome (IMG submission 15306) | reverse complement strand
GAAATCTGTAATTAGTGTGCATGCTTTCCAACTCCACACAACCCTTTGTTTACTAGCCTACACAGTAGATGTTCACCGACGCGTCTGCTACACATGAATGACTTTCAGACAATGTAAACCGAACGGTACAATGACGTCAGAACAGGCTGTCTTGTTTTAGCGGGCCGTCGCTTGACATGTAAACGTAGTAATTATGACAAATTTTATTACAGTGATAGCAAAGAAAACAATGAAAACACAGTGCTTACAAATGTTATCCATATATTAACACTTTTGTTACCTGGTGGTTTCCCGTGGCAATATCCACAGTTACCGAGTGGTTTTAGTAGGAAATTCAAATCCCAGAAGGTGGATACTGCTAGGCGTTTTCCATCTGTAGGCTAAAGCGGTAAGCATGGCAAATGCTTTGTTGCCTTTACACTAGTCCAGTGGTTCTCACACTTTTTTCGTTTCGATGCCTTTGGAAAATTTTTGTTGCTAAGATGTGAAAACCGCTGATTTAGGTCTACACACTACCAGTAGTGAAGGTGTTAATTTCACTTTTGATCATCCATTATAACGTAAATTGGCTATGAAAATAATAACCTTTTTCACTAACCTCCAGGGCAAAACAAAGGCAAATAAACATATTTGTCATAACTGAATTTTGAACATTCCCAGACAGTTTCTCTATTCTTTGATAACATCTATTTTTGACAGAATGAAATAAATTAAATACTACCTCAGGGCACAGTGAAACCAGACTCTACAATTGCAAAAATGTTACATAAAAATAAAAAAAACTGCAAGACAACAAACAAAACAGTGCCATTAAATTTATTTTCTTGTTTTCCATTTTGAATGTGCAAAACGTTCGTGAGATTAAGTGAGAGTTACAAACCTGCATGGAAAATTACAAAAATTGGATCTCTTAGTCTCTCATCCAGAGAAAACCCTTCTGTAAAACATGTTAAAAAATAGCCATGTAGATAAATGGCTGACTCCTGCATTGTAACAATAAAAATGAGTTCACTAACAGATTTTACAAAATTTCATTTTTGTTAAGGTTAAGGTGGGAACTCTTAAGAACTAAGTACCATTTTTTCTCCTCTATACAAAGCAGATGTTTTGTGGACTGTAAGTGATTGTTGTGATTACTGTGGTGGACTTCTGTGGGAATTGCAATTGATTACTCAGATGCAAGAATTAAGTTTTTCTCAAGTGACATGTGATTAGTTCAAGGCTTTCACATACCTTTTTGGATTTGGGTGTCTGCACTGATCTATTTCTAAGCAAAATCCAGTTGCGTCATTTTACCACCCACGATTCATAGATGAAATACATATTCAGTTCTCTGACGAAAACCTGCTGTTAGGCTACACTTTTCTGCATACCATTTTACATATGCAGTTTTGTGTCAAAGCTAAAGAATTTAACTAGAAGCTTCACAAAAATTTGTGGTAATATTTTATAAGTTCTGTTGTTTTTTTCCAAAGATCTGTTACCTCTGCAAATCACCAGTGCTATTGATATGAAAATGATTCAGTGTTGACAGTTTGGATAATTCCTTGGTGCATCTCTAACTGCCAATTCTTCTGCTTGAACTTTTGCATAAACGCTGGAGTTACACAGGGATTGGCTATTTCCAGGGATTGTGCAGTTAATAGTTGTCTTGCTGCAAAAGTTTGTTCTAATAATGTATTATCCAGTATTGCACTGCATCTTATGGATCTATTATGTTTCTTTTTGGGACTTCTACTTAGTCTTTTTTTATATTCTCAGTGATGGGACAGAAGGTATCCCACTCCAAACTCTGACTACAAGGTTGATTGCAACTCCTGGAAAGCTTAGAGAGTGGTTGAAGCAAAAATTCCGGAAGCCTAGACCTGTTGCTGAATACCTTGATGAAGAGTAGATTGTGACAAAGCAACATTTAAAGTATGTTTTCTGAGAGTGTTACCCCTTTATTCTTAAATGCTCTAATTGCCAGCTGGTTTTATTATCAGAACTTTTGAATATCATGAACGGAAGCCTGGAGTTGGCAATTGCAACTGAGAAGTGAGATTAAATTTATAGATTCTTGACTTTGGTGCACTTTCAGGTTTAAATACTAACTGCCACATAATTTTCTGTAACACCAATATGAATGCCAAACACCACACCGAATTATGTGCAAGAAAAACAAACAAGGAGCAAATGCACTATGCAGTAACAAAAAGAAGTCTTAAGCCAAAAGAGTTAAATTAGACCAAACACGCACTGCTAAAAATCCGAGTCTGGTACACTGTAAATTTGGTGTCTAACACCATTCGGGAAAAAGAGGGGATACTCGTTGATATCTATAATCCAGCAACACAAACATAACTTTTTGGAGTTTAAACTCAATGCCGTGAGACGAACTGACTGGTCTCATTACAAAAGGCGACCTGACCAAGTAGGAGTTTGGGGATCCTGGAAGAAAAATATGTGAAATAATTTTTACATATTTCAGAAATCCATGTTTCTTCGTGTTGTAATAAATAGCAACAATAGTTCTTCCATGTCGATCGATACGCGCAGTAAATGTAGAGATTACTAACAAGAGCACGTCATCAAAGAGCAATCAGAAGCACCTGTGTTCATACGTAAGATTCAACTCTACATTTTTGTAGTTCAATGCAGTGCTTCTGGTGATAACCTTAGACTGTTCAACTTTTTTCAAATATATTAAACTTTGTCCAAAACATGTATAAAAGTTTGAGACTATGCCACTGCTTCAAATAATATAAACTCCGCTCAGTGGCCAGTTCGCTTGTACACTGTGCAGCATTATAAATGCTTGAAATATACTGTAAGTGAGGTAAAATATATTACATGGGTGACTTCAGTTGGAACCAGAGTGAATACTGAAATATGTCTGTTATCAGCGCGGCAGAAGTTAACGTTCTCGCATAAAGAGTGTTACTACAGTCATTCAATGACCGTTGATAGATCTTTTATCTTTATCAATTGTGAGGCGGACACCGCACCAAGCTGTCACTAGTCAGACTAAAAGTCTTGTCTTTTTTTCGAAAGGGCTTCTTGTAACGTTGTTAAATGTACTTGTTGTTTGATGCTACGTAAGCGACTATTCCTCTTTTGTAAAAAAAACTATAGCCAACTCAGTTTTGTCCGTTTTATATAACCAGGATGCGAATGTTTTATATATGAAGCCTAATTTTTGCTGCACATAGTGGTGTTTGCACACAGTCAGTTTATAGCCAAGAACAGTAGTTATGCATATTTATTTTAATATCTGCAAAGTTACTGCTGTTTCTCAGTTTGTTACGTTCATGCTACAGATTTTTAAATGTTAAAATATTCGTCATTTATTTTTGAGTGCCGTCTGCGATTTTATAAACGTTTTTCCCTATTGTTAGCTGTGCACTAAAGTTGACTGATCTGCGTTTTAATTCGATTCTTTTCGTGCTCCTAACCCGTTTTTTCGCGAAGTGATGGACTCGAACTCAACCTGAGCTACAAAAAAAATACGTCCTTGACATCTGTCGTTTGGTAAACATGATCTGATTTTAACATGCTACGTGCAAATCCAACCAAACCCGATTTTAGTTCAGATAACTATTTTCAATTTCCTACTTACAGTACAGATAAGGGTTTCTCTTCACAGCGCAAGTTGTACCAAAGCGTGTCTTCGCTTTTTGAACTATTAGTCACAGAAGGTGCCCATCATTTATCTTATGATGAAGCTTTGCCCGTACAAATATAGTTTCTGGAGCCTGTCACACTGCTTCGAAAGCCAAAAAAAGATGAAACAGAAATGTGGTTGTAGCGAAAAACAATACAGTTTTGGTATACACAATGATTTTTTTAAATACACTAGATTATCATCAAGTGACGTACAATTGCCTTTTTTGTCATTGAGTCCGAGAGCCGCAACGTCTTAGACTTACCTCTGTACAGGTAAAACAGCTTTTTCGCAAATAAATACGTCAACTCGTAAGCGATTCCTGCCTAACTACGCAGTACCGCGAAATTACCCGGAAATTGACAAACTAGCATCAATCAGGATCAGATATATTTCGATGAAAAATCCATATTTTCAGGAGAACAGAAAGTAATTATCTCGACTCTTTTCGAAAAGAAGTAACACAGTCGCCACTCAACGCTTTTACAGGAATGTGGCTCCGATTTCGGCTCGGACAGCAGTCAAATGCTGTGAGCAGAATCGACTCTTTCACCGTGGCCATTCTCTTTTGAGCATGTCATTTTTATTTCGATTAAAGTGGGAAGTTGAACAGGCTTTATCGTCTGCTCTGACATAATGCTGTTATCTACATATTTCCCATGGTGAGGAAAACATAGTCAGCCAGTTTTCATGTTCTAGGCCAGCGAAACGAAATCTGGACGAAATCAGATACTTTCTTTCCATGTTTGAATGCTGGGTCTAAATAGTCTAACAAATGACCGTTACGTTTCTTGGCAAATACGACGAAGGAACAAGGAGTTAAGAAATATCTAAAGATGAGAGCAATATACGAAACATACTGCGTCACACATTGTGGACATGGTTTTCAAGCTGGACTGTCCGCGCCAACGCGAGACGTGTTCATGGCCCTTGTGCAGATTTTCGTTTAATTCTGATAATTGCCCAGCATTTTATTCTTGTATAGTTCTTTTATTTCGTTGGTCATGATTCTGAAAGCAAACACTGTCCTGGCCAATGTGCTGACTGTTTAATATGTTTTTATAAGTTTCTTGCTTGATTGTGAGTGCGTCGACTGTTCGCATTTGCTAAGACGTGACGAACTGCGTCTCTAAGCGCAAACAAACAACTGAAAAAAGATGAATGAGTAAGCGACAAATACGCAGAAGTGAAACCTCATAATCACCAGTTTAAGTGTAAAACTTTTTTCGATACGCCAACAGTTACCTGTTCTAAGAGTAAACCGTTACAGCGGTCGACCGGAGATTTAAGTTTTAAGTCGACTGTTGCTTCGCAGATTTTTCTTANGAATCGCCATGAAGTTGAAGGTTATGTTCCCTCAGCTCAAATTTTGGAACTCCATCAAGAACGCCATGACTGCGCCCCGTGGTGTCAAACACAACCTTGTTTTTCCGCAAGTGGTCAACAATGAAACGTCATTTATTCCTGAGGTATGTTACCCGCACAAAAGTGTTATCGATTGATACTTTTTGTTAAACACAAAGGCACGCACAGGAGTTTTATGTACAGTGCACACGCATTGCCATTTTCTTTTCTACTCAGCTTGACGCACTTTTTTGTTTTTGCTATCTGCCACCTACATATCAGTGATTGTGCAGCTAAGTAATTGTCGCTCAGTGGCTAATGCTATGAAGACCAGATGCCAGGAGTTTTGCCAGCTCAACACGCAGTGCCCCTTTCGTATAGAGTCTTCGTCGGTCAGTGCTCATTAGTAGTGATCCCCATGGATTTGAAAGACAATTGGACATCAAGTGCGACATGTGTGAATATAGCAGATGTTTTCTTTGGTGAAATGCGTAAGTTCTTCAAAACCGATTGGTCACGATTTGCGCCATTGGGTTTGTTTGTCAAAAACAATGGCTGCTTTTCAAAACGGAGTGCTTGATCATGATGCCATATTTTGGAGTGTAGGAAGATTTGCACCTCATACATTTTGGCCCTGCGCAACCTCTTCTTTCCTATTTATCATGAAAGAAAACATTGTATATTTTCAGTGGATATTAGTTCGCTGCTCGCTTTCTACTAATCATGTCCCTGTGTTGTGTCTGAATGAAGTGAGCATGACAGACCTTGATCAACTCTGTAGCGGAACTGATTCGCCTATTTGTTCCAAATAAAGAGCACAAGGCCGGGGTGCGGATCATCAACTCCGTCCTTACAGTTATTAAAATTTTCTCTTGTAATGATATTACGAACACGTATTTGCAGAATATTCCGCGACCAGATTATTCGGAGACCATTTTATTGAAACAGCGAAGTCGAATGAAAGTTGAAATTAAAACGCCAGAGCAAATCACAAAAATGAAAGAAGCTTGCGCCATTGCAAGAGATGTCCTTCAGAAAGCACGTAGTGTCATTCAGGTAAGTGTTTGCTATTTGTCAAATGTATTTTTGCCATGTGTCGCCATTTTTATAGAAAATCTTATCAGAAGATATGGATATTGACAGATAACCATGTTGTTTCAGCCTGGCGTGACTACGGACTTCATTAACGAAACAGTCCATCAGGAAATCGTCAGCCGTGGCGCTTACCCCTCGCCACTGAAGTATCGAGGCTTCCCAAAATCTTGCTGCACTTCCGTTAACAACGTCGTCGTGCACGGGATCCCGGATGATCGGCAATTGCTGGACGGTGACATCATCAACATTGACGTCACTGTGTTTTACGACGACTTCCACGGTGACACGTCAGACACATTCGCTGTTGGCAACGTGGACGCGGCAGCGAAAAAGCTTATACGCGCTACTCGTGAATGCTTGCAGCGAGGTATCGATGTTTGTGGTCCCGGGCAAACGTTTAACGCCATCGGAAAGGCGATCGAACCGTACGCAAATAGTTTACAGTTCAGCGTGTGCCGACAGTACGTCGGCCATGGCATTGGCTCTTATTTTCATGGCCCGCCGAACATACACCATTATCGCAGGTTGAAGGTCAGACCCGGGACAATGGAGCCCGGCATGACCTTCACGATCGAGCCCATCTTAATGGAAGGCGTGCCTGAAACGCGGCTTCTCAGTGATGGATGGACTGTGGTATCTACAGACAATCAGAGATCAGCGCAAGCGGAACATACAGTTTTAATAACGGACTCTGGTGTCGAGATATTAACGTGATTGCTAAATGTCATTTGTTGAAACAGCGTTATTGAAAGTCCGCCGTAAATTCTATATCAGACCACTTTGCAACGTTTATTTTGAAGTGCGCGTTCCTGTGATTGATTATAATTATTGCAATATTTCTCATCTCAAATAGTAGGGCCAATTTTGGACTTGAATTGCGGTATTGTTTATTAATAGGAATCCGAACTGGAGAACAACCAGGGTCCCTACCGGAAAAATAAAAGTCAGGCGGGACCGAGGCACAGTTTTTTCACATGATGCTTTTTTCAACTGAATTTTTCGTCAATGGCAAGTTTTCTTCAACACTTTAAACACGGGATGCATCACCTTGATCAGTTGGCGGCAGCACTGTGGGCGCTGGACTGGATTTGCGCGCTTGCTAAATTTCTGTTAACACAGGTTTTTTTAAAGTATTTTAGGGACCCGATTCGGGTCGAAAATTATCATCGGGTCCATACTGGGTACCAAACATTTTCCTAAAAAGCCCTGGTTGAAAGGAAGCGCAACCCGCGTTTTTTTATTTTTATGATCAAACAAAAGTTAACTTTTACTCTACACGGGGCCAGCATTCATAACACTGTGCTATAATGGACTAGGAGCACCAGTGGCGTAGCCAGCTCAAAATTTTTTGGTGGACGAAGTGTTTGATTTTAAGCGAGCAACAGTATTTTGTTTGGGACCCCGCTTCTCAATGCACAACATGACTGGAAACGCTAAAAATCGGGGGGCATGACCCCTCTGGCTGCGCCTATGATGGGCTGGTGCCATAGGCGCCACTACCGGGGCGCAGAAATTGCATGGCAAAAATTAAAATTTGTGACTTAAGTCTTCTTCAACCTCTATTTTGCGCCCCATACGACCAGCGGCGTGACTAGAGGTTTGAGCCAGGGTGGGAAAACTAGGTGAAGGGGGCCCACTGGCCTACACTCAGAAAAAGATGTGTGAAATGATAGTGAATCCTATTGTGGATGTCCATACTGAAACCTGCAATCAATGGAAAACACTCTGAAAAACGCAAAAAACAACCTACTGAACACCAAAGAATACTAAATACTGAAATAAAGCAAAGTGGGTCTAGGTTACAGAGATGTAGTCGAGACATTAACTTGGAGACCGAGACTTCATCAAAAAATCCGAAACTTGAGTTTCGAGATCGAGTTAGAAAATTTGTGGATTATGCCGATGTTTTCCTAAAAAATTTCCAAAAAATGCCGCCACTTCGAAGTTGAAAATTTTTCAAAATTTTGGCGTTTTTCCTTATTTTGTACCTGCAAATACAGCAGGCAAAAAACACGATAAACCACAGAAGTTTAGTAAGCCATATCTTTGCAGTATTCAAAGTTTCAAGGCAATAGGATTTTGACCGAGACCATAGGTGCCGGAGTTGGCAAATTTTTGTGTGTGTGAAGGAATTTTGCCCAAATTTCCCTTAACTTGCCCGAAAAAAACTCCAGAAAAATGACCTCAGAAACGACTGCATTTCTTCTCATGGGCTCATTTTTTNAAATCAAAGCACCATTTTAGCCGAAATTCCCCAAAAAAACGTCAACACTTTGATTTTGGGTGTCATTTTTGTAAATTCAAAGCACATACAGCTATTTTGCAAATGTGTTCACAAATTGCCACAGATTTTGCCCGGATTTTCACTAACTCTGAAGTTTTGAGGGTGGGGTTGCACCTCCGCCTACTACACCAGAGACCGAGACTCGCAAAAACGGGTGTCGACACCAAGTCTCGAAACTCCATCACTGATGATAAGTCTAAAATTCTGAGTGAGTCTAAATCGATGTTGTCAATAACTTCCTTTCAGTAGTAGGCTACTGCATTACGGTATAATACAGGGGTTCCCAACCTTTCTCTGACCATGTACCCCTAAAATTTCTTATGACAAAATATTTGATCATGACTAATCGTAGATATATTTAACAATACGCGTATAATGATATTTGAAAATAAGATGCACTGATAATGTATAAATATTCGGAAGTAAATGATTTATGAATATATTTCCCCCTCTATTGCTAACTTTAAACATACCCAGGGGTGTAGTAGGGTGGGAACAGTGTTCCCACAACTTTTTCATGTTTTGGTTTAAAATAAGTTTGAAGCTGTTTCAAAATGGCTATTATTTGGATGCGTTCCCAGCAGATATGATCACGGAGCCGGAGTGGACTCCGGCCGAAGTTTGCATTTTAGACTGGAGCCGGAGTCAACATTAAGGCTGTGCAGGAGCCAATCAAAATTTTTAATCGACCTAATTTCTGTAATGATGCTTGTCAAACAGAATGGAATTAATTGAGACGTATTTTCTGACCAGTGTCGTCATATATCACAAAGGTGTGACACTGGGTGGGAGTACTGAGCGTTTCACCACTAATGATGGTTTCACAGTTATGGCCTATGTGGGCAAGGCACATGACGAGGCCTAACTGTGAGAATGTAGGGCTAATGATGCGGGCAAGACACATGACAAAAACAATGGTTAACAAAACAGATTGTAGAGATGTAACAATGTGCCGAAATAACCTATACACTGTAGGACTAGTGACAGGATTTGACGATGATGATGTTAGAAGTAATGTGCAGTAGAACAATAGAGTATTTATTCGCATTCATTGTGCAGATTTCTAGTCTAGCCACCGCTTGCATAGGTCAACCTCTGCCCACATATTGGAGCCATACTGAACAAGGTTGGATGTTTGCCATGATAGTTGCAACTTTGAAGATAACCTATATTGTTTTGCCTCTCTATTGCTTATCATAAATTTGAATGGGATTCTTGTTGCGTAATGTAAATGTTCATCTTGTTAATTTTTTTTGTACGATTTGCTGGCACATTCATGTTAATGTCTCAGTCTGGAACATTCATAGTTCAAACTTTTATCTGAACACATCGTTAAAGTACGATTCAATATTTGTGAACAGGTGATCAGCTCCTGACCTCGGAGATTTAAAATGAGTCTTTTGTAAATATTGAAATTTAGGTTAAGACTCACTTCAAATACTTGTCATCTATCTGGTTAATTGAAGGAAGCTTGAACTACTTAACTAGTGTTTCAATAATTTCCACTTCATAATTTAATTACTGCAGCACCTATACTTTTAAAGTGTAGCCTATATTGATAAGCAGCGTCTATTTTGCCTCATCAGACAAAACACTTGAGTTTTGAAGTTATTTTGTCAGTAGCTGCACACATTTGTTTGAAGTGATCACATGACAAGTCTGGAATGCATGACCTACATAGTTGACCGTAATGTCTAATTCAAATATGGGCAAGCTTTCAGTGACTGTTTGTCTACGTTGTTTAAAGAATAGGCTAAGCCATAATTTTAAACCTCAACATGTTGTGTCTCTGTATTGTGCTAATCACGTGACCATTTCAACCATTTGTGTTCTATCAAAGGCAAAATAGACAATATCTTTTTGATATGAGTTACTTGGAAGTTTTTGGAGTGTTAACAGGAGTCAGAGTTGATGTTCCAAACTTTTACTGAGTCGGAGCAGATGTGGAGTCGGAAAAATGTGACTCCGCTGATCTCTGGTTCCCACACCTTTTTTGTTGGCCCTACATCCCTGAACTAGGGTTGCCAGATAGCCGGTATTTTGCTGTTAATTTAGCAGAGGTCGGTATTTTGAATAATCAGTGCTTGAAGCCAGTATTTTGAAAATAAATAATTTACCGCAACTTTGAAAAGCACAAACGCCGAATTTCTCACATTATAATGACTCTAGTAGCAGGGCTGTGGAGTCGGAGTCGAGGAGTCGGAAGGATTTTCAACCTGAGGAGTCGGAGTCAGAATCGTAGAAAATTTTAACGACTTCGGGCAGACCTTTTGCTCACCAATTGTGACTGTTTGTGCCACAAACGTCACACTTGGCAATTTAAGCAACTTGACGCTTCAACAAGAGATGATCATGGCTATTCAGACAGGCGGCAGCGCACTAACTTGCATACCTTCACTCAGG
>JGI24021J15306_10011982_pt1 | contig 10770 bp, 9 predicted proteins | sample Ectturendosymbi1_FD_15306 | JGI IMG/M metagenome (IMG submission 15306) | reverse complement strand
CATTTAAAATGCTTGTGCATAAATGCAACTTTTTACTGCAACTTTTGTTAAAAATAAATGCATATTTCTCACGATTTTATTGCAATAAAAACTTTCCCAAGGTATGAGTTTTTAGTAGTTTTTGGGCAGTTGCAGGTTTGAGACCGAAAAAGTGCGGGACGCGGCAGGCAAGGGTTGGGATGGTCTGTTGGGCGGGTGCGGATTAGAAGTGTGCGTGGCGGGAGCAGGCAAAATTTCTCAAACTTCTGTGGGTGCGGAGCAGGTTTAAATTTTGGGGGTGCAGGCAAAAAATTTCAACCCGCGCAGGACTCTAGTGGCTATTGTGTTGATAATTTTCCTTATTTTGTTGTTATGTTGTAGTTGGTTGTGAATAGGCAAATAAGCTGATTATTGCCTGGGGCCTAGGCAAATAGGCTGAGTAAGTGGTTGTTAACAGGCAAATATGCTGATTGCTACATGAATAGGCAAATACTATGCACTAATAAGCAATTAGGATGATTATTGATTGACATTTTCAGCTGTATCTGTAATTCTGTACAGAAAGTGTTTTTTGGAGCAGAGATCAGCCTCTGTACAAACTATATATCTTGCTGCTGTTGGCTACCAGCTGTAATCTTTTTATCTTCAAACTTCGCATACTTGTATTTGAAAAATATAGAGAAAAATAGCAGATTTAACAATTCGTTTTTCACCCGCCAGTTCTCTCTTTCTCAAGCAGTAATTATTAGTAATTGTAGGTAAAATTTTATTAGTGTTTAGTAATTGACATGCAGTAATTGTTTCACAGAAATTGTTATTTTGTTAATGATAAGCCATGATCATTGTGGTCCTGCATCTGGAAGAAATGTGGTTTATCCTTAGTGTAAAAGATCAGTCATGTTAGAACTAGGAGCAATGCCTTAATTGTTGTTTAGCACATTAGATAGGTTAATTAGTAATTGTTAATATTTCTGACAGGCAGAATTATTTGGTCACTTGTGCTGCCCCTTGCAACAGGTTTTGAAATATTTTGAACAGAATAGTCAAAACCTGATTAATATGCCAAAATTCTGGTTGATTAATCTGCAAATTGGCCAGTGAGGCCTATTGCTGATTAGCTGCTGATTAATCAACTGGTGCACTGCAATTGTGACGCTGATTTAAGTTATCAAGTATATGTATATATAACTTAAGTTATCAGATCAAGTATATTTATGTAGAAATTCATCTGTTAAGCTTGTCATTAATTTGATCAGAAGTTTCTATGAGTAATGTTATGCACTTAACACAAAAGTTAAATATAACTACTCTATAGAAGGGAGACCAACAAGAAATCAATTGGTAAATTTTTAATACGATATCGATTTCACATAATACTATACATCCTCACTCCTAAAAGCTGCAAGCAACACTTACAGGTGAAACATTAAAGACTAAGGTAAGAGCAGACAAACTCAAAACTAGAATGAAAAATTCAGAATACAAGTTTTTACAATTAAAAACTGAAAAACACATCTTTCCCAAATAATTGCTTTCATTGTAACATAAAAACAAATGTTAAATGTCACTTTTATGTTGCTCAATACTGTTTACAACAGTGGTTCCCAAACTTTTTCTGATTGCGTACCATTTGTCAGTCCAGTACTGACACTGCGTACCACCATATGACATGAGAACTCATTCTACCAAATATCATTTGATCAAAAGTTTGGCAAGCCAGACTTGCTACAAATGCGACATGAACAAAATGACTGAGAAGTTCTGATGGTCACTTCAAAACCAACAAAACTATAGCTGTGAATGTATTTTTTTGTTAAGAAAAACAGAAAGTAGGCCTACTTGGGTACCACCTTGCAGACCTTCGCGTACCATAGTTTGGGAACCACTGGTTTACAACCTGCTTTATAAACCTTAGCATCCTTTTTTTGTTATATACAACTTGTTTTATGTTGCTCTGTTTTATTATTTATTACTACCAGTCAGCAATGGGTACATTGCAAGCACATGTGAAACCAACATTGCATACTAATTTAAATATTTCACTTTAATGAATAATTGTAAGTTTTTTAAATATGCATTGGGCACTCTACATCAATAGCTTCCTGCACACCAGTCTAGTTATAAAACAATTTTGCATGAATGCAGCTTCAAGTGAAGTATGATTGTGAAGAAATGCCAGATTTTGCGTATTTGGATGATGAAGATGATCATGTTATTCTTGACTCACAAGGTATGTTGCTTAATCCTTGTAAAATTTAAAAGTACTTTAACTAAATAATGTATATTTTGCGTAAAGTCCTGATAAGCACGTTTACAAACATGCAGTTTATGACTTGATTACGTGCCAACTGGTTCCAAAACAGATTTTGTACTATAACCAAAAGGTAGTGTTTTTGTCTTAGTTGTATGAATTCAAACTTGTGTCGAAAAACAAGGGCATACACAGCTTCATAGAAGATTTTATTTTCCTTATGTATGCAAGCAAGTGATGACACAACAAAGACCTGTGGATAGTACACTTTAGTTAAGAATAATTATCTGACATGGATGTGGTGTAGATATTCTTCAAGTGAACAGCATTGAAGCAATTTTGGGTATTTTGGTGTTGCTAGCATAGGTAGCGAGACCGGGGGGGGGCTGCATGGGCCTAGGTCCCCCAATTTTTTTTCTGTGGGCCTGGTCCCCCACTTTTAAATTTCGAATTTTGCCTAAATAACCTTAGTAACACAGTTAGTATTGGGTTCATTCTTAAAGTGTATCATTTAATGAAAAAGTATTGCAGAATTTTACCAGTATTTTGGCATTATTATTTGTAATATATTATTTCTAATTTGGCAGGATTTCGTAAATGTTTGGCAGAACACACTGCGCACAATCTGGTCATCCTTTTCCACATTGGTGTTATTGAGCAGTGTTGCCAAATGGTGTAATTTGCATGCTTGTGTGTGGGAAAATTCTCATGTCATACCATCGATAAACTGTTGTAATTCGGTATAATTTGAAGCATTTTAACAACATTCTAAATAGTGAAATTTTGTTGAATCTTATACGCAAAATGAAATATTTGACAGATCAACTTCAATTATATTTTCTTCTTGCATTGGCAACATTACACTAAATAGCAGTGATGTAGTCGAGACCATAACCTTTGAGACTGAGACTCAAGACTTTAAATTTGAGGCTGAGACTTCATCAAAAATTCTGAGACCAAGACTAGAGATTTCATAATTTGTGGATTTTGCCGAAATTTTTCAAAAAGAATTTTGTCACCACTTGCCAAGTTGATTTTTTTCATATTTCTCACATTTTTCCAACCTGTTTTCATTGTTTCTTCCTGCAAATACAATAGAGAAAAAACTCGTTGGATTACAGTTTTATTAAGCCATATACTTGTAGTATTCAATGTCTCCTGACAATAGGCTTGTGACTGAGACCTATAGCCTTCGAGACTGAGACGAGACCTGAAACCTCTGAGATCGAGACTTGCAAAATTGGTTCTCGAGACGATTCTTGGGACCGAGATCAAGTCTCAAGACTCATCACTGCTAAATAGCTATGTTCTATTTTTGCATTGGCATCCTTACAGACAACTTGCCACATATGCTTTCTCTTTTCTTTACATTCCGGTATCTAATGCGGTTGTAAAATCAAGTCCGTCACCAGGATTTTACAGAAGGGGTCAAAAACCACAAAGGGGCATATTTTTTAAATACAATGTTGGATGTATGCAGCAAACAGGGGGCCAAACATGAAATGTGGGAGCACAGATTTTAAATGGGGTGCCAGGCACGACTGCCCCTTGCTGGCGACTGCCATGTGTAGAATGTGTAGTATTCAGTCATGTTATTTCTGTGTTCTAGATGTGGAAATGTTGTGATTTTGAATGTGTTTGAGACAGGTATCAATACTGTGTCATTTTTTCCTGTTTTTAAGATGTGTTCTTGTTGTTTTCAACAGCCCAGTGCTGACTCTGGCACACAGGCTCCTTGGGCATAGCCCGAGTCTTCGTTTATGATTTATATTGGAGAACGCAAGCTTGCTTGCTTGCTTTATATATTTGTGCCACCACCCACCGTCCCACTTCACAAACTTGTTAACTGGGGCTCTTTTCATTGTGGCCCTTGTCACTGTTCATGTATTTTGGTTACTGCATCATCGTTTTGAAAGCCCATCTCACCCAAAGATGCTCGCTTAGCTTTGCGCATGTTGTATTTGTGTAGGCTACTTACTTGTGAATGAATTTTGTGTAAGACTAAGAACAACTATTTACACTGATAGGCTCAAGTCAGTGTAGCATAGATAAGGGTCGTTAGAGGGCTTATAAAACATTGCATAAAACATGCTGACAAAAGTTAATAACATCATATTTTAATGCTTGTGACATCATAGTTGCCAATTCAAACCACAAAAAATTTCTATAGACTTTTGACAATTACTTGTGCCTCCCCACTTTGGAAAACATTCCGCCACCCATGGTTGCTAGTTGGGAATGATTTTTGTTAAGCAATATTGGAACAAAAATATGAGGTTTCAGCTACCGAATTGTTACCTTTTGTTTACAGTCGAAAGTGAGTTATGTTTGATGAGTTAAAACTTAGTCCTGACCATGACAAGAAGTGACAGTCCGTTTCAGACAACTGCATGTCAGTGAAAACAATGTCACACTTTGCAGTGATTGCATTTTCCAGACCATTATAATTCTGAATTAGAAAAAATGAATGTTTTTGTTAGTTATAACTACCAATTCATACTGTGTTGGTGCTTTGAATCAAGTCATTTTTAATAGTGGTGGAATTGCCCTGGGTACCAGTGAACAATTTAATTGGTCCTCCACCAGTTAAATTTGTGGATCTTTGTAAGATTCATGTTAGTTTACTGACTCAGTTCTGTTGTACATGGAAATCTCATGCAAATCAGTTAATCAGCAACATATGCATGTGATAGCTCTGGTTGTGTTTGTTTTAAATAGCAATTTATCTTATTAGTGTTGGCAACCCCTTATGTTTTGTGTTTTCTGTTTTTCACAGATGCGTTTGTGAATGCTCTTACGGTAAGATATGTTTTTTTACAGTTAAGTTATTTCCTGGTAAATTAAAAAAAAAGAGTTTTGTGTTTACACATACAGTTCAAGGTTTCTCTTGCATTTTGAATCATAAGTGTTTTGTAAGTGCTTTGGAGTATAGCAATCAATTGCTTTGTATTTTTTCCAACACAAAAAATACGACGCAATGCTGTGATCATCAAGTTATGTTTTTGAGAAAACCAGCATCTTTTTCAGATGTTTAATTTGTTATTTCATGGTAAGAATATGTTTGTGGTTTATTGTAATAGGTTCACTAAAAAATTTCAATTCCTAGCAATCAGGGTTGTAGAGTCGGAGGTAAAATATCCGACTCCAACTCCGACCTTTCCAAAATTTCAGATTCCCATCTCCGAACTTCCAAAATTTCCGACTTTGACTCCTTGACATAAAGGGAATGAAATTTGGCTGTTAAAATCAATGGAAATCATGGTGAACAGCAAGAAATTTCTGTTTCAACAAAAATTTCAAAAGAAATTGTACCATTTCAACAGAAATTTCCAATTTAAGAGTGTGATGTGAAAAATGACCCAGTTGGACATCCAGAGGTGGCCAAAAGAGTCCGACTTTGACTCCCAGTGTTATTAGGATCCGACTCCACCCAAAATCCTAGAAATGATTTGCCTGTAACACACAATAGCTGTCACAAGAATTAAGATGCAAAAGCTGTAGCTAGTAAGGTTCATGAACCACTACTGTTGTGTCAGCGTGATAATGTGGCCCTTGGGAAGTCATAATGTGGCCCTCGGATTACTTTAGTAAGTCCTTATTTGGCCCTCAGAGCAATTTGAATTAGAGACCCTTGACTTAATTAATACAAGTAAGTAAAGGTGCAGATTTGAAGATGCCTGTGAAATGGAATGTATGTAGTGTATTGAATTACAATGGAATGGATTCTCTTCTTTTAATACAAGAAAACCACCAGATCTCAATGTGGATGGGTTGTTCCTACTTCTTTGCTATTATTTAGTATACATGTAATGTGTTACGCCTCGTAACAGAAATGTCTTAAAATTTGCACCTTGCATTTTCTATGTTGCTGGTTTGTTATATTTTTTCGTTGAAAATGACAGGCTTACGATAGTGTTGAAGCATTGAAATGAAAAGGGCATACTTTGTATTGTATGGTGATGTTAGTGGTTGACTTTAAAAATGCTATTATGAAAATTCTCAATTAACACACTTGGAGGCTTCTGCAATGGTGTATGCAGTTTGACATCTCACCATTTTTCATAGAAAAGTTGTTCATGTGATGAAAGACAGAATAACCTGATGTGCGTGGTGTTAGTATATTTCTATACCAACTTGTTTATGAACAGCAGGTTTGGCATGATGCCTATATATTTTTTTATATATAAATCTTGTGAGGGCAAAGCAAAAGTTGTTCAATACAGCATTAAGTCGACTGATTTAGTTTACACTTGGTTGCTTGTCCTGACTGTGTAATGCTATTGCAGGTATCACATAAAAATGATGATGTCTTGCACATAAAGATGCAACGAAAGACATCTGCATCTGTGTCTCAATCAAGTGAGAAATCTGAATTACAACAAGTCAAAGTGAGCATTTGTGTAGGCATTATTAAATAGGCCATTGTTTAGGGTGTAATGTAGGTTGTAATATATGTTGCATTTTTACATCTCGTGTAGCTATATTTGCTTGTGTTCAGTTTTTAGTTGTTCTACAAATAACTGGCATCAAACAATTGACGCTATGCTGGCATTGGGGCATTTTTTAGTCTTTCAAAAGTATGATGGTTGATGTGGTGAAGGTTGCATAAAATTAAACAGAACTAAGATGCAGCATAGCTCTGTTGATAAGAGATTTGTCACAAATGATTGTGGGCATGTCCGTGCTATTTAGTTCACTGGGATTGCACCTTGTATCGTGTAATTTTACATTAGTATTGTTAGATGCTGCTACATTTTTCACATGAGGATTTGGTTATTATTATTTGTATTGCATGTGGTTAATGAAAAACGCTTTAGTGTGTTTGAATATTTTAAAGATCCATTTTAGCAACAGAAGTTGCCATTATTTGCTATAAACAATTCAGAGAACCTTTTACACTGCTTTATTTTAAATTTAAGTGTGTTTTTGACGAGTGTGCCATCTATTTTGTTCGAAGTCAAAATCGCCGCTGACAAACTCGATTGCCTGGGCATCAGGTGTTGTCAGACAAGCCGTGAAAGATCTTGGACATGGTCTAATAACATTGACAGCAACAGAAACTTCAGTCAAGTAATATGTGTGACTTTAAAGACTATGTATAACTGTTACCTCATAGTCATACCAATGCTAGCAAATTTCATTTGATTGGCATATACTACGCAATCTTTCTCTGGTACTCCAAGCATATCGAAAATCCTAAAGATCCAGTTCTCTTGCGCATTTAGACAGGTTGCGAGCTCCTGCATAAAATAGTTGTTGGCTGGTCAGTGGCGAACTTTTATCAGTAACTGAAGACTCGTTGATATTTTCAGTTTGACTTCTCTTGCAGTAAAAATGTTAGTTTTGTATGATCGTCATTTTTTTCCTTATTTTATATGATTTTCTTGTTTGAACCCCAGTACCTGTGCTTCAAGCATAAGAAATACTCCACAGTTTTATGAGAATTTGAATCAGGTTTTGTAGATTTCACGCAGGAGCGAATTGTTGTGCTTGGATTAGGTGTTATTCACAACTTCACGAATTGTATAGATTAATAAAACGCGTTATGCACCATTCGCATTGCACAGTTGCTGACGTGTACTTAGTTAATCATTGTACGCTTCACTCCACCAGCTTCCGCTCGGTTCTGTCGTCAGCTGAGTGAGTTGTTCAACGTGCAAGTCAACACGCGTTTGTTTGCTATAGTCATGTGGTTGCCGTGACGTTCGATGTCTGATCGCGATCGTTTGATTGCTGTTGCGTCACATGGTTTCCACCCATTTTTATCATATAACTCCCATGTATTCGGGCAGTATGGAGGAATTGGATACGCGAACAGAAAGGCTGGAGTCAGACAACGTCAACACAGACCAGTTGCAAGCCGCTCATCCTGCGCCAAGCGCGTGCAAAGCAAGTTCTGGCCAGTTTGCAGCTGCAGCATTAGGTAAGCTGGATTTCTTTGAAAAATGCTATTTCCGCGTGATAGCGACGTGAATTGCGTGTGTGCAGGTATTGCCTGAATAAAAGAGAGTTTACCAGAAACGCAGTGTCAGATGCTGTTAAGTTTTTCAACAAAAAACCGTCAAATTTCTTAAACCATTTCTTTGCTGTTCTAAATAGTCGAATGATCGATGTGCCACGAAATCAGTCCGCTACAAATAAATTAATTTCATGTGCATTACAAGTTTGGCAGCGATGCACCTTGAATGTTTATTATGTAAATACAGTGGTTGTTGAGATTGGATTATTTTCAGCCGCCGTTCACGTTAGCAGTGTGTCTACTTGTTTGTCAAATCAGTTCGCTGTTGCCTGTGCTGGTTTACATGGAAAGTATGGTTGCTGAAACCTTGTGGTTGTTCTTATTGCTAGCTGCCTCGGCCCGATGGTTCACGCTTGCTGGAAATGAATAGATTAAGTGCAGACCCGCGGTCTGCTGATTGTTTCTAGTAACGGGATTATAGAAATGATTGTTTCCATTACGCAGAATTCTGTTTAATTCTTCGTGTTTCTTTGGCCGCGCAGGGTAAATTGCATTTTCTTTCAGTATGTAACAAGTTCCATATCCAATGTCTGCATCTTAAACTTTAATGCTTAAAGATTGCTTTATGTCGTGTTATAGAAGAACCGCAAGAAGTCCACAATCGCGACTCTGCTACATCTGTGAAAGAACCGTTAACTGCCTTGGACGAAATATCTGTGCCAACAAGTGTAAATACGAGTGATACAGAAGAGATGAGTGTGAAGCTGCCGCTCGGACCCTCAACCTCGGCAGCACAGGAACTTAACCAGAAACATGAAGGGAATGTTGTCGATCCTGACGTGATTTTGAAAATTAAAGAGGTGTGTGTTGCTTGCGTTCTTTGCTTATTTTCCGATGAATGTGTCTTTGTTGCTGAAAGTTTTTAGATTTTCTGACTACATTTGCATTCCACCCCATGCAACGCTCGATGTCGTGCGGTCTGTTTTGCTTCAGTCATATCAAGTGTCATTTCAGCCAGCAAAAAAATTCCAAATCATATGGCTAGTCAGGCTATCCCTAACCCAAGTAACAAGTAAAGTCAGGCCAGTCTTAGCCATAGTTAAGTATGTGGTTGATAAGTTGTTACGAACGGCTGATTTATGCGAAACGGCTGGTTAATGAAGATCATAAGGGAATTGGCCAAAGTAAGGCCGGTGGGCGGTTAACATCATTTCAACGACCACGACGTTGGCTCGTGTTATTAGGTGAGTGTGCTCTTTTTTCTGCCAGTTTTCTAAAAGTGTGTGTGCGTATAACAGCAACTGTGAATAACCTCGACTAACTCTTTGGACCTAATGGTACCTTGAGTCGAGTGTAATTTTCAAGTGACCTATGGCAGCTGTAAATCACGTACGGTGATTAAATTCTGCACGGGATTGTAGCAAACTCGTCCTTCAACTGAAAACCAGGGCGCAAAAAAGACATATACTCATTTATTCATTTTCTTCAGTTGTCTATGTTTTGTTTGCGTACGATAGCGTTGCTGGTTTGTAAATTTCAGTTGACGTCGTGCTTACCGATTCTTATGTTATTAAAACGGCGGATCACTAAAGACATTAAAAATGTGTTTTGTTTTAATTACTTCTTGAAACCAGTAACCACGAAACGTAGAATTGAAAAAGTTTGGATTTCGAAGTTCCGCTGTGTCACGTGCTTGTTGCGTCGCGAATGCTGCAGGAGAGCTTAATGCTGGCCGTTGGATATTGTAGGAGGTTCGTTCTGCCGTAAGCGAAGAGCTGAAAGCACTGCGGGAGGAAATCAACTCCAAATTACTACTCCGCACAATAAAAGGTGAGATGTTCGTATTAAATATGCGCGTGTTCCACTCGGGGCTTTGGTGGACTTAGCCATCCCAATCCAAGCACAAAGTCCCCCAAATAGAAATATGAAACACCATAAATCAGTGGAGTATTTATCAAATTTTCGATGTCAAGCCCCCCTGCACAAACGTAAAGCCCTGTTGAAGAGTTTCTGGCGACGGTTCTGGTTCCTCTATCGCAGTTTGCACACAACCCAAGCGTGTGTCGTATGAAGACTGAACGCCGCCCTTTTGTATCAATGGTATTGTTTTACAAGGCTAAACCAATCGGTTATATTCTTTTGAATGCTGAACACTTGGTTACCCGTCATCATCGACCTGCGCTTGTGCAAGTGGCTCCTGTTGCCAACGATTGGCCGGTGCCTAGCAACACATTGTTTGCATTCTTCAGAAAAGAAGCGTCCACCGCACGCAGACACCTCCGACGATTCTTACATGGAACAGACACGCTCACCGAAAGCTATCAAGCGGGAGATCAGGTACGGGCTGCAGCAATTCTCCTCCACTGAGCACCCAAGCTGCCGGCGCTGTTTTTATTCTGCGAAAACGCCTACCATTTCGTGCGCCGTTAACTGCGGTGCTTCTGACAATATTCATGACTAACATTGGTACCTGTATTGTTCACACCAATTGACATTTTTTACCACCGCAGGTTTGCTTCATAGTGAAACATGTATCTTTTGGAACTAGCGGTGATCACCAAATATAAAAATACCTGCGATA
>JGI24021J15306_10011981_pt1 | contig 10771 bp, 8 predicted proteins | sample Ectturendosymbi1_FD_15306 | JGI IMG/M metagenome (IMG submission 15306) | reverse complement strand
CTAGCTTTTCTAAAAGTTTTTTTATGGTTCACAGTGTCAAATGCTTTGGAGAGATCTAGAAATATTGAACAAGTTACTAATCCCTGATCTAAATTATGGAGGCAGTAGTTATGTATTTCATTTATAGCTAATTCGGTAGATGTCCCTTCTCGAAATCCATATTGGCTTGGAGGTAATATGATAATAGCTCGTTTGTCTCAACATAAGAATAGAATCTAGAATAAAGAAGTTTTTCGAACACTTTAGTGATTGCAGGTAATATAGATATCGGTCGATAATTTGAGCAGCATTCTTTTGATCCTGATTTGTGAATGGGGATAATTTGTGCAATCTTTAAATGATCAGGGTACTCACTATCAAGGAAACATGCTAGGGATCCAGTAGTGTGAGAGAAATGACAACACATAATATAGGGATCCAGTAGTGTGAGAGAAATGACGATATTCTTACATCAAAACCTTGAGGTAAACAGCGAACCGTTAAAAGGAGCAGGGAGTAAAAAATGAGTCTGGTGGGGGTACACATTGGCGCACAGATACAGGCAACTGTTCCAATCAAGGTTTCAAATGCTTTGCAATGCATTTATCATCAGATCGACAGCGAAATAAATTTCGTAAATTTTGAGGCAGCCAATCAATATTCCTGATTTTTAAAGCAGAGCATGGGAGCTTTTCGTTATGCAAAAACAATATTGATGAGACACGTACACTGGTCCAACGCATCAACAACTATATCAGTTGGTCACCGTAGTGCCGGATTAACAATAGTAGCAAATGTAGCAAATGCTACGGGCCTCGCGCTTTTGGGGGCCCTGCGGTCCTTTGTGTTAAATTTGTTTTTATTGTATTTGTATGGAAGGGTGGATATCAGAATTTAGGCGCCCCAGGCAAACTGTGAGAAAGGGGGCCGTAGATTTTTTACAATGCTACACAGAAAATTCATTCGCTGACAGCAACTTAAATTTTTCTTTTTGTCTGGGAATGTGCTTCTTCGTGTGAAAGTCCATTTCACATTGTAAATTGTTTGAAGTCATTTGGTTTTCAATTGTTCTTTGTTTGCACTTTAAACTTGTTGAGGGGCCCCTTTTCGCACATTTTGCCATAGTTTTTGCTTTAATCTGACAAATATATGACTTGCCAAATGTTGATAAATGTAGCTGTACTAGAGTAATAGTCTTTTTAACAAAACAATGCAAAACCTTAGTGCAAAACTCTCAAAAGAAGTGCCCAAGACGACCACCTTAGTTCGCCGCTCCTAGTATCCAACCCATGATTATATGTTTACATTTTTTTCAGTGCAAGAAGTCACTATTTTGTCAAATTTGCCACAGAGAATTAAGCGAAAATTTTTAATAGAATGTTTTTACATTCGACTACTGTGATTTTAAAACTAAATCAGTTTACAGTTATTTGCAAAATTATAGGACCGTTCAAGAAATGATGCCAAATTGCAGCAATTTCCAGATCTTGCATGATTGTATTGTTATGAATAGCATTTAAACAAATATGATTACATCACATTGACCTGTTCTATAAGTTGCGTTAACTTGTTGGTACTTTCAAAGTGATTTGGCCAGTGGTGTAAACCTGGGTTTTGCACCCAAATCTGAGTTTTCATTGCCTTTCTGGGGTTTTCTTGTGGATATCTGGGGTTTTAAGGATTTAACTACGTAGCAGTGGTTCAAGATTGGGTATGATTTATTATGCTTCTTATTTCCAATGACATATTTCTTCATTTGGCTTTATCAAGGCACAATTAGTCTCCAGCATAACTGATGAACAAGCAACTGGCACCGTATGAGCTAGGGGTCTCAAACTGAAGATTTCTCCGTGTGCCACATGAGGACATATAGGCTAAGTAGAGCAACCAATTTTTTGACCTTAAAACTTAAAATTGTGACTTTATTTTGACCTATGAATTTTCTGCGTTTGCAATTGAAGCAAATTCATGCACTCTGTGCTCCAAAATTTTGAAAAATTTGCTTGTTTAATTTAGGGTATGATGTATTGATAAATACATTAATGACAACAGTTGAGTAAAAGCTGAGAACATCATAAAGGTGAAACTTATTATATGCATAATGGATTGATCATTTACCAAAAAAAGACCACGTTTCTTGCCTTAGCACGCCCATGCTACATAACATTCAATCGTCCAGCAGTGGGCAAGACAACATTGTTATGTCAAAAATCGCAACAAACCCATTGTTGTTACAGAATTGCAATTAAACTTGCAAAAACATATCAACATCTGTTGTTGTAGTTTCAATAAAATATAAATAAAGAGAAACAAATGTGTTGCAAGAAAAATTTAACCCAACGATAAATTTTGACTTAATGATAAATTTTGACTTTTTCTTGCCCTAATAACTTGGGATTCCCTCATGGTATGAACGTGAAATTTGGTTTGTAGACGTTTCATAAGCTTTGAAAAAGGCAGAAAAAATTTGACTTTGTTGACTTTTGGTTGCTCTACTTATAAGGTAACCATGGGTGCCTGGGTGGAGGAACCTTTTTCAAAGTGGGGGGGCACAAGTGCACGTCAAAAAATATAGAAACGTTTTGTGGTTTGAATGGCAACTATGACGTCACAAGCATTGAAATATGACGTCATCACCTATGCACTATGTGGAAGGTTTAAATTCCACTATTTTACACCACTATGAAAACGCATCGGTGAACCACCTGAAATTCAAATAGGCTGTTACAGGGGCGACCCAGGTGAACTGCGTCACTCGGGCTCATCATGCGATTTATTCTGACTGAATGAAACCGTTCGACCCTTGAAATTTCCATTTGTTTTCATTCTGGCTGGCATTACTGTTGCTCTGTGACGTTAGTTACGTGATAATAAATGAGAAGTTCTCATGATAACTATTGTTGAGTAACGTTGAGTAACGTAGCCTACGTCACGGAACAGTGATCACGCCAGTCAGTCCTCTGATTGCTAGGCTCATTCATATTAACCCAAGTTGCTGGACAATTTGTTGTTCGTTTGGAAGTATTGTCGAAATGGGAACTATCCATTGGATTGCACTTCACATCCAATGATCCATACCAGTGGTTCTCAACCTGGGATTCGCGCAGCCCGAGAAGATTTCCAGGGGTACTTGGATGGTAGTTGAGTTTTCATGTAGGCCTATTGCTATTTTTTAATGTCCTATACTAGAGGAAAATTCGTGCCGATTGAAAACTCCTTGTAGATTTTGCCTGATCTTGCGTTGTTGTGATGCAACAATGTGAAATCCACTGCTTTGCCAGTTACCTGAGGGTTCGGGTTGATTGTTTTATGACTCGGGGGTACTGTAGCAGTCGCGCTAGCGTTTTTTTGTGTGGTAGTTCCACTTCAGTACTTAACGGGAAAAGGTTGAGAACACCTGATCTATACAAATTCATTGCTTTTAAAAACATTCAGTTCGGCATGAATTATGTTTTAAAATATACTTAATTGCATAGGACAGCTCGGGCTCTGATGATTGAGCCCGAGGAAAGCGCGAGTGAACGAAGTCGAGAGAACGCCTACTTAGAACGATATTGTTTTATTCAGGCCACCTGCAAGACTGCAACATGAACGCGAAAGGGCAGACATGGAACGAAAATATATCAACAGTGACACGGTCCAAAGAAACGAGTCCGAGTTAACAACTTAGTGAAGTGGGACCGTGGGTGGTGGCACAAATATACAAAGCAAGCAGGCTGGCGTTCTCCGATATAAATCGTAATCGAAGACTCGGGCTGAGCCCGTGTACCGGAGTCGCCACTGGGCTGTTGCAAACACCACGAACACGGCTTAAAAAACAAGCAAAATTGACACAGTATTGATACCTGTCTTAAACACATTCAAAATCACAACTTTTCCACATTTTGAACACAGAAGTAGCATGACTGAATACTCATTAATACTCATTCTACAACTGCATTAGATACCGGTGTCAAGCGAAATTTCTGACCTCTGCGAAATTTCTGACCTGTTATTGTTTGTCAGCTATTTTGCTTGTTAGAGAAAAGGAACAAAGTTTGGCGATTGCTTTTTGGATGTGTGTTGTATAAATTAAAACTTTTTGTTTAGATATCAGATACCCACAACAAGCAACAGTACGGGAATAACTATAACCACTGAAAAAGATTGGGCTTAGTCTTAGACCTCAATTTTTTTTCTAACCCCAACAAAACCCCAACCCGACACACTTAACTAAACACTAAACCCTGCGCCTTAATCATCAGCTTTCTCAGCGTATTTGATATGTAGAACATCACTCTGCGCATGCGCACATGTCGTGAAGTCAGAAATTCCGCAAATCAGAAATTTCGCTTGACACCGGAATGCAAAGACAAGACAAAGCGTATGCAGCAAGTTGTCGCCTGTATGGATGTCAGTTGTGTTCTCAATGCAGAAATAAATATACCTGTTTAGTGTTGCCAATGGAAAAGCAAAAACACAACTGAAATTGATTTGTCAAATATTTCATTTTGCGTATAAGATTCAGCAAAATTTCACTATTTAGAATGGCGTTGAAACGCTTGAAATTACACCAAGTTTTTGATGGTGCGGCACGAACTTTTTCCGACACACAAGTATGGGTATCGGAAGGGGGGCAGGAATTTGAAAATTTAAGCAAAAAAGGCTATTTTCTTTGTTTCGAGTGCAATAAAAACCAAATTTCACCACTTTTCGCCCCCTCTAGAAAAACGTTTGGAAAAATCCACTAGAACCCCCCCTGGAAAAATCCTTCCGATGCCCATACACACAAGCATGTAAAATTACACCATTTTTGTAAAAATTATGTTCAATTACACCATCTGGCAACACTGTTCAACAACACCACTGCGGTAAGCAAGCCATAGCAGGCTGACAGACTGTGCACGGTGTATTCTGCCAAACATTACAAAATCCTGCCAGATTACAAATAATACATTACAAATAATATTGAGAAAATACTGGCAAAATTCTGCTACATTTTTTCATTAAACAAGTTACTTTAACGATGGACCCAATACTAATTTTGTTACTTAAACTTATTTAGGCAAAATCGAAATTCAAAAGTGGGGGCCAAGTCCCCCCAGAAATAAAAGTGGGGTCTCCCCGTTCCGCCACCTATGAAGGTAACCCGCCGGCCGCATAATATCGCCGACGTAACAATGTCTATCCCTGAACTTACTGGAAACAGCTTTTACATTTAATCTGTATTTCCTGCGAAAGGTATCATCCAGAGGTGGGCAGTAGCGAGCTATTTTTCCAGGAGCGATAGCGTAAGTGCCGCCCTTTTTTGAAAAAAATACTGCATGCGGTAGCGAGCTATCAGCACTTCACCATTACCGCTCATGGGCGTCCGCAGTGGGGGGAAACGGGCAGTTACTCCCCCTGGAAATTTGGTCTAAGAAGGAAAAATTTCTTGAAAACGAGAAATCAGCAGTTTAATTCCCATTAATTGGGTTAATTCTAGCAATGACAGTTTGTTTGCCGATGTGACACCCACATACACTGAACAAGAGTCAGTTCACTGCTCTGGTATAATGCAGTCATGAAATTGCTGCTCACTAAAGCCGCTCTTTTGGCTGCAAATGAAGGTTGCGAAACTCGGGTGCGAATTGTTCTACTATTATAGCCTTTGCTGCGTCACAAAAACAGGGCAAGATATCTTTAGATTTACTTCAAGTTACGGTCTACGACGGTAGCCGTTTTGCTGCATGTAACTGTTGAACATTGCTCTCACTTTTAGAGATTTTTACCCTAGACTGGAACTTTTGACCCTTCGTAGGGATTTTCGGAAAAGTATGAAAATGTGTGAAATGAACTATTTCAGTTTGTTTTGCAAATCATATTTGGTTCTATTTTCAACATTTATCATTGGCACACCGATTTTATGCTGCACCACCACAGATTTAGGGACTTTTTAGTACTGTTCTAGGTATTTTTGGAGTTGAATTTGTGAGAGCACTGCTGTTGAACACAGACATATTGGCAAGTAATGCAGCGAGACAGCGACTGCTAATAGCGGCAAGCCACGTAGGTTTATACCAGTGGTGATCGAACTGCGACGAGCCAACATATTTTGTGTGGCTCTTATAGATAAATAGAAATATCTCTAATTGACAGAAAGTTGTTTCCTCGTGTTTAAGGATTGTTTCATTTATCAATATGTTTACAGGAGCTCGTAAGGCAGGGGCGGATCTAGTCAGTAAACGTAGGATGGGCGATTTCAGTAATATTTGCTAGTCAAGTCTTACAATGGTTTCGCTACTGTAAGAGAGATGAAGTATACTTCACAACACTGCTATGACAAAACAATGGACGGCAAAAATGGCCTTAGATCGCGAATGTTGTTTTCCGAATTGTACACAATTATGGTGAATAAAGTTACTTTTGCAGGTTTTAGGGGGGCGATAGCCCCAATCGCCACCCCTGGATCCGCCCCTGCCGTAAGGTTAGTTACCAGTGAATCCACGCGATTCGATAACAAAGATAGTGAACCCAAAGCTCAAGTCAGGCTACTTAAGTTTCCAGAAGAAAATTCAATTTTTTCAGACACATTATGTCAAAAGCATTCTGTCATTTTTCCAGTGTCAGAATGGGAACGAATGCTTTTCGCTAAAAGGCAATTGCAGGACCACAAAGTGGAAGAATACAAAAATAAATTGTAACACTACTGGGGAGTTCCAAGCCGGATTTGACCATTTCCAAGAGTTATGTTGAATCCATGTTTTGTATTTCTTGTAAATCCATTCATCGTTAATGTAGTCAGTGATGGCCATCCAGTTCGCCAACCGTTTGTCACAAACCTGTCTGCTATAAAAACGAAACTGACTGGCTCTAAAAAAACGCCACTCTACAATTAATTTCTGGCCACAGGTTCCAGAAAATACCCCAGAATTTAAAATGCCAGCACGCAACTCATTTCTGTATATAGCACGACATATTGCTGTGACTTTTTTCTCTGTTGTGAAGATCCTAAAATCAAACTATTGTGCAACCCTGAAAAATGAACACTTGGAAGAATTAATTCGCACAGCTTTAACAAGGAGTTGTCCAGATTTTCGGGGACTAGAAAATCAAACAAAAACTTATCATTGCCAATTACTGTACACCATTTCATGTAAAACTTGCATTTTTACCGTATTTGCGTAGACCAGGGGTCGGAAACCTACGGCTCGCGGGCCGGATCCAGCCCGCCAAGCAAAATCGTCCGGCCCGCAGCCCTTTTACAACTTGTAGTCTGTTAACTGTATGACTCGCCTAGTGGTATTATATTTTAAGAATCTGCCCTACTTGCAACTTCTTGTATTGCATACGTATGAGCAATTACCTATGAGAATCTGCACTTTGCTATAAATGTACTGTATGTCGTATTTTGGGCTTTCGTTATGAACTGTGAAAACCAGGAGTTAATCTGATTAAAATTCCATAAATTCTCAAGTTTACAAACATCATCAACAGCTAAGGGAACGGAATTGTTTGTGGAAGATTAGTAGGCCCGCCATACCTTGCAGAGTTTGTTTTTGGCTCGCGACAAAGGAAAGGTTGACGACCCGTGGTATAGATATTAGACACTGACACACTACAAACTGGTTTTACGGGTTGCTGGTGTTCTTTGTTTTTGCAAATGTCTCTTCCATTGAACAAGTTTGCCCACCCCTGGTTTATACTATGTGTAAAGAAGCACGAGCGAAAAAGAAGCATTGCTGCCAACAAAGGGCATTTTTTGCAACCAATGCTCCCTCAAAAATGCGCAACTGCGCAGTACCACCAGACCATTTCTGCAGTAAAATCTCATCTCTTACAGCATTTCCAAAACAAAGGAAATACAAGAAAACAAGGGAAGCTATTCGAATTAAATGTGAAGGCTATTTTCTTCGTATTTTGATACAATTTTATACTTCTAATAAAACAAAGTTTGTAATTCATTTAGAACTCTGCTTACTCAGTCTTAAAATATCCATGCTCACTAAAACAAACATTTGCATAGTGCAAATTTTTTTAGAAGGAAAACCCTGTCGTAACATTGGGTATTTTCTTTGTGGCGTAGAAAGGGTGAAGCGTTTTGTGTACGTCCATTTGCGTTGCATCGTCAACAACCTGAAAAGGATAAGCAAAACGTTGACTTTGCCCACCCTTGGAAAAATTTCTGCAGACGCCCATGTTACCGCTACTCGCTACTTTGGCGTGAGTAGTGGCCAAACGAAAAAGTTCGCACCAACAGGGAAGAAAATTTAACGAAATATGCCGGGTCTACATGTGAACACGTAAAGAAAGCAGAAAAAATAGGAAGAGTAATTATTAGAAAGATGGAGATATGCATCCTCGATCTCATTCATCTGTAGTGTTTGTTTGTTCCTTATCATTGCGATGTATGTTTAAGCCTCGTGCGTTGAGTGTGGGAGTGAATACGTTATACACAATAAACCAAACCAAGGATAAGCAGAAAAAGCAAGACTCATAATCGACAATGAAAAACAAGATCCATTTCAGTTTGTGAGTGTTTGATTGTGATGTTCAAGATGCTTCATTATTAGGCTACTTGTATCTTTAATAAGCACAAAACATGTTCTTCTTTCATTTCAAATTCTTGTAAGCAAATTTGAGGGGTGGAAAGGGCGGCACTTTTGTGGTCGGCCCCGTGCGGCACTTCACCTCGCTACGCCACTGGTTACAGCATATATTTTAGAAAATCCTGCAATATAGGGGAAGTCTATAGATATCCATGAAAGGACATTAGGCCTAGTGCATTCACTGTAAATTTCAGTGAGACTCTTCACAGTCTCAGTGACATGAAAATACTGTATGTCATTTGTTGGGATATCAAGATAAGTTGCTCGATCACTCTGTAACTTCTCAAGTAAGAAATTATGTTGATGCCTACAATATTTATAACTGCTTGGAACTCACATAGGTAAACCTACCATAATAATACCAACCAGTGGCGACTCCTGGTGAAATTGGCCGGGAGGGCTGCGAAATTTCATCTCTGGTTGAACATATGGGATTGTCACCCTGGAGTTGCCTGTAAAAGGCGGACCTCCGTAAAGAGTGGAGCTTGGTTGCGGAGGTTTGATGACATAACCGGAGTGGAAGAAAGTTGCGTTGCAAAAGGAATATACAGAAAAAAAGCAAAGGATAAATATTTTGTTATTGAAAATTAATATGCCCTTCCCCCAAGAATCTAATGCATGGATGTTTGCGTTGTTTAAAAATTTTATACATTCACAACTGTTGACACCTATTTTTTTGTCCCCGAACCGTTGTGAAACTCAGACAAGAAAAAATTATCAAACTTAAGAATAGACTTTTACTGTAGTGTAATATCACCTTTTGCAATAAAATTATTTTTACTATCGTTTAGTTCTCATTGCTCAACGCAAAATATCGGTTTTAGCGACTCCGGTTACGTCATCAAACCTCCGCAACCAAGCTCCGCTGTACACGGAGCTCCNCNNCCTGGCTGTTTTTATAATTAGTGGCGTTTCCAGTCACTCCAGCAGTCCTAATCGTATCAAACTCGTAATTTTCAGTTGTCCTTATTGATACATAGAAAACATTCACTTTAGTTTAATGAAACCAAACCCTAAAGCGTAAAAACGAACACAAAAGAATGAAACCGGTGCCATCAAAAGTATGACGCATAACTACTGCCATCAAAGCTGCAAAGGCAAGAGTCGAACCCAGCACCACTCGCATACTAAACTTGGAATATTCTGCTCGACTACTAAGGCGCTATTGTTAACGAGACAAAGCTTAGCATTTTATTCAAACCATGTCATGGCAGCAGACCGAGGCTAGAGCCACTTTCTTTGAGCTGGTACTTTCATCATGTTCTTTCAAATGAAATTTAAATTTTCCAAAAAATTTCGAACAGTTTATGATTTTACACACGATTTCTCGTTTTTTTATCTGGATTGTTCTGCTTTTCCAGTGAAAGTTTGTATCCTGAATCAGTTACAGCGGCAATGTTCACCTTACCAAAAAATTAAAGGTCTACTTGAATGCTTATAGGCTTACCAGATTTCTCATGCTTGAAAATTTTCATATTTCAATGTTTTAAATCAGTCATATCTTTTGTTGTCCAAGAATGATATCCACCAACTACTGCCTTACATCTTCAAACGCCAACCCTAGAAAGCTCATCAGCTTAGCCTACTGTTGCAAGTTGCACTGGTGCAGATAAAGGAAGGATTGTATTTTCGCAGCCCGAGATTGGCGACCAGATTTGAATCCAATGCCGCCAATATCGCCAAAGTACTAGTAAAAGCATTGTTAAACTTAATTATAAAATTCATTATCCAAGAAATTCAGGTAGTAAAAAACAGTCAAGATTATATTTCCTCCGTTTTTTTCTTTAAAAATTCATCGTNAAAATATCAAAAACGCTTTGCGATAAGCAGATATACCACCATGTTTTTTGTAGCCAATTGTGTGGTTTCTTTCCTTTAGGGCTGTGCCGAAGACAGCCCCGAAATCGCGAAATTCATCGGCAAGTGTGCTGAAAACGTTGTTGCATTGGTTTGGTTTTGTTGCATTCCTAGGAAATGTTGAGCCAAAATGGTATCGGAAGTACCTAAAATGATTGTGTTGTGAAATTTTCGTAACTAAATCCAAAATTAAAGACGAGTTTGGCGGAATTTTTTGCCTTACATTTTTCAGGGAGGGCTGCAGCCCAGCAGCCCGTCTAGACGAGCCGCCCCTGATGAGCAGTCAATGTCTAAATCTTCGACCATTTCATGAGCGCATATGACAACATCATTGTATCCTGTATCACGGTATTTTTCCAAAAACTTTT
>JGI24021J15306_10011977_pt1 | contig 10772 bp, 5 predicted proteins | sample Ectturendosymbi1_FD_15306 | JGI IMG/M metagenome (IMG submission 15306) | reverse complement strand
AGACTCGACCTAGTTTCCAATGAAAACTTTAGCGAAACACTTTGGCCTAGTGGTTGGGCCCTAGGCCAAGCAACATGTGCCAAAATGACCCTAAAGCTACTTAACTTATGACGTCAGTCACAAACAATCCGCACCCCCCAACCAAAAATTTTTTTTCGAGTGCAATCTACTAGACTGGCCGATCCGTTTGAGCCATTGAACAGCTCTCTAGCGCAATCGACAGAGGAGCTTGGGAGTTGGTAAGGCAACCAAACACTGCTATTTTTTAGGCCGAAATCGAAGTATGAATATACCGTAGACCGGCTCTCAACGTGTTAATGTGCGTTGTTGAAAAATCCCATGGCCATAATAAAGCTATGAAAAGAAAGCTTGTGTGAACCAACATCATCAGACTCAAAATTCAAAATTGTGTCCACGCTCTTGATAATCTGCTTTCTTAGAATACAATCTCTTTGTTGATACTTTTGTATGGCTGTACCATAAAAAATAAAACCTTCTGCATATTTTTTACAAGCGAATGCGCTATTTCATGATTTTTCCATCATTTGACGACAGCTATGTCTGTTTTGGGCGGTTTTATGAAAGCAATTTGAAGGTGTTGATATGGTGATTTAACACTTGTGAAATGACTGTGTTGCAACCTCTTGGTCAGTGTGGCGTTGAATGCACATTGTGCAATTCATCACAAATAGGATGTGCGCAAAGAATAGCACCCTTATGTAAGTGGTGCAAAGAACCAATAATAGAGCGACCACGGTGCATGAACTCTATTGTTACTTGCTACCACAGTATGAAGCTTTGCACGCTTGCCACTCCAGCGTTCTGATCGCAAGAAAATAGTGCTGTGACCAGCAGGTCGCAACCAGGGTTGGGCAATTAAGCAACCCCCTGAAATTTTTCAATAACATGTTTAGTTGTTTGGTACAGCAACAAGTTACAATTATTTTGACCCCAAAATATTAGCTGGTTGTGGTGACCAGATATGAAGGTCATGCCAAGTGCAATGTTGAATGTGCAAATCACCATGAATGGAATGTGTGTGAAAAATAGCACCCACATGTAAGTGGTGCTAACAACCAATAATAAGGATTGCGGCATGTGATCTCTATGATGCTTCCTGCCCCAGTATGAAGTTTTGTGTCCATGTCACTTAGGCTTTCTGATCGCAACAATGGATTGTATGGACACCCAACTCAGTGTTGGGAAAACCTAGTACAAAACATGTCTCAAGAGTTGGCGCTCAAAGGCTTGTGGAGAAATGTATAATTGCATTTTTTTCAAGTAATTGTTGGTTACCTTGTTTTTTTATGCAATGGATTCAAGAAGCTTATTTCTGTGGAAGTTCTTATTCTTCCAAATTAGAACAGGTGTTCAGTGGTGACAACTTNTATGTTTTAACTGTCTCTGTTGGCTAGTTTATTGTGGTTTTCATTGAATCCATGTGCTATAGACAGGGGTGTAGTGCTATGAAAANAGGTGTGGGAACGCCGTTCCCACATGTTCCGACCTCACCACANCCCTGATTTAGGTTAAAGTCAAACTCTAACACCAAACATCGCTCAGATGCTCTAACACACAAAAAAGCTCCTTTAGTTCTCGCAACCCACTGAGGCAAGCTGTAATCTACTCCGCAACAGCTTGAAAACTTTAAGACTAATTACTTCTCTGAAACGAAGGTAGCAGAGTTATGATAAATGCAAGCAATCAGACGAAGCATGGAGTACGCACATGGGTGTCCACAGAATTTTTTTCCAGGGGAGGGTAACCTCAACATTTTGCTAATCCTTGTCAGGCTGCTAACGATGCAATGCAAATGGACGTTCACGGATCGCTTTACCCATTCTACACGGCAACACCACAAAAAAAATGCCTCATGTTACGACAACAGTCAGAAAAAATGCAGTTTATTGGCAACCATAGCCAGGTTTATTGCAATAATTTTCAAAAAATGCTATCTGCAGATTTTCAAAGCAAGTTACTTATTTTCACAGAACTATTGCCATGGTCGTTAACGAAACCACAATTTATGGCTTTATTTTACCAAGCAATTAGAAGAGCTGGAAATATCTGGGATCCCTCCCAAAGCGATCAATCACCTCAATAAAAGTTTGCTTCTCTTTGCTAATTCTTTCAAGGGAAACGCTCATAGATAAACTGGACAAAAGACCGAGTCAGAAGTCAGAAATAAACATTAACTATTGGAATGTATTTCCCACAAGCCTGCATAGACGCAGCCTATTCTAACAAGCCACGTAGTTTTATACTGTGCAAAAAGAAGCTTGCGTAATTGTATCTGTAGTTTGATTAAGCCAGTGTGGGCCAACTACAGACCCGCAGGCCGCATGTGGCCCGCCACAGCATCAGGGTTGTTGCTAGCGGGGGGGGAGGCATTGTTGCCTAGCCCGTCATTTAAAATCTGTGCCCCCCATTTCATGTTTTGCCCTCCAGTTGCTGCACACATCCAATATTGCACTTAAAAATGTGCCCCCCCCCTTGTGGTTTTTGGCTCCCCTGCTGCAAAATTCTGGCATCAGGCCTGCATAGCATCTTCCGTAGCCTGCAGAAGCATTAAAAAAATAATCTTCAAATCTGAAACTTGTTAGAAAACGTGAGAGGTTACATTTGTCTCACTAACTGCTTGCGCTGGATAAAGTGCATACGCACAAAACAAAGAATGATACCATCTGTGCACCTTTGTTTTATTTATTTATTTATTTTACGTCAAATTAGAAGGTACGGCCCTCCGCTAACCCCGCGTTGGGCACCTGTCTGGATAACCTCTGTTTTTTTGGTGCGTAACGTTGTCTTAAGAGTACATTGGCAAAATGAACTCAGTACCACCAAATAAATCTGCCTATCTATCCGCTAAATGTGGCCTTGTCAAAGTGATCCCGAGACATTAATTGCCCATCCCTGCAATGGGTATCTTAAATTGAACTAGCATAACATCTTTTAATAAAAATGTAGAAAATTAACAGTCTTAGGGACATTTCTGAGCTTGTGGAAATTAGTCATCCAAGACAGATGTCCCAAATTGAAAATTTCACACTAAATATACACTAGATGTTTGGAAACATATACAGTACGTATGTGCGTGAGACGAGAGTACATTTTCTACGATGAAGCAAGTCAAATTTAAAAACAGAAATCGAATGGCAGATGAAACACTGGTTGACAGTCACTGACTTGCTACCACTAACACTGACATTGATAAAGGAATAATAGTGTCTCGAACAGAGACGTCCTACTGATAGAGATTCTAATAAATTGCTATTTGGTATTGTGTAATAATTTCAAGCACGCATTCACTTATCTTCGATTTTTCAGTGTTTAATCTTGTCGATCCATTGTTCTTGTTATACATCATTTTTGCTAGAAATGGCCCACAAGTTGTCACGTTTTGTAAAATGGCCCATTGGTCAAAACGAGCTGGCCCATGCTGGCATAAAGCTATTCGCTCAGGCACATTATTAACACTCANTCTCAAAGTAACAATGGATTTTTCAAACTTGTGGAAGCACTGCTACAAATTGACTCGAATGCTTTTTTAACACCGTATAAAGCTACTTGCNTTACTGCTAACAGTAGTCACTGCCTTGCTAAATTATATGCCAAGATGTCTATGTTCAACAGCCACATGCGGCAAAACTTCTACCANCACAGTACTTGAAGTGATCCTTTCAGGATTTGTTGCCATGCTATTGTTACGCAATAAAGACCAATGATAGAACAATCTGCTAACAAGTTTTGCAACCTGCCTCTGCAGGGAACAGAGCGGACATGAGTGAACTGTAAGCTTATCACTGCATGACACCAAAATCGTGAACCTGGCTCTTGTGCAGTGTGGGTGTTATACAGGCAAACAAACTGCCAATGCAAAAATTAGGCCTACATCAATTAATCAGAATTAAACTGCTGATTTCAGGTTTTCTAAAAAATTTTGGTTCTATCCCAATTTCCAAGGGGATCAAATGCCCGTTTTGCCCCTCCTTGCCGACGCCCATGAGTATGAAAATGCCATTGTTGATGTCACAAACAGTAATTACACAACCATACTACGGTGCTATGCACGACATAACTTGTCATTCATTCATTTATACTGCTGCAGGCGCCACACGCAGAAATTGAAATGAAAAATTTAAATCTTCAAGTAACGTTACTTGTGCAGAAAGGTGAGGGAACACCGTTCCCACACGTTCCCACCCCACTACACCCCTGGCTATACATATGTGTGTTCTGATGTTAATGTATTTTTTATGCTTCTGGAGAGAGAATTTATTCTAGGGGAATCACAAAATACTGACTATGAGCGTTTTCTTATGGTTTGCTTTGAAACAAGGGTGTGCACTGTGCAGAGGTATGGTGATACCAGGGGCCTGTTTTTTTTCTGAGACATTTCAGTAATTTTTGAGATAAATTTTGGTCATTTGTCTCACTGTTGTATTAAAAGTAAAAACTCACCATAGCATTGTTCATTAGCCTATATTTTCAAACATTGTGACTGAAATGACTAAATTTTTTCAGTCATTTCAAAAAATTTATGTTTATGACTGAAAAAAAAAAACAGCCAGGGGCAACTGCTTGATTGTAATGTCCCTAGGAATGTGAGAAATATGGGCAGTTGAAGTTTGTGAAANCTAGTGTTGACAAAAATAAGTTTTGAAAAATNAAATACATGCAGTACGTCTTTGTAGCTTTACAATATAAAAATTTGAAAAGCATCTAGCATTTTAATTTTTGTAATTTCACTCTGTAGATGCCCGGGGCCATCACCCCATTCGACCCCTTCTGCACGCCACGTCTTTAAAATACCAATACCAGTCTTTTTTGTGGATTATGCCACCAGTAACTGAGGGCTGTCCTATCAGTCATCTATGCAATGCTTCACAATTTAGTGTTGAAATCCTGGACCCAGTACTAAATGATAAATGAAATGTGTACGGACTAGCTGGCTGAAGTGTTGTTACATTTCAAATTTTGTTTTTTGTTGATGTGATTTGCAAAACTGTGCGATGCGAAATTTCAAAGTTTTATGCTAATCATTTTCTCAAGTAATGTTTAAAACAACAATTTACGTGCAGACTTTATCTGCTCGAATTTGCTCCAAGAAGATAATCCTCAGCCACTTGAGTATCTTTACTTGCTGCTTGACAGTGAAGGTTATTGTGGAAATGGTCCTGCTGTAGATAACAGCACCAGCCCATATCTTGTCTCTGAGTTGAAGCTCTTGATCAGCAAGGTAATTTTGTGTGATGAGGTTTTTCATTGTATGTAGCCCATGATGTCCTCATGATATGATTTTAACAGGAATTCATTCAACAGAATGGTTTGCAGTAATCATTGAAAGAAGTACTCTTAATCTCCGTTCTGCAGTTTGTTTGGCTCACTCAGCAGCAGAGGCAAATCCTGTGAGGGGGTAACTGGTGCGATTGTCTCCCCTAAAACCTATAAAGCAACATTGTTCACCATGATTTTTGACAATGCGGAAAACAGCATTGGTGCTATAAGGCCATTTTGTCATCCATTGCTTTGTCACAGCAGTGTTGTGTAGTATACGTCATCATTCTTACAGTAGGGAAGCCGTTATGAGTCTTAACTACCAAATGTTACTGAAATCGCCCCCTCCAACCCTACTTGCTGGATCTGCCAGTAATCAGCAGAATCAATTGTGCTAAGGGGATGGTGTGTCTTAGTGAATAAAAGACAAAAGCGGTTGCATGTTTTAAATGCATTCAATGTTACCTTGTATAACTGAAAGTAGTTGGGAAAAATCGAATTCCTCTTTGTATACAGGACAATCTAGTCCAACTGCAAGCCCACAGGCCTTGTTTGGCCCGCAGACAAGAATTTTAAGGCCCAAGAGCGTTCTCAATATTGATGTTTAATGTTCTTGCAAGAGCACGTTCTTTCAATCCACCAGTCGGCCACACAAGATCTCGGGGCAGGTGTTGAACAGCCATTCAATTGTTTCGTCATCCAGAACTGTCAAGATATGTGCTCCATGGGGAGGTCGATGGATTGTACAATGAAGGGCAACATGGTCGACAATCCGTTCTTCTGCTCCACATTCAGAAGCCACAGCAAAGGCAATATGCATTTGTGTAAGCAGGAGCGGAAACGTCCGACACTGATATGGAGGCGGTTAAGCCAGACCCAACCTATTTTTGGCAGGTCCATTCCAAGAGGATGGGTGCCAACGTCGGGAATGAAAGTTCAGAGTCTCATAGGGCTCTCTAACCACTCCGCATTCCTTCGGTGATCCGCCCAGAGCGCCGCACTTCTGTTGTTGTTAGATGAACTCATGAATTGCTGCACACGGCAGGTACAAATGGGTGTCTCAATTTGAGATACCGTGCATTCCCACTCAGTGGGTCAGGTAAGCGCTGAGTGGAGCTGTTGTCCAGGCCCCATGGCACGACATGCTAGAGACAGTGTGTCTTGTTCGCAACTACACTCAACAGGTTGAATGCCCGTGAGAATAGGAAGATTGTCCGCTGATGTAGGACGCATACATCCAGTCACAGCTTACAAGGCGTCGTTGATGACAGGATCAATGAGGCGGGTGTGAGCACAGCAGCACCAGGCAGGAGCGCAATACTCTGCTATTGGTACAGGGCCAAGGTGGCTGCTCGCAACGTTGTTGCCCCAGCCCGAGCCAGCAAACCGCTTCAGAGTGCGATGCGTGTCGTCAGCTTTTTGCAAAGTGGTTCGATGTATCGGCGATACGTGAGCGTCCTGTCCAATGTTACTCCGCAGTTTTTGGGATCGGAGCAAAAGGGCAGGGTTTTGTTGTTGAAGTTGACTTTTAGCTCACGTTCAGTTTCCTTGTTGTTGAGATGGAAGATTGCCGATTGAGCTTCACCTTTCAGGTCTGGACATGGGCGCAATTTTGTTGTAAAATTTGGGGGGCCAGCTTCGTGTGAAACCAATATAGTCACTAGGTCGATGCAGAAGTGAAGTTTTATAAATGCAGATTTCCAATCTTGTTTTTCAGAGGTGTTTTAAAAGCAACACTGATCACGCTTTGCTTTATCCTTACAAATGATGTTCAAATTAATATCCTGAAGTTGCTACTGGACACGGACACACGGTACTATCAGGGCCAGCCTTAAGCCGATGCAACCGATGCGGCTGCATTGGGTCCCGCGCCTCAGGGGACCCCGCGCCATGGCGTTTGGGCAGGTTGTTTACTTTTGCCAGATACTCCTTGCGTCCGATAATTGTAGAAAGACTGATGAATTTCAATGTTGGCAAATAATTATCTCGTTTGAATGAACGATAAATTTCCTCAAGTTAGTATCGAACGTTATCAAACGTGCTCAATTCTCATGCTGAACGTTACATCTGCGCTCCACCACGTCCCCCTCTCTATGGTTAGAATTTGTTTGTTAGTAGCGCCAGTTGAGACTGAAGTAGATCTACAGCTACTGTAAACAAGATGTGTAGTGCTTCAACTCGCAATGAACAGGTCAAGACGAGTGTCTGTTGTATTGACTTTGATGGCAGTTTTCTCAATGTGACATGTTTCAATTCTCGAAAGATTCTTCTGCTTTGGAAAGTTTTTGGATGGTTGCGGGTAATCTGCATTTTATCAAAGGCTCGCAGTTTTGCTTCATGGAAGATTTAGACACAGACTGAATATTTCATTATTTTGTCAAAATAAAATTAATTGTACCACATTAAAACAAACGACAAAAGATGAGATGTTGCTGGTCCTGTGGAGACTAAAAATCTCATGCAAACCAGGGAAAAATTTTGTGAAGTGTTCGCACTTAAATTTGCGTCCTTTTCTTTGTCCACAAAAGTGATCGGCGTTATTTGTCGATCGTGCAAATACTTTTATCATTTGGTATCACATCAAACTTTCATTGTGATTTGCCTATTTGCGAGCGTAAATGGGTTGAAAAACCACCACTTCAAAGTCCATTCAGGTTCATAAACATAAAGGACACTTGAAAGCAGCCTAGGCTAGGCAAAAATTGTGAATGTCATCCAGCACACTCGTTCCTGTTTATCAATATATTGGGCGGCTAAATGCTTGTTTTCATCAATCAACCATGCGCATGATATACTGCGCTTGATAAATGTGTCTACAACTGTGACGTGGTAGTTAAAAATCATTGTACATTAAATTTCTAATTCATAGAAAACAGTTTGCATTGCAAGTCTGTGCATAATGAAGCATAATCAGTAAGTTCTATTATAAACTTGGGCTTTTGGGGAGCTTCGGGCAGATGCATGGATTGCTCTCTTGTGAAGTATGCTTTTTTCGTGTATTTCGTCATAAAGCGGATAGTTGATCATGCGCCCAGACGTTATCTTTATGCAAGAATGCGTCAGCGTTTGCGGTTACCAAAAGCGAGAAAAGTAATCAGTTCATGTGCAGTTCTCTCCAAGTCAGTTATTCTTCGAATGAAAGTGCCGTTCAACAAGAGTCAAGTAATTGCATTGTAAGTTCCGTTCGCTTGTCAGTTCGGTTTGGTTGACGTAACTTTGCACTTGCGCTCACCACTGCATTGCAGAGCTTCCTTTACAACTTTCGGCTTGATCACGAGTGGTAGCAGTACACTGTCTAATCCAGCTATGTCCAACCCAGGTGGCTTACTGAGCCAGAAATTATGTCACTACCTTAACCAGGGCCGCACATTGAAGGACATATTGAGGGCCACACATTGAATGACTTACTTTGATCTTAGCAAACTAAATTTAGCTTAAGCTAGTGTACTGAAAGCGTTCGAATCCTAACTGCGATGGTAACAGACGTGATAAAGTGGCACTGAGGACCACCTGCATCAAAAATGTCAAATTCAAGATTATCAAAATAAAGAAAGGTTGTCAGTATGCAGGACATTTTTATTACAGCAAAAACTTAAACTGGGCCGCACAAAACCTTCGCCTGGGCCGCATGAGGCCCGAGGACCGCGGGTTGGACATAGCTGCTCTAACCAAATGTCCACCACAGCAGCATGCTATTAATCATAAACATGACCGTAGCTGGGGCACACGTGAGCTATGCCCGCTCCCCATAAAGGAAACTATGGTACCATCATGTAGCTTAAATACAAATCAACTCAAATAATTTGCCGTATTTTTTATATTCATATAGTTATTTTGCTAAAATATCTTCATCAAAAAGGTCATAGCACGGTTGACTAAGCGCGATGATGTAATAACTCCACTGCTCAGAGGGGCCCCGCGCCTACGTCTTGCATTGAGCCCAGCATCTGCTAGGGCCGGCCCTGGGTACTATAATTCAGCAACGTGATCAGCATTCCAAACTTTCACAAGCGTACAGCGGGATCACACATAACGGCATCTGCTGTTACAAGTAAAAGTCACGAACTTGGTAACAAGTGATGTCAACATTCAGGATTAGCCAAGAATTTAATACTGATAGGCTATTTATTGACACTTCTGTTAATCAAAAGTATTGCTTGTTTGCACACGTATGAAATGATAATTCTGCTAGACTTTCAGCCCAGATAAATTCAGAAGCGTATGACTTGTGGAAAGTTCTAGCTTCGTCTACATCATGAAATGAGGCATCGGATGTTCACTGTCAAAGGCGAGAAGTGAAGTATCCGAAAACTGTCTGTTTCTTCTGCGTTTTTTCATGCCACGGCCGAAAGGTATGTCCCGTGAAGGGAAAATTTCGTCATATGTGTGAGAAGACGGCTCATTTCGCAAAGGTGTGTAAATCTAAGACCGATGTAAATCATAGTTTTGCTAAAAACGCACCTTACGGTCATAAAGCTAGTTTGTGCGCATTTCAGGTAGCACCCGAGTGTCTTACGCCTGCTACGGAAAATGTTTGCATCGCGGGACGTGTTCTTTGCGTTGTTTGACACTGGAAGTTCCAGTAGCTACGTAAATCAGAAAACTGCTAAAGCTTTAGGATTATGTGTTGAACCCTCTGTGTCTGAACTAGTAATGGCTGCGTCTAACCTGCAGGGCAAAGTACTTGGGCAGTGCATTGTCGATGTCATTACGAACACTTGTATGCCGGCGTGCGGTTGGGTGTAGTCGAGGATTTGTGTGCAGATGTAGTACTAGGACAAGATTTTCAGGCCAGGCACGTGATTAAGTATTTAAGGCGGTGTTTAAGTATGGTGGACCTGAGACAGACCTTCTTGTTGCTGGTAATTTTGAGACCTGTGCCATTTCTGCTGCTTCTGCGGGCATACCCTCTTTGTTTGACAACTTGCTTCCAGGATGTACACCCATTGCCGTAAAGTCACGAAGGTTCAACGAAGAGGATAGAGAATTTATTAGATGCGAAATTGTTCGTCTTTCCAAAGAAGGGATTATACAGCCTAGCGTGTCTCCTTGGCGTGCTCAAGTTGTCATCGTAAAAGATGCTCTTCTCCAGATCCTGGGAATTTTGAGTTGGTGCGTGCAGGAAGTGAAAAAAACGCATGACCAGGATTTGAGAGCTCATCCGGCGTGGAGTATAAACTCTACAAAATATAATCTCTTGGAGATTTTCCTGGCTTCAGGTGGTTGAGGGCGTTAGCAATGTCCTCTGGCCCGAAGGGGCCAGGGGGCCAGAGATCATGTTTCCCTCAGATGTTGAGACCTTACATAGGTCGGACAATTTGTTGTTGACGAACTTAGTGGACTTGCACTCCCTCATCTTTTGTGGCCCGTTCTTCACGAGTTGTGAAGCGATGGAGTTTCCTGAGATGAGGCACAGATGGGAGGAGTGTCCAGACCTGCCAGTAAGTCTGGTGGTGGTGCTCCACACCGTGTGGCTGGAGTGCGAAATGTCGATG
>JGI24021J15306_10011975_pt1 | contig 10772 bp, 7 predicted proteins | sample Ectturendosymbi1_FD_15306 | JGI IMG/M metagenome (IMG submission 15306) | reverse complement strand
GAAATATCAAACATGTCAGAAGGAAAATCATTTCAATGTGACTTTACTGAACTTCAGTTTCCTGTCTGAGGCAAAAACGTGCCCCCCCTAAAAACAGAAAAACGAACACTCCCCGGATTTCCTTTACAATCTTTTGCAGATTGGGCCGGCATCCCGACTTCCCCCCCCTGTCAGAGGCCCTGGCGTTTAAGTAACAAGGGAATATTGAGCTTGAAGCTTAATTAACATGACATATACCGTTGGAGCAGGGACGCAACCAGCTCTTCATTTCGGGGGGGATTATCATGAAATTTCATTCGATGACGTCATCGTGCTTATTCAACCCTGGTGCAACGTTTTCGCAAACGGTCACAGATAAATTTCTCTTCGCAACATTTCAGAAAAGAGAACTTTTCAGTTTTAATCAAGACGCAGGACGAACGATCAGTACAGAGTAAAAAATTAGTAGCCTAATACAAACACCTATTTCTGTACTCAACTAGAGCAATCATAGATTTAGTATGGCAGATGTATAGGCTACTAGCAAACCTAACTTTTCGTCTTGTTTTAGCAAAATTGTCCTATCCCTATTCTTCTAGCACAGGGGTTCTCAACCTGGGCTACATGAACCCCTAGGGGTACATTTGCCTATCTGAAGTGGTACATTTATTGTACAGCTGCCACAAACTAACTTTGATAAATGAAAACGGAGTCTCCCTTTATAGTTCAAAAAATTTAAATGTTCTAATAAAAATTCAGTGGAATTTTGTGATTTTACTCAGCCTTTTTGTCATAAGATTTTGGGATACATACTCATCTGTGGAAATGCTGAAGGGGTACATGGTCAGAAAAAGTTTGGAAACCCCTGTTATAGCATATGTTGAATTTCTATCACAAATGAAGATCCCAACCTTGAGAGATAGCTTATATCAAGGGTGAGGGGATTTTTGATTGCTACCATTTCGGGCACAACGAATCAAGGTCTTGTCTTTGGCGCATAACGGATCAAGTGCATTTGCGGAAAAAGAGCATTTTCTTGCATCCACGAGTTGTGTGAAACTTTTTAGAAGCAACTTTAAGGCTATGAGCTTTCAGGGCTTGCACTGGCTGCAGAAGTTAGAATCTGGTAAAGCGTCATTTGTAACCAAAGTGATGTAGCAGGTAGGTGCGATCAACACTTGACTAGCACTCATATGACACTTTACTGAACCTTTTTTGCCAAGCCATGGTACTGGTACCAACCCAGGAAGACACAAAACGTGAAACAGTCCTCACGCTAACTTTAGTAAAAACTATCAGTTTTTCGAACCGAAAATGCAATAAAATAACGTTTCTTAAGAAATTTACTAAGTCAGGGTTGGGCAAATAGCGGCCAGCGGGCCACAGCGTTTACAATGGCCCGCGGAAGCATTCAGGAAAATATTCAAATCCAATGCATCACAGCAAATGTTCGTGCTAAGGCGAACTTGAACCGAGACTTGCTTAATTTGCCATTAGAAGGTGCGGCCCTCGGCTATACGTGGCCTTTTCAAAGTGGCCCATGAGCCAAATTAATTGCCCACCCCTGTACGACGTTAATAATGGTGATCCGTTTTGCCCCAAACAGAAGTAATCAAAAGGCCGTAGAAGAACAAGCGGTTTGACGTGACCACAAACATTTTTAATAACAACATACATCTCAAGATTTCTTTTGTGACTTTGAAAGTTTCAGCGGTTTGCACGGTTCAACAGTACCCTAATGATATACAGTTCCACGTGGCCAAATTGAGGCCTGTCTCAGAAAAAAGTGGTACACGAACAAAAGGATAAATAATGCCTCAGAAATACCAACATTTTAAACTATCTCCCAAGTTTTGACAATTCCAGCATATTTGTGGTTACATACAAATTTTTACGAAATTTTCGATCAGATGGTCTGTCTTAAGATAGGCTAAATCTTGTAAGGAGATAATTAACCAACAGGATAAAGAAAAATTCAAATAAGACTTTCCTCAAAAATGATTAGAATATAAAATTTCATCTTTATTCTTTGAAAAGTTTCTGCAAATGTCAAAATTGCTATGCAATGTTTTCAAATTTTCCGGGGGGGTGCAAATGCACCCCCTGGTTGCGCCCCTGCGCTGGGGCATTCTTCAAAATTTGGAATAGATTTCGAAACAAGCAGATGCTTTACACACACGTCTAAATGCCAATACGTAAGATTTTTAGTTAAAAATTGTTTTTTCTCTGTCTTTGAAAGCAAAGATGAAACGTTTGATGAATATTTATGAAATATTTTGGACATCGTCGGTTTTAGCGAAAATTTCAAAAAGGAGAAAAAAGTGCTACTAGCTTGTTCCATTTGTAACGTCTAAAAACGATATATAAAAATCCTTAAATGTGTAGTATTCTCTCCTTACACAAATCACGTTAGTAGCTGACACTTGACCACTTTCATTCGTCCAAGTTGTCTCCAAAGAAAATTATGCTGCAGCTGTAGAACTAGAGGAGTGCTCTCAGGCTAGGTAGGGCTGGTAGATTTTTTAAAAAACCTTGAGCAGTTGTTTTTAAAAAAAGCGTGAAAGACGTTTGCTCAGATATCTACAAGAAGTTACCTGTAGTTTCAGACGGACGTAAGGTGGGCTTTGAAGACGCTGTGTTGTCCGTACTCACTGCGCCAAGAGTAGTGTGCGGAGCAGTCGTGGTCACACCGTCGCTGGTACCAAACGTGGATGTTTGTTTAGGCTGAGAGGTTTCTGCAAGTCCCGTACTTCCGGCAGACGACACAGTTCCTGTCATTTCCGCTGACGTGACAATGGAACTTGTAAGATCTGAGGCTGATTGCGGAGTCATACCAGCTGTGGAAGTTTGTGCATCAGACTGAGCAGTAGTTGCTGATAAAGCAACGGACGTAGAATTTGAAGCAGGTTCCCACGTTAGCACGGGCGTGGAAGAATGAACTGAAGTTGACCTTGCCCCAAATGGACTCGTTGTTGAATCTATACTTACACCAGACGGCGCTGTCGAGGTTATGCTTGCAGCAGGTTGCGTTGTAGAGCCTGTGGTCACCATGAACGACGTTTCTGCATTTGTTGAGATGATGTTCATAGAAGTGCTCGATGTTTGAGCGTTGCTTGTGGGAAAGCTCGTTGTTTGCAGTGATGTCGTGGGTGCGTTCGAAACTGCTGTTGTTACTTGTGTTAGGTACTGCGAACAACTCGATGATGGTGTGTATGTAGCTGTTGTATTGTCGGCATCTTGAGCTGAGCGATAATAATAGACAAAGTATGTTTACACGGACACAGTTAATAATTTTATTTATAGCTCAAATTTCATTTGAATTAAAGACATTTTTGTTCGCATCATGTAGAACCATTTTTGTTTGTGCAAATAATGGAATAACCATAATCGGCATTCTAAATAGACTTTCTGTTGCTCCTTCAGCAGAACTTGCGCTTTTGATTCTATGAAATTTGTATTATGTTGTAGGTTGTTTGAATTGGGCTTGTGTTAGACACACAAAATGATGATTTTTGTGCAGCTGCAGCTTAGACTAGATAAGAATTTCAAATTGGAACAATACATTTGGGCCAATGCAAGGAAATAATTACTTTTACCATAGAGATGGTACTGCTTCCCAGAAAATAAAATGGCTGATATTGATACACCATGTTAAAAAAAGGATGGTAATGGTATCAGCAAAATACAGTGCCGAGCTTACACTACTGTTGATATTAAAACCTACAATGCAAGCTTCGAGTAGTGAATGACTCACCAATTGTGTCATGTTTTGACTCTTGGAGGTGATATGGTCTTACTAAATCAAAACGGATTTGCATAAATCAAAACGGATTTGCATAAATCAAAACGGATTTGCATCAATCAAAACGGATTTACATAAATCAAAACGGATTTACATAAATCAAAACGGATTTGCATAAATCAAAACAATGCAGAAATCCGGGAGCTTTATGTGAAATGCACATTTTGTCAGCGCGCTTGCTTCAAGCAAAACACAAAATTGTTAAAAATGAGTAAACGGTTTAGCATGGAGGCAACTGCTTTATTATGAATACTGTGTTACAACATGATCGCTGCTTACAATCACAAGACCAGTACAGCAAGTGGCAGACATTTGCACTAATCGACAAGTATCCCTCAAAATAGGAAAATATGGGGATATTGCAATGTGAGTTAAGCCAGTTTTGGTTGCATAAATACTGTCTTTAACAAGCAAAAAATGTGGTGACAATCACTGTAACGTAAACTTTTGGGCGGTGATATTGTAACGTAAAAGTGCGCATTCCGATGAACCTTTGGTTCACTGATGCGAGTTCATGATTTTTCACGTTTTGAACCTGGCGGGCGTACTTACGAAAGTCAAGTTCCTTGGTAGTCGAATTTTACACGAATAATCAATGAAGTTTCCTGTCGAAATGAAACATTCAAAAAGATATTAATATTTTGGATCCTGACTGACAGACCAATTTTCTCGTGACGTTCCGATGCATTAACGGCTCATATCAGTTTTGTTTTTAGTCGCTTTCCGGACTCCTCTCGGAGTTTCACGAAGGATCTGCGGCGCCCGTCTCCAATTTCTGACTTCAGGAGCAACGCGGCTACTTTCGCAGCACCGCACGTGAACTGTTTCTTTGCGCGTACCCATTAACGCCGAGCACGAGGTCAGGCAGGCTGCAAGTAGCGTTATTTCAAGTCTTCGAGCGGGAATCAGTCTGGAATCGAACACAGCCTATCAACTTTGTTGGCCCGTGCTCAACCAACTCCTCCAGTAGCCGACAGTCGTATGGTTTTATTAACAGTTACTTCGAAAATGAAAATAGCCGATATATTAACGGTGTACTCCGAAAGTCGCACAATTGTCGCGCACACGTAGATGCTTTGAACCCATTTTCCTATATTAATTTTTTATCTATGTTATGTACCAGAATAATGGGCCGTGAGACACAGATTTTCGATCCCGTTTTTCGTAAGTCATAAACTCAAATGAACGAAGAGATTTTTCTTAAAAATAATCATTAAAATCTTGATGTAACATGTGATAAGAGTTAAAAAGAACTTTAACAACATGTAATTTACTGCATTGTCAGAAATCGCAAAACATTGCTTTTGAAAAAATAAATAACCTTAAAGCGCTAATTTTGGTTGGGAAATTTTTCTAACTTCGAATATGCTTTCATGTCGTGAAATTTTTACCGAAAATGAAAGCAGTTTCACCACATGCTGTAAACTTTGCGCAATTATCTGTTCCAATCACTTACCTGCTGCCGCCAAACACATGAAAACGAAGCAGATGCGGGTTAATCCCAACATTTTTCTTCAGTTTCAAATAGTTGCAGTTTTGCGCGATCGTTTCGTCAAAGCAGCTGTATACAAAAGATGGCTGCAGCTATCGCTTGTAGTTAAATTAATCGTTTTTTTGTTCGCTACACCGTGGAAGACATGGCAAACTTACAATTACGTTTTTCAAAGCCAACGCTCTATCCAGTGGAAGTTGTCTAGAAAATATTAAAGTAATTGATTAACTGAAAAACAAATATTTAACACTTCTATGGTGTAAAAACATTGGTATTCAAACTGGCTATGTCGGAACAGCAGATGATAGCTGCGTCATTTTGAGATAGATGATCATTCCCAACGTGATTGCAGGCAAAATGTTCTGCTTTTCAAGGCAGCTATTGCCTTAGCGTTTCTTTGCAGAAAAACGTAAAAAATGACGCATTTTATGAAAAAAACTGGAGACCTGTCTGTATTTTTTATTAAATTCTTTCAAAAAAGCCAGGATGGGTTTACAAAAGGGAACGCCGTTCCCACACCAAATAAAAAGGAAAACCGCACCAAATAGCTCGAATAAAGTGAGCATTCGCCTAAAAGAATTTCCACTCTGGATCTTCCTGTTTCATCGTAGATTTTTGACAAGGACTGCGAATCTGCGTTTCTCTAGCACATCTCAGATCGCAGCCATGTTTTAACGAAATCGTTTGGATCCCACATCTTAAAGTAACGTTATAACCATTGAAAAAGGTGCGTGAACGCGTTCCCACGCGCTCCCACCCCACTACACCCCTGCCCCTAAGATATTAATGTTGCAATTACAGAAGGTAAATGTTTGGCAACCACCTGTACTACAGCATAGGTTTAATGCATGGTTTGAAAGCCCATCACAGCCCTTGTATATTAGTGCCCTGAAGTTTTAAATTAGGTGAATGCATTTGTTTAACATTTATACTGTTACCTACGATCGCATGTATGTTGTGATAAACGTGAAACATCATGTTTGCTTTTTTGGATAGTTTGTGAATGGATTACGCTTTTGGCAGAATTTCCAAAGTACGTTTTGGAAGTAAACACATAACAGTTGTTCTTGTTCATCAGGATGAATAACGCTACAGTTTTGTTTGTCTACAGCAGTTGTTTATTCTTCTGTGGTAAATTTCGGTAGGTCTATTTTTTCTCATATACCACGTACTTCGAAAGAATTTCCTGCAATGGAAACCTTAAACTTTTACTGTCTACAACAGTTGGTTGCCAAATTAAACACACTTGTGACCGTTTTCTTAAACACCTATCTGTCACGTGCTTACAATGAAAAGCGTATAATTGCCATTACTTGGTGGTTACCACCAGGTTACGTAAGCTATGCAGTCAGCATACGGTATTTAATGACAACTCAGCTTTATCTTTATGGCTTATCTGTCGGTGAAAAAAAAATGTGGACCACCCGTTGCTGCCAAGCTGGAAGCTAAAACTAACTTTGTGAAAGGCATCGGAATGGACGTGACGTGACCTCAATCTAGCAATTACCTCTTGCCTCCTGATGGATTCAAACTGCAATACGAACTGGCTGAAGCTTGCGTGGAATCTTAAGAAACTATTCTGAATTCAGTCCCTTGCATTATATTAAGAAATAAAAAGTACTTCCATGCGTCTTCTCCATTTCTTTACTCAGAAACATTATACAGTTGGTTCAAATGAAGCCTAAACAAGGCCGTTTCGCACTGCACTACGATACTGGCCTACATAAGAGCAACCGACAGCAGTGCCAAACGCTAAAGTTATTGTCCCGAAGAAGAGTATAGCCTATAGTTGTATCAATATTCGCCTCCAAGAAACCCAGCAACTACGAGAAGACATGTATCTCTGTTTGCGGAACCTGGCGATGATATTTATTAACCAAATACCCACCGCAAATACTCGGCAGCAAACGTCGTTCCTCGCTGTAACAGAAAATGTAACTTTCACCGAACCCGTTCACAAACCTTCCAATAATCCACTATTGCAAATAGGAGATGGCTGGAGAAAAAATACAGCTGCTAACAAAGTGAATGGTGGACTTCAACTTTGTAAAGCATGTTCTCGCAGGGGAAATCCTGTGGTTTGCCGTGATGTTTGCGAGGGTGTCTAGCAGCGGTGCTTACTTATCAAAAGGCGTATCTGTCAATAGCGTAGAAAGATAAAGTCGGCTGTTTGGCAAACTCTTGTGTCCGAAGACGATACAGGGCATGGCCAGCCAGTCTTTACAGAATGTGGTGAGTAGACCTTCGCTCAACTTTTCTTCCCGTAGCAAGGTCGTACCCTTATTTCATGCTTTTCATGCAATCAAACACAATGCTTTTGAAATTGTTCGGGTAAACAGTTTTTTTCAAATCGCATCTTTCTTCAGAATCGCCCAAGACAAGCGGAGCTCGGCATGTCTTGCCGAACTTCTGCCAAGTAGCACTGCTGTTCGTTTTTCTTTGCAGCACGAATTATTCACGGCTCAGTCAACAGGCGGCAGTAACCAAGGTTCCCTCTGAGGTGCGCAACACCACCTGAGGTGCGCAACACCACCTGAGGTGCGCAACACCACCTGAGGTGCGCAACACCACCTGAGGTGCGCAACACCACCTGAACATTTGCGCAGTGAAATCTCGTTCTCTCGCGCTTGCAACATTCCGAATCATTGGAAAAGCACGAAAACAAGTACGAGCTGTTTCATTTAAATGTGCACTTTGTTCGTATTTTGATAAGACTTTTTTCACGAAGTTTGCAATTCATTTAGAACTCTGTCAACTCAGCCTAAAAATATTCATGCTCAATAAGACAAACATTTTCTCAGTGTAAAATGTTCTGAGAGGGAACACTGGTCGCAACGGCCATCCGTGAATTGCGTACCGTGTAGATTGCACAACGCCTAATTGAACTGTAATTCTTGTTTATGTTTGGATTACAGCTGCTACTTGGTTTGATAATAATTTATTGCCAAACTTGCATACATGCAACGTATCATGCACAACACGCGTGAAGACAGTTACGTTGTAAATAGGGTGCCATGCATGTTAGCTTTTTCGATACCCACCGCCATAAGCCCACAACTTGAATTTGATGTGCATATGATAAATTCTACACTTCGCGTGGCATTCTGGTTCACGATTCGGTTTTCAAGAGTAGGATTTTTTTGGTAAAATTCAAGCCCAAAAATGAGAAAGCTTCTTTCCGCGCATTACACCCTCGATATCCTTGCAACAAAGCCTTCGTTTGGGGTTTGTCTAATCTTTTTGCTTCACTCCCTCTAATCGCTGCAGATTCTTTTTGCGAACAACATAACCAAAAATACGGAAAACATTATTTTATTCAACGTTTCAGCGTTGAATAAAATCATCAGGAAAAGTGAATAATCAGAAATAATGAATATGTCAAGCTTGTAAGGAACGCTTTACTTATATTCCGCCCCGTAGCCACGGGACGAAACACCTCCCAATTTCTGCGCCCCCCAAATTTTGTTGGGCCTAGAAAAATTTGTTTGAAACATATAATAAAAACAAAACTCTTTCCCCCTAAAATGCATTTCCACCAAACCTTAAAAGATGGGAACGGGCCTACTTATATTCCTGACGGTGGCTTATGAAAAAGCTGAGATGTTGAAAAAAATAATGTATTTGGTATTTGTGGCTATACTGTTCGCAGCAAGCATACATCCAATAGACTTCTGCAAAGCTTAACATTAAAATGAATAGAAAAAAGCGCTTGCGTCATCGCAGTTCTCAGCAATTGTTTTACTTGCAGGGGTTTTCAAGCAGCAACAACCTGATTCCCCAAAAAGGTAACAGGTCAACCAAGCGGAAGAAACATGCCCAACGAAAAATCCGGGAAGAGTGAGAGAAATCTTCACTTTGTTAGTGAGATTCAATCAAACCATTTCGATGTTGAGAGCAGTATGGAAGCAGTACATAACATCACATCAATACAGATCTTTCACCGAAAGACAAAATACAGCATCTGGTACTGCACTTCGTTTGCACCCACCGATGTATAGAACCGAGCGTCTTTGTCAATTTGTAATTTCCTGCTCTGAGTTGATCCTTGATTATAAATACAGTTAAACTCCGTTTTTTTTTACCCGCAAGTGACTCGTCACGAGTTGACGCTGCGGAGCCTCAAATGCACAACTTCACAAAATTAACAAGGTTCTAAGGAAGTTTGCACAATATCGTTGGTTAGATTATGTCTGTAGCAAAGGCAACTTGATAGCACACTAAACAGGAGCAGGCAAGCTGCACTTATAGTGTTTGTATTGGATCCAGATCTTTAAAATTAAGCGACATTCGAGATTCCAGACTTTTTCCAGTTGGCACTTGCCTCCTGTGTGGCTTACTGTTATTTGCAATGACAAACGTATATTTTTTAACTCATTTACCCTAATTCGAATGAATCAGGTCGCAACCTTCATTTTTTGCCTAAAGATTGACTGCCAGAAGAACGGAATAGTCAAATGTCTTGGAGGAACTATCCAAAGCTGAGACTAGGTGCAGTTTAAAAAGTTTCAGGATGTGCTTTGTGCTTTTGAAGTGATTCTAATTTTTGTCATGAAATTTCAGATAATTTTCATCCTCCAATTTTGTGCCGCAGGACTTTTTGAGAAATCCATGACTGAATTTGTCAGAACAGGACTTTTTGCTTTTTTTCTGGAAAATCGTGCGAACGGCAGTTTTGTTTACCACAACGTTACTCCCTTTTTTTCCTTTCCAAACCCTCCTCTCTGTTGTACTTTAAAAAGAAAACATTTTGGTACTGCACAGCAGCATATGTATATCCTCTCAGAAACAACCGAGCAAAAACCACAGATTTTAATGAAACCAGGTTTCAATGCAAAATGGATTTGTTATTTTGGCTGTCAGCAAAAGTGTAGAATTGTTTTGGTTGTCAGCAAAACAATCTACCAACAATCATGTATGACTTTCGTTGTTTCGAACACGCCTTTGGCTAATTTGAAAACAGTTTGTTTCTAATTGCACAAATTTCCAAAAAATTTAGTCAAATGCTAGGCATCATCTTTCATGCGTTGCCTTACTTTTTTACGGTTTGAATAAATGATAGCGACAGGGTGCAGTTTCTCTCTTCCATTACACTAAAACCGCCAAGCAAAAAACGAAGAAAGTTGAATGAACGCAAAACACTGAGCACGTTTGGTTCATTCTGATGCTGCAACGTGGATGACGTTTGTTCAAAGAGGACTGGAAGATCTTGGCATGCGTTGTTTACAAGCTTGAAATGTTCAGAGAGCATATTAACTGCCACGTGACAACGTTCTTTCCACAAATACAGGACATGGCATGCTCCAGCGTTTCAGCAGGAGGCGACGATTCCAGGGGCGTAAGGAGGGGGGCAAGGCTGGCACAATTCTCCGGGCGCCGAGTCACTATGGGGGCGCCGAATGACTGCGGGGGGCGCCCAAAGTCCCAACAATGCCACGAGTACTTTCTTCAATGCAGTACATTTGCTTCCGAAAGACCTTAGGTTCGAACATGGGGGGCGCC
>JGI24021J15306_10011974_pt1 | contig 10773 bp, 7 predicted proteins | sample Ectturendosymbi1_FD_15306 | JGI IMG/M metagenome (IMG submission 15306) | reverse complement strand
ATTTAAACAAAGCTACAGCTGATGCTGCAGTCAAGGGCAAAATGTACAGCATTTTCAGCATGCCAAAGTTTCAGCGAATAATTTTTGCGATGGTCTTGAAAAGAAATTTGCATCACCATCAGATGGGATACAGCAAGCTGGTGCAAAAAGCGTTACTCCTTGTTTACTTTTGGTTAGTGATTACAAACGCATATATACAAGTTTTTATTTCATTATCACCACTTCCACACGGAGCTTAGGCATCAGGTGAAGGTCAGTCATGGCATGAATTCTCCAGCCATACTGCTTTGATCAGGTTTGACTAAAAGTTGAAGTAGAATAGTTTTTTTAAGTAGTTTTGTTGATTTGCACTGACGCATTTCTTTGGTTTACACATCAAAAGCTTGATTAATCTAAAAATTGCTAGTGCTACTTCTGGAATTGGGAGGGGCAATTGCCTCCCTCCCTGGCTACACACCTGTTTAGCGTTATGTGTTTGGGGGGAAGGTTGTATTAAATTCAATGAGAAATTATTTTTTGTATTGTATCTATGCCTTTATTCATTGTGTAACAAGTTTTTTTCCCACGCTGGTTACATCATCACACATCCGTTAACGATATCTGCTCTGAAGGAAATATGTTCAATATACTGTACCCGAACTAGCCCACTGAATATTTAAGACAGTGTCTAAATGACCGTATGTGGTTTTTACTTTTAAAAGTGGCTATTAAATTTTTTGTAACCTTAAGCTCTATGCCTAGGAAACCCCAATGCCCTAATCGTAAACCTTAACTGCAAACCCTAACCTTAAACTTACACTAAGCATAAACCCTAACTCTAAACACTATCCCTACACCCTAACCTTAAAACACTATCACAAACCCTAACCCCAATCCAAAACCATGAATGTAAGGCAGTGGCTATAGGCCTGCCAGCGGACCTTCAATTTTGAAAACTTATTCGTCTGCCACCTGTAATGTGACACCAAGGCACAAGTGTGCAGTAGACTGCACTACGCTTGATAGGACACATACTAGACCTATATTGTAAATCTGAACACAAAAGTTTAAAAACCTTTAAAAAAAGAGTAAAGCTGCGCCAATGAAAAGTGCAACCACTACCATTACCAAAACGAGATATACCATGGTGAGAGCCGATCTGAAAACTATTCCTACAATAGAGGTAGACGCATCTGCTCAACAATCGTGACAGTGCTGATAGAGTGACAAACTCAGCAATTTATTCAAACCGTGTCACTGCCAGCAGACCTACAGCTTCTTCCTAAATGTAAACCTATGTCTGCTTTTCGTAGTGTACGTAAAATAGGAAGCAGTCCCGAAAATATTAACATAGAATTTTGTGTGAGAACATCAAAAGTATCTTGTGCACAATCATAAAATTTCATACAACCACTGTGTGACTCAAATTAACAACTCCTTACACATGAGCTCTATTCACTTTCCACCAGACCATATTGGTGGTGGTGAGATCGTCTCCAACTCAGTTTTATATTTGGCACAAAAACGGATACGAGATTTTTTTTTAGTTCTTCGAAATAGAAAACTGGATATGGTCATTTAGACACTACCTGTATTTAATTGTTCTTCTAAACAAACTTACAAAGTACAGTACATAGGCTATGGCAGTGTGCCTCGTTCATGTCTGAGTCAAATGTCACCAGTTACAGTTATATCCTCAATCGTCATGCGCAGACTTGAACTGTGATGCAAAAGAGCGACAGTTAATTAGTGAATTCTGTTTTTGCGTCACAGTTATATTCATGAAAACCATGTTAGTTGCTGCTTCCTTCTTGTTCTTGTTGTTCAAAATCTACTCAGCTTCAGATTCGACTGACATTGCAAAGTTTTTCTATTCAAAGTTCATAGATTTGCTCCATTCAACAATTATTTATTTTTTGATCTTTTGAGATATTTTAACATTTGTGAAATAAAATAATTTATACATATGTTTTACCATACATGAAAGATGGGAGATGAAAATCGAAGAGGTGGTTTGGAGGATGAAGACCGTGGTCCAGGTTGGTCATAAACTACTACCTCATTAAACCCTAATCTTAAGCATATTTCTGGATCTTTCACAGGTTGCAAGCAGAGCATTTTTTTGAACATGCAATAAGTTTTTTATAAACATCTTATGATTATGTGGCATGACTTTGTGCTAACCATAACTGAAAATAATAATTTCTGTAATTCTAGTATTATATATGTATATAACATTAAAGGGTCAAATTTTGGAACAACACTAATTTGGAAAATAGTGAAAAAATCATGTTGGCAGACTCGTTATAATACACTAACACTGACTATGAATATATGTATGAAAGTTTTCATTGGTGAGTATTTACGAAGCTACATGCAATCGCAGTGTTACTTTGTAAGGTACTTTTACCACTGCAGTTATCATTTATGCACAGCCACAACATGTCGGCAGCAACGCTACATGACTATGAGAACTGCTGAGTCATTGCATTGTTTTCGAAAGAACAGTGAACAAGTTATTAGGGTTGAATCTTAATCCTAAACCCTGTTACAAGTCTGCAGATGCAATTACTCAGAAGTTCTCATGCAGCGTTGCCACCGACATGTTGTGGCTATGCACTGCATTGATGGTAGCTAAAGTGGTAAAGGTACCTTATATAAGGTAATATTTTGATTGCATGTAACTTTGTAAATACTCACCAACAACGGTTTGATGCATATGTTCTTTGTCAGTGCACCATAACAAGTACACTGACATGTTTATTCTGTTATTTTCTGAATTGAAGTAAGTAGTCTCCACACAGATGAAGACTTTAAATAAATCAATCAACAAATTTTTAATAGGAAATTGATTTCACATAACGCTATGCATCATCAGTCCTACAACCTTATTATTATTGATAGTAACTAGTCTCCATATAGGTGAAGAGTTTGAATCAATCTGCAGATTTTCAATAGGAAATCAATTTCATGTAACACTATTCATTGGCAGTCTCACAACCTTATTCACATTTTCCGAATTGGCATGTTTTAGAATTTGGCTAATTTAAGGTTGAAAAAGATTCTTAAAACTAGTATGTTTGTATTTTCTGTCTATCTGTACAAGCTATACAATTACATATAATTAGAACTTTGAACTAACCATGAAATGTGAATTTTAAGCCAGAATCCATAGTTAATTTCTCTGCCTTAGTCTTTGATGATCAAAAGCACATTATTTGTATATTGCAAAGATTTGCATCTTTCAGGTCGCCTGTAAAAGTATTGCTTTTTTTAGCCACTATAACAATAAAAAATTTTAAGGCAAGATCCTTCTGATAATTCAGTCCTCCTTAAAAAATGTTTTTATAAAACATGTCTTAATTGGTGATAGTAAGTATTGCTTATGCATATAAACTCTTATGCCCTCCTTATTACAACCTGCTGATTTTTTGAAATCTTTCGTTTCTGGAATTTTGTTGTTTTATGAACAGTTGTTTCATGGCTTTCATAAAGTATTCTGTATATTTTTTGATGTTGCAGAAAAGTACAAAAAATATGAAAAATAACAATTGTTTTGGTAGCACTAAATGACAAACTTGAGAAAGCCTTGGTGTGTAGGAAATATGATATACAAAAAACTTTATTGATTAATTATTAAGAATAGTTCCATTTGATTAGATTTTGGTTTTGAGTTATTATCATATATTTGTGGGTGGCTAAATTTAAGCAAGCTATCAGTATGTGAACACACTTGTTGTTTTCTTAATGTGAGTTTTTGTATTCCTGTTAGGTGCAATGTATCAGATGTTTGAAGTTATGTCAGATTTGATGGATAAGTTAAAGCTACTTAATTATGAAAAGCACTTCTTGAGAAAGCACAATCTGAAGTCAATGTCCAGGTGAGAAAGCAAAAACTTTTCAAAAAGTTTGATTGCTTATACTCTATAATTTCAACGTATTGTTACTACATTTTAAGTCTTTTTAAGATTGTTTTCAAGTTGTGTGCATTTCAGGCAAAATTCTATTTTTGGTTTTACAGAGATTAGTTGCATATTATTACTTACGTGTATACTGAATATTGATAAAATAATACATGGTGGCGATCTTTTAACCGCTTTGTATTTTCATTAGAATTGCCCTCTAGCATCCATAGAAGCAAGGTGACTGAATTGAGTATCATTTGGTTAGCACTTAATTGTTTCACACCAAGTTTCTTTTGGCATTTTCACATTACTGTGGTTTCACCGCATGCTTTTTTGTAATGTTGTGGCGTGTAACTGCAACACATTTACATAGGAAACACCTGGTACACTTTGTGGCTAACAACCAAATTTGTGCTAGTTATGTTTGTACTAGCTCACCACTTAGTGAAACAGTACGCCGTTTACTTGTAATAATAACTAGTTTTAAAATTAAACAGTCAATAAATGGCCCTTACCATTTTGATTTAGAAATAATTCTGCCATGACATTTAACATCTGCTAGTTTCACAATGGTATCATTTAAAGTTCTAGTCAAAGCAAACAGAATCAAACTCTGGTCAAACATTTGCAGTGAACTCTGAACTCAAAATCCTTTTCAGCTTTTAATGCAGTCATAGCAGTAGTATAATCACTGAAGAATTGTTACTCTCTATTGTATATCTTATTTAACATCTATAAAGTGCGAAACAGTTTCTGCAAAAGCAGCAGCAACTGCCATGGACAAGAGCCGAGATGGAAATAGGCTAAGGAAATGGCAATGTGCACATTGTCTAGTTTTATCACATAGCATCATACATGTAAAGTGAATCTTGCCAATTCTTACAGCTATAACATTGCCCTGTACATCATCAAGACGATTCCAAAGGTTTAAAACAATGCAAAAAAATCTTGGGAAATGTAGCCTGTGATATTGCCCATGTTGGAAAACACTGTTAGATGTGCTAATTTTTAGCATTGCAATTTATTTATTCAGTTTCTAAAAGTATTACGTTATCACACTGAGTAACTTTAAGTAATACTACTCAAACCTAAAGTTTCTCTTGGTTTACTGACCCTTATTACTTCTGTGAATTTTGCTCAGATTTTGTTGGAACTTTTGTGTTAAACATATAAGGTTTTTAATTCAAGAAATGGTGAAATGAGGGATTTAGTGCTACAGTTCTGTCAGTAGGACATACCTATAAAAATTCCATCTTGAGTGTTTTTCTTTACTGTTATGATAAAAACAACATACAAAATTTAAAATGTTTTCTTTTTCACATTGTCTTTTGTGTTCATTAGTAAGTGTGTTATGGTCACCAAGATCTTTGCAAAACTGCTATAAATGGACTTGATTTATAAAAATTTGTAACCCCATTGTCCAGTCAATTCAAAAGTGATAAGATCAAAGATTTTGAAACAACAAAAATCAACGAAAAGCAACTTCTGAAAACTGTACTACCTGGCACCAAAAATGTTAGCAAGAAAAAAACAAAAGATAACTTTGAAAGTCTAAGAAAATTCTTATTGCTGCAAGTAAATGGTTTCAACGCCTTTTTTAAATGCAAGTCTTACATGTGAATGATGTTAGTGCATTTAAGCAATTTCATTTTTTTCTCATAACTGTCTATTTGTTGCTTTCTATAATTTTGTAGATAAGTGTGCTTCATGTAAAAAGTTGGTGTTGTTCTTTAACCATGTGTATGAACTCAAATCAAAACAACATTTTATTCTTCAACTGCAACTTAATGGCTTAAAAATAAGTTATTTTGCTGTGCATATGTGAGGGTTTTGAAGGAAAAGGGCTGAAACTATGAATAATTATATCTTTGTTGATGTGATAGAAAAACATTTCAATCAACATATCTTTTGACAATTTTTTGGCACTCACTCAAACTTAAAAAGACATGCTTAACACTGCTTTAAAACCAATTATTTAACTAAAAGTTGTGGAGTTACGGTTTTTGAATCCATTAAGACAGCATTAACTCAACATTTTGAAATAATTTGAGCTCATCATTGTTGTGATCTTGCAGCTATATTGGTAAAACTTTGGCACATTATCATCAAAGGCTATGATAGTGGAGCATTAAAAAATATATTATAATTTTATTTTCCAGGCATTACTTTGCTATACCCACCAACCCTGGAGAACAATTTTACATGTTCACTGCTTTAAGTGCTTGGCTGATTAACGTTGCTGGCCGCCCATTTGAAATGCCACAAGAATATGATGATCCTAATGCCACTATTTCAAATATACTAGATGATCTTCGTAGATTTGTAAGTTGTTGTGTTGGAGATAATAGTTATTTTGCATTTCAATAAATGGTTCTGTTTGAGAAGAAAGAAACAATCATGAACTTTTTTAACTGTCCATACAGGGTGCCAGCACAGATTTCCCTCCTTCCAAACTAAAGACAGGAAGTGGAGAGTTTGTGTGCTATGTTCTGGACAAACTGGCCGATGCTGCTCTTCTTACCACTCAATTTTCATGGAACAGGTAATGCAGTCAAATGGTCTTGCATTTTGTTTCTTGCAAATGGGTCTTTGCACCTAATGTGTTTTCTTTTGCTTCTTTCATCAAATGCATAAGTGTCTACTTCAAGTTTGCTAAGTCTTAGGTGTTTATGCTTTCGTCACGATATGTGAATGATTTCTTAGCTGCCAAGGTGCATTACTTACTATATGTGATGACAAATGTTTTCCTAGCACAGTCTGCTATGGGCTTAGGGTCAATAAAATGCAGTTAACTTGCAGAATCATGTGGATTGCAGGGCAGTTTAACAGTGGAATGAAAGTAGAGTTACGTGCCATCTCTTCTTTCCATATTTTTTTAAAGAGCCTTTGTAAAATTGATTTTTCTCTTTCCTGAATTGACATCGGGATTACCCTTGTGGTCGTGCCAATCATACTGGCGGTAACCCGCTGACCTAGTTGACATCCAAAGCAGCTGGTTGTCAGGCCTCAAGTCACTTGATGATTTGCTGTGAAAGGTTCTGCTTTTGTGTTTGTCAGACCAGAATATCCATTTGAAGAAAAGGATGAGGAGGAAGTGATTGAAGATGAAGACGAAGCAGAACTGAAATTGGACAGAATTGATGAAGAGCACAGAGGATTTGGTGATGGGGTTTCAGATGACGAAGATGCTGAGCCGTTTTTAGACCTTGGTGCAAAGTCAGCATCCAGTGCCCAGGTTTTTGTTGTTGTCTTTGTTTCTTAACTACCTTAAATTGTGGTAAACGTGCAAAATAACACCAAAACGCATCTTTTGGGGGGGATGTTACTGTGGTTGATAAGTTTTGTAAAACTTCTTTTCTCACAAATTTAATTCACAGTTTTTTTAGCTTTACTGCACCTGAAAATGGCAAGGTTCTTTGGTCGCATGCAAAACTGAATTGCATAATGCTGGAATAACTGCACGAAAATCCTGTTGTGTGTGGTTCAACATGATACTTTTGATTTCTGACACCTTTTGCTAAAACACTAAATCGTCTCTTCCAGGTGCTTTAAGTCTGTACATCGGCTGCGCGTACATTTTAACCACGGAGGTGATTTTGTGGTTTGTCGAAAAGTGTTCCTGTCCAAAAGGGATTTTGTGATCTTGTGTTGCTGACAGATTAACCAGGCAGTAAAAGTCATTCATTTACTCATGCTGCTTCACTTCAGCGCTGTATGGAAGTTCCTTTTATTTCTACGAATTTTTGTAACTTTAGTTGGGTTCGAAAACAAGACCACAATCTTTGCAAATTTCGGTGTTGGCGCGTTTCTTGTGTTTATATTTTTTTCGTTTTAACAACAGGCACAATTGTTTTCTTGCAAATGTGAAGCACAGTAAAAAAAATTAAATTGAATTCGATCAATTTTTATTATTGAAGACTTATGTTGACTGCCTCATGGGCAACTTGTCATCTTTTTTTGTATGCTGCTAAGACCGCCCTTGTCATTAGCGCTTAAAACGTTTGGTTTGACAATTGTAGCTTAAGTCAGGCTTCTCGAAGAGTAACTTGTGGAAAGGGAAGGCCTTCTCCGCCCCGATCTGACTTTGTATACCGAACGTCCCGTGAATTCCACTGAGGTTGTGTTGTTCATCGAGTCTGCAGATGTCATCCTCTCGTTTGGTGACTTCTTATGTGCTGCCCTGCCCCCACATGCAGTTGAAGGCAGTTCAGACGCTGGTGTTATATTTTGTGCGTTTCTTTTCAACTCACTTTCGTTGCGCTTCAGGGCGTTGCTTCCAGCAAGCAAGCCGAGATAATGACGTCGAACACGAACGCAGACGAATGGAAGCTGGAAGTGGAACGAGTAGCGCCATCTTTGAAAGGTAATCCTGTTACGAGTGGCTCGGATTTGACCATCTTAACAGCTGACTGGCTCGCGCAAAGACGATTTTTTTCATCAGGCTTAAGCCTTGCTGAGCAGAAAAAGACGAATTTCTTTTGTAAGTCTTTGAGATGTGCGTTGGCGGAATGGTGAGAGGGGTAAATCCCCGGCACTGAAAGTTTTCAAGCCTTGCAAGCAAGGAGAGCTGGTGTGACTGAATTGATGTGCAAAACTGCTTGCTTTACGCGAAGAACTCTTTTCTTCTTTACAACATGTAGCCGTCACAGCGTTTCGCTTGAACGGGCAGCCGGAGGTGATTGGCTTATTGTGTGAAATAAGCCGCCATCAAAGGATTATCATTATTATTTTTTGTTTTCTTTTTTCTTTGTAAGATGAGCATAGAAAACATTTTTTCATGAGAGAAGGCAAAGCGAAGATATTTAACCGGATTACTTCCATGCTTTTTAAACTTTCGTGACAGCGGTTGTTGCAAGATATCTCGGTCAGTGTAAAGCAGTGGTTCTCAACCTTTTTTGGTCCATGGACCATCTTTTCAAAAAAATNTCCGATGGACCCCTTCGCTATGNTAACACCTCATCAAAAACCAGTCGAAATTNTATTCCACATAGGNCAGTGACCTCAATGGCATGTTCAAATCTTAGTGCTGGGAACATCCGTGAACCACTAGAAATTCCAGGTGGGCCACGTTCAAAACCATGGGTCTGAAGGTGGCCAGCGACAATTGTCGTCCAGAATGGGTTTTCACACTGGGTTCATTTTATCAAATATTGTTTTAATTCCGTAAGCAAAGAAACTATCCAGTAAAGCAGTGCGACAGAAACGTAAATCAGCAAGGTGACGANTGAATGTCAAGCTGCTCTGAAGGTTTAATCCTTGGCGTGTAATGCTATAACTGTAGTGCAGAACACCGTGACCTCAAGGGTCTTTTTTCAAAATTGGTCGCAAACCGGAAAACTGTAACTAAAATTTAGTTCACAACTCGTTTTTTTGTTTTCGCAGCAGCGAACTAGTTGGGCGATTAAAAGATATTAAAAAACGTTTTGTCTTTTTTCCAAATGACCCCTTCGTACCCTCCCAAATTGCTTAATCCTTTCACGAGGGAAATTTCAAAGTTGAATTTCAAAAAATAACCTGTATTCGACTCAGACTCTCTTTTCCAAGAAGTAGAAAAGCAGTAGTTTTTCATAAAACCTGGCGCAATCTGCGAACGGCGAGTTAAGCGACAGGAAGAAAAAGAAAATATTTTCTCGCACGTACTACACACTTCCGTAAAGTGAAAAAAATGTTTAGTTGATAGCGTCGTGTTTGAAGTATTTTTCAGATTAATTTGATAACAAACAATTTTTCAAGAAATTTATTTTAAAACAATGTCTTCCTTCAGAAAAGACTGCTCAAGGCCTCTTTTGGAAGCAAAATATGCTTCCCTTTCATTTTAATCACGATTGAAAAGAAACAAGTGGCAAGTTTAGGCCTCTAAAGAAGCGTATATTTCTGAAAACATTCAAGTTACGTCTGACGCAACTTCTTTTGCATCCGTTTCAACAAGTGCTTCGTTACTCTTCCAGTAACAATCAGGACCGACAACAAGGACTGGAGGAACCATCTCGATCAAATGCAACAGCACAAGAAGGGCATCGAGTCTTCTCTCACCAACGCCAAGGTAGCTTCGCTGGCTCCCTATTCGCAAGCATGCGCTTTGCAGTATTTTTTTTGTAAAAAAATATGAGCAGTTAAAACAGAAGCAATGCTCTGCTTTGCATGAACGAAATCAAGTCACGCCAAGGGTACTGGCGAGAGGTTTGTTGGACTGCAAACCCAGCAGGTTCAGCAAACTGCGGTGAAGGCACAGTGGTGAAAAAAAACCGGCAAAGACACTGTGGTGAACCATTAAAACCATCAAAAACTCGCTTAAAAAGGCGGTTTGTCGTTATGCAGGGACAACTGGACAAACTGCACAACGAAATTCGACGGACTCTGGAGAAAATATCGAGTCGCGAAAAGTATATAAACAACCAGCTTGAGAACCACATCGCTGAGTTCCGGAACGCACAGGATCAACTGGCGCAGGTATTTATAGAACACGGGGAGTGTTTGAAAGTAAACAATAATGCGTACCTGACATAGTTCTTGTTCCGCATGTCTAACTTGTCCCCCGGTGTAGAAATAAAGTTTTTGTTGTATTTTTGATACGATAACAAAATTTTGGACACCACGTTCATTCACCGACAACCTCTGCAATCGTATGAACGGGTGGTAAAGGCGTTTGATAAACTACGGTTGTTCCAAGCATTATCCTGTTGAACTGAGTTTAGTTTATTGCTGCAAACACTAAACAGTTTCATGCAAGTTACGTTGAAATGCGCTGGAACATCAAAAAAAGCTGTTAGCCAAGTTCTCCTGTGGACCACGCATCGATAGTTGGGGGTGTTCTCCATCGATAGTTGGGGGTGTTCTCCATCGATAGTTGGGGGTGTTCTCCATCGATAGTTGGGGGTGTTCTCCATCG
>JGI24021J15306_10011973_pt1 | contig 10773 bp, 8 predicted proteins | sample Ectturendosymbi1_FD_15306 | JGI IMG/M metagenome (IMG submission 15306) | reverse complement strand
TTCCACGTTTTGCTTTAAAATGAGTTGCGGAAGCTATTTTAAAATGGATATATTTTTGGATGCGTTCCCACACCTTTTTCGTTAGCACTACATCCCTGGCAATATGTTTTTTTATGGGCTGGGGAGCGCCAAACTCAAGGGCCGCCCCGGGCAGCCCACACTCTAGCTACGCCACTGCACAGGGGGTCTGTGATAAACAGAAGGCAGTTGTAGTGGTGTAAGCAGCATTAGTACGGGAAACGCACGAGTACGCGAACGTCGCGAATGCATCTCAAAGGCTTAGGTAACCTATGCGCAGCTTACTTCAATTATTATTAACACCATTTCGTGCAGCTTACAATCAAACACGGTTAAAAATCGAGTTAATACGGCAGGCACAAAATCGTCTATTGGAAAAAGCAAAGGAGCACGTTGCGAATCAGCGAAAACATAAATTTTACAAACGATGACGTCATGAAATGCGTTATAGGGGCCCTCCAGTGAAAATTGCTCCTGGCCCCCTAGCCTTTAATCCAGCTCTGGCGGGCCGGGTTGTGGCGCGCAGGCCGCCTGTTGCACACCCCTGATCCAAAGAAGCGGACAAATCCAAAAGGGAGGTCGAGAACTGCAGATGCGTGAAAAAGCGTGCTTTGTGAAGTTACCAAATCAGAACTGCAGTGGGTCATAAACTTAAGAGTAGTATGAGTCTAAGGTCTCAACAGTTTTGCAGCAGTGCTCCTTTAGTAAAAGTGCTTTGTGTTTTACAAATATTTGCTTATTCCTTCAAAAAAACGAATTCTAACCACCCCAAGTTTGCCATCTTGATCTAAATCCATTTGACTCTGAATTTGCACTCGAAATCTTTAAAATCGTCCTGTCAGTTACGAACTGCTGCTCTCTGGCTTGCAAGCCCAAAGACATTAAACTTTTTGTCTACTTCATAAGTTATTGAAACCTCTGTCAGAACGCAACGTAACTCAACAAATTCCATCACTTTAGAGATCAACTAATATCTATAAAGCGTAAACGGAAGGTTAGTTAGAAAACAGTGCAAGCGTTAAAGAAAGAACAACTGACAGCCAAAAATGTCCGAATTTTGTCTAGAGCAGATTGTCGGAAAAGCGACACGTTTACCACAAGAGACAACCTTTGTGCAATTCTTATTCAAAAAGCAAGCCCAGTGCCCAACAGGCAGGCATTTTGTCGTTGCCTAGAAAATAAGTACTAGCTGACACCATTTTGCTGTTTGGGGGAGGTATAGCTACGCCTACTCTCAGAATAGAAATTCAGTGCGTGGGAATTTTGGTATATTTCTTGATCAAGCTCCTTGAGATAAAGTCTTCCAATGACTTTCCGAATGAGCTATTCATAGCAGATAATGTTTTAGAGCAGTGCATAGATCGCTGTCTATCGATAGCAGTGATCTGGTCGGGTCATGTTGGTTGAGTCATGGTTTGAGTCGAGTCACAAGCTCTTCCAATCTGAGTCGAGTTAGAGTCATCCAAAAGTTTTCGAGTGAGGGTCGAGTCACGAAAATAAAGTCCGAGGAAATTTCGTGTGGAATAAAATTAAACTTTTCACTATGCTGTTTCATTTAGCTTCCCAACAAAAAGACAACGTTTTTGAAATGTTGTTTGTGGTTTAAGTAGCTTTTTGGAAAAGTTACGTACCTTTTTAATCACCAATAATAACCCTTTTCGCGTCACCTATGAGAGCAGGGTGTTTGTAAAAGATTTGAAAGTGTAGATTTTTGTTAAGGTAGAACCAAATATTTATTTCATGTTTCACAAAATTTTTCATAAACCCGTAAAACAGTAAAGATAGCACAGACAAGGGTGAAAAAAATTTTAGATCCTTTGGAATTTAGCATTCATGGTCAAACGCAGTAGACTGAACGTAATTTTTTTCTTGAGCATCTTTGCTCTGGGCTTGAACGCAGGAAAGCATTGTGCAATAAGCGTTAGCTCTTGTTTTCAGTGGTTTGTCCCATTTTCCAGTCATTATGGTGTAGTAGCAGTCCTATTCACAGGTGTTTGCACAAAACTTTGCCAAGTATGAGGGAATTTCCTAGCATTACTCATGACGTGCTACAATGTTATGTTTGGGGCCACGAGCTGCAAAGTTACACGGCATCGCATTTCTGATCATAGCGCGCTACCAGGAGCAGTTGCGTTGTATTTGTAGACATTGCTGGCAAGATTACGACGCAGCAAATATAATGCTATAAATTTTGAACAGGTGCGACTTGCAGATGACATGTTTTATGTGTAACTGCAAGTGCTGTTTTCAAAAGAACATGAAAACAGTTCTTGGTTTGCTGCGTCGTAAAGAACAAGTTTTCAAATGAATTTTCAACTGCCCTATTGCAATAACATATTTTGTCGCAAGCAACGAGCTCAGACAATTGAAGATTTAGGAAGTAAACGAGAATGGCAAAGTGACAAAAATATGTCTGTACAGCAGGAGACACATTTGCAGTTGGTTCAGAACCCGGGTTATTTCAGACAGTTGCCCTGTTTCGCGACCAAAATTACGACAGGTGAGGTTGTGCTCAGCAAACAAAGTACATCTTCAACGCTCTCGTTTTCGTCGTTTGAGTCAGTTCTTTCAATCCATTGCTTGGCCGTACTCGAACTCAGCGCAGGTGTTGGGTAGCAATTCAATTGCCTAAAACGCTCTTGCCCTATCCCAAACCGCTGATACTGTAATGAAATAAATATATCCGTGACGTGATGATTTTGAGACACAAAAATACGAGAAACCTTGGTAATTCTGATCAAAGCAACTATTCCAATGATTGTGACAACACTAATGAAAAAGCCAGTTCATTCATACTCGCAGGCACTCCATCCATTCAGCAAATGCAACATTCACGCGTAGGCGCAATTGATAACAAATTGCACCACATCAGTTGCTGGAACAAGTAATGTAGTTGTTCACCCTGGTGCACCAATTCAAGCCAAGGTAAGTGATTGAAAAAATTGTTCTCTTAACGGTTGGTTCGAATGATAGAAGCTCTTGCCGCTTAATTCATGTATGGGCGAATTTTCTAAAAATACCGAATTAACCACGTGAGTGGCGTCATGTGAACACCAACCTCAACCAGGATGCACTCCTGTGGTTGTTTGGGAAACTGCCATTCGTGCGTACTTCCTTGTATATTTCATGAGACGTAAAACTGCCCACGCTACAAATCAGGAACTTCGGTAGTACGATGCTGATAGAATGTGAAGCAATGCAATAAAGAAGCACCACTATACGTGAGGATACTAATTGCATTACTATGTCTGTGCCATTGAAAACACATTTCAAGCTTCTTTTATCTTTCAAAGTAACTTGCGATTCAGATATCTGAAAAGAAACGTGAAGCGATTTGAATTGATGGCAACAGTAATGAAATGAGAAATTGCAGTGAGTTAAAACCTGAACAATTGTAAGGTTAGAAAGAACTGCTTACTGAAATGCTATAATTTCACAGTAGTAAATATGTCTACCATTTTTGTGAGCGTTTTGTTTTTTTTTTACTAATAAACATTTGATGTCGATATCCTGTGCTTGAATTAGTGTTATTGCATTTATAAGTACATGTACTGTATAAAAAATACTCCAAATTTTATGCACCAACAAACACATATGGACCCGTTTGCATGGCAGTTAGTTCTTTATCTTTTTCTCACTACCTCTATTCCAGGTAAAATAAAAACAAGATTTACGTGGGTGCAAGAATAACCTGTACAATATGAAGTAAATTGGCGATTTACCAGATGTAATGAAACTGAATTTATCTGACATGTGTTTTATACAGATGTTGATAAAAGTAGCTCTTTGAATGGCAGCGTCGTGCAAAAAACTGCGACCAAGATGACCCTTTCAGGGATCAAATGTGGAATAACCATCATTATTTGTGAGTATTTTGTTTTGCAGTAGAAGAATGCATTACGCCGAAAACAAGCAAACATAGCCAGGTTTTATTGTGAAACTGCATACAAAATACTTTCTTTACAAAATATGATTTTAAACAAACTGTAACGTGGAGGTCTTGAAAAACAAACGTGCAGCATGAGCTAACCCTGTTGCGTGATGTGTTTGCGATTCATTCCATCATGGTTTACAAAGAAGAAAAGTTATTTTTCCAAACCAAATATGTTTACATGTCAGTCGTTGTTTGTTACGTTTTTATTGCTTTTTCCCTTTTGATCCTTGTAAGCGCTGTGAAACGTTTTATTTTGATAGAGATTGCAATTCTAACAATACGTAATTTTTCTTCACCTGCATTGCCATTCATTTGGAATGGTATGATAGTTTTGGAAATTACACGACTATTTTTGTTATCGAAAGTACCCTGTAATGTTTTTAGATGCTTTATCATTTACGTTTGTAATGAGATGTATGGGCAGTGGGCAGCACACTCACAACTTACGGTCATCTTTCAGAAAGCGTAGCCTCATTGATTTCACAATAATTTTCACCTACACTTGCCTGCGCTTGCAGCTCAACGATCAGCCAAATTGAAGGTGGTAATAAGAAACAGTCGCTCCGCTTGGGTGGATTTGCAGGACGCAAAGCGAACTGTTCAGCAACTTGCACGCATTTCGGTCTCGCGGTACTGGATAAAAACAAGATCTCTAGGCGGCCTTTCAAAGATTAAATGCCGGCATGCAACAAATGCGTAGATTGCAGAGACCTACAAGGGTTCTACAGAGCCACAGGGACTCCCCAGGTCCAATTCCAAAGAATACCGGTACAACCCTTTTATTCTTAGTTGACGGAGCCATTGTGACTGGCACCTCTGCTCAGTTGAATCGGTGTGTCGACAATTTCACCTCCACCTATGGTCACCCAGCCTTGGCAACCATTCGGACTTATGTAATTTGAAGAAGCTGCCTATCCTTCAAAAACCGGACAGCCTCTTCATCCTAGAACAGGGGTGCACAACATGCGGCCGCCGATGTATATTTATGCTACAGTGCATATGTGTTTTAAAATGCAATATGGAGCGTGGCAGCCGTTCGTTAATAAAACTCTTTGTCTACTCTATGAGAATACGCAGTAATAAGACGGCCAAGCAGACGGGTGGAAGCAGGCTAGGCTCAGTGTGTGGAAGACGAACAGAAGCAATTGGAAAAACTAAAAGTTTCATGTACTCACTGGCGGCCGTAATTCATAAAAATAAACGCAATGCGGCCGTCAATAGCGAAAAGCTTAATCACCCCTGCCCTACAAGAATTGAAACTTAAAAGCCTCAAGAACAGGATGATTTCATGGCAAGACAGCAGTTCCCATGATATATTGAAAAGCGGATTTTCCCATTTGTAGAGGGTTAAGATAGGGATACGTCTTGCCACACGCTGTTCGGCATCTTAGTTTCGGATCTCCTCGCCCATGCTTTTCCAGAGGAAGACGGAGTTATACTGAGTGACGGAGCAAAAATTTAGGGAACCGCTGCACTATCTGCAATGATTGAACATGTTAGATGATTAACGAAAATGTGTCATAATAGGTAGCATTACGATGAGGTGGCACAAACGACCATAAATAGTCATCGGAAACATTTGCACCACTTGTGAGAAAATGTTTGATGAGAAAACGTTTGATGGAAGCGTGAAAACGTGTCTGCGTCTGACCTTTTGACGCTTCCATCAAACATTGATCTTGATCTTTGCCTTTGAATAAGTAAGATCTTGAGTCATCCCGTACTGCCTGGAAAAAAAGTTGTCATTAGCGAAATCGCAAGTGAACTGTTTAGGTCTTGCCCCGCTTTCGCATCATCGTAAATATAAATTTGAGTTATAGACTATTTAAAATGCGCATTTTTACGGTCATTCATATAAGTAATTTTTAAACAGAACGGTTAATTGCAGTATACAGTATCTATATGGACCGTTACCTGCACCAGTATATTGATCATTCCCATAGGGGGGTAGGTATAGCCAAGTCCTACACTGTACAAAGAACATTTCCTTCCAATCTCGGTAGTAGAGTAATCACAGCTCGGGTGCAAAGAAAAAAACACTGAACACAGACAACTACTCATGATTACCTCTTTGGTAAAAGGCACACTTCTTACTCTTCCCATCGTTGGTTCTCGTTACTTGAACATTCCTCCTTCCTTGCACTTATTTCCTCATTTCTTTTCGTATGTTTCCTACTTGATTTTTGTGTCACACTGTAACTTGCATTTGCAAATATATCTACATGCATTTCAGTGTTTTGTTCACTCCACATATATGAAGTTAAATACCTTATAATGAGAACTGCGTGTCTAGGGGCATGCACTCATCTGTAAATATCATTTGTGTATTTGCTTTCATCAGCATGTATCTTTTTCACGTAATTAATGATAATACTGAAAGCTATATTGCAGAGTTGGTAGGCTACATGACCACACGGTCTTTCACTTATCTGTTGTGACAAAAGAAACAGGCAAATGTTGTTACTGGTTATACTTTTTGCATTATATTTGCAACAAATCGTGTATGAATGAGACATTATTGACAACATTGTATCGCAATGAATGAAACTTCCACATTTTCGGCATGCAGCTACACATAAATTTCACCAGCTCCTGTACTTTTATGCCATACATGCCTGATACATTTGTAATGTGCCATGAGACACTGACGAATCAAAAACCCAGGAAATAATTCAATGAAAAAGTCTAGCCACTTGTTCGCTGCTGATGCTTGATTGTATAGTCGATGTGCTTTTTTTCATTACGATGAGGCATTTCCTAAATCGAGATTGCATTTTGTACGTGGTTTGGTTTGTGTCAACTTGTGATTTTCCATTTTCCGCTAAGGGAATTTCGCAGGTGCGAGCTCGACTTGCTCGCTCGCAGATTATGCACGCTGACCTTGTTTCACAATTCGAGGTTTGGTCCAGAGGCGTGGACATCACCTTTAGTTGATCGAGTTTTTTTTATCGCTAGTGCGCGGACCACGTTGGCTGTTTCTGCTGTCGCGCCAACGACGAAATGCTTTCTGCTGCTGAGAAGTGGAAGCTCTTTGTAAACAAAGATTTGTGCACAGGAAATTTGCGAAAATAAACTTTTTAAACGGTGAGAGTTGAACGCCTTGCTTCAGCTTGGCAGCATAAAATTTCAGTCAGTTTAGGCAGAAGTTTAGAACAGTACTCATGCAACGAAGAGGCTGCCTCGTTGTTAGCAGCGTTTGGTGAAACCAGCATTTCTACATGCAACGACGACCTTCCTCATAAGCAAACTTTTCGTTGAGCAAACACTCCAAACCTCTACATTGTGTAAGTGGAAGGGAGCAGTTCACATGCGGTGCTTGTTTGCGTCGCCACCAGTGCAACACTCACTGCTTAAGCAGCCGCGTATTCAAGTCCACATGATTTGTTACAGTCCAAGCAGATGACTGATTTTTGCTAGGTGAAGCAGGCATAATAGTTTCAAGCAGTGGCGTAATGAGGCTAAGTGTGCCGACCATAAAAGTGCCACACTTTCCACCCCTCAAACGTTCGCACAAGAATATAAAATAACAGAAAGTCATCTTTCATGCTTCATACAGATATATGCATATATATGGAATATTAGAACATCTTTGACATTAAAATCCAACACTTACAAACTGAAATCGGCTTTGTTTTTCATTCTACTTGATGGGTCTTGCTTTTTCTGCTTGTTCGCCACGATTGTCATTATTTGTTCTTCAAATATTTTTTGCCTTTTTTCACATGCATCTATGTATACAGCATATCTCGTTAACGTTTCTTCCCCGTTGGCTTTCAGTCCGCGGAAACCGCACCGCTTAGCTTCAATTGCTTACTCATTCTAGAGCAGCGCTCTTCACCCTTTTTTCATCGTGGAACCCTTGATATACTTTCGTATTTGTCATGGAACCCCCATTAACAAAAATTTAAACAAGACGAATTACTTGTAGGAATATTAAATATTTCGTTATTAGACACTTCAACAAATAACCCGTTATTACAAAAGTTAAAATGTGTTGTCACATTTTCTAACTTTGGCAATTGAATTACATTTGATCCACTTCGAGTTAGGTGCTTCTTTTTCATTTAAACTACATTGTTCATTACCGTCCACACCTTCGCTGTTGTTATTATTTCGCTTCACATAAGAGAATATGCTATTTTGCTTCATCTGGCGTGACTAAATAGCAAAGAGTTGGGTTTCACTGTTTTTCCTTCATTCCCACAAAGGCTGACAGCAGCTCTGGTCCGTTGTCCACTCTCTACTACTCTGATGTACAGTATTGTGAACTAGAGTTCAACCGATGCATCTGCATGTCGATATATATCGGCCGATATGACGATGTTGCCGATGTATAATATTGGCATAATGTCGCCGATATATATCGGCATAATTTGCTCATAAAAGCTGCTACTACCCTGCGCTACGTTACTGTTCTGCATGGAATGTTCGGAAACCCAAGTTGCCACTTCGTCTCTGACTGATTAATGCAAATTCGCTGTCCTGTTCCGCAAATTCTCTGTTAACGACGTGCAGCCTTCCAACGACATCAAGTAGTGTGTAATAGTCGAAGGTAATCAGACGCAAACGTCTCGATAAACCGCTCTATGACTAACATTCGCTCATAGGTTTTTGCGCGGAAAGCAGATAGATGACTGTCTGCGAACAAGATGCGTTCCAAACTTGTCGCGTGACCAGTGCAACCAATCATATTTAACTGAAAGAAAAATAGCTCCAGGAGTGTTTAGTTTCCATCATGAGGCGAAATAGACACTGCTTGACTAATGCAAAAGTAAAGGTATCGGCGTCGATTATCAGCAATAAAAAAATAAAAACATCATTATAGGCCCCCAAAAAACTTGTCGGTCGAGCTCTACTGTGAACTGTACATCGGCATCATCTTATAACTGTGATGCAACAATAACGTTCTTCTTAATTGCACAAAAATGAACAACAAGCGATGCAACAACTCTCAATATTTCTTGTTCCGGTATCTGCACTCAATCTCCTGCATAACGAATTGGCCTACCTGGAGTCTGAATGCGGCGCGGTGATCTAAAAATTACCTAATGACGCATCGACGTACTGAAGCAAGAAATCATTTCCCCTAAAAAACGAGGAACCCTCACGGTACCCTCAAAACTCACGGAACCCCACTACAAGTTTTGCGGAATCCTAGGTTCCACAGAACCACTGTTGAAGAGCACTGTTCTAGAAGATCAAACAAAAATGCAAAATGTGTTATTGCGGGGTTCAATTAGAGAAGTGACGGCGGGATACATACACTGCGGATGTAAACAATTGTGTATGCTTATGCTGTAATTCATGTAGCATCCCCTTCTTTAACTAAAAGAAAGTATATATAGTGCATTAGTAGGCTATAATAATAAATTTAACAGTTTAATCTCAATAATGCAAGGGATGATTTCATTGTTTACTTCACGTTTCAGTAGTGGTTCAATTTTTTTAGAATATATAGAATACTTCAATGTTACCTCTGTCACCACTAACCCGGGCTTTCTTAGCGGAACTATTCAACTGAACTTTGCCAAATATGTTTAAAATCCGCCTTTGGTTGAAGATGTTGGCTTGCAGCCTCTATCGTGACTTGTGATCTGTCGTGCTATTGGGTTGGGCTTCATCTAATTACGCGTACATACTATTATTCCTTTCGTTCATCCGTTCGTAACAGCGGTCTATTTAGACAAAATGACTATTGCCAAACGCTACCAGGAGGGACATCCGCCTAAGCAATGTTTACTATGCCTTTAAGTTCGACGGAAATCGCACTTAATTCGGTACAGCCATTGTCAAGTTGTGCAACTCTTTCGGCTAAAGTCCCTTAAAAAAATCTTCACCATAATCATAAGTAAATATGTTGGTTGCGCTTGCGTTAGATTTTCAAACTGAGGTCCATCGCCTCTAATTCACCAAAATGAGAGCAACGCCTTTTGGAAATTTTCATGTCGAAATGACTTTTAACTGCAAACGTTAAATGTACCGCTGAACAAAGGAGTCAAACGTTCAAGGAAACCACATTGTTTATCAGCGGGCACTGATTCACTTTACTTGCAGTTCATACCTACAGTCTGAGCTCTATACTACGCATGCAAACACTTACCGACTGTAGTATCTCCTTTCAAGAACGTCATTTTCCTATAGCTCCACGTCACACAGAAAAGTATCGGTTCTGTTGAAACTGAACACTTTTACAGTTGGTGAGTTCTTCACTTCACCCGCCAAAATTTAATGTTGATAATCCCACCGGATGACTAGGCTATAGCATGTGGCACTTCTTTTTTGAAAATATTCCAGTGAACACTTAGAAACAGCATGAGACGTACCAACAAATATTCGTCGCCAATACCGATTGCTGTCAACCGTTGTAACAAAGTGCAGTAGTGGGAGTTGCAAAGGGTTTATAGATAAATAGAAAAAGTGGTAAAAAGCTGTGGTTCATCTTGACCTCAAACAGGGATCTTTTATCAGATTGGGATCTTAAGTGTTTGGTGGGGCTTTAAACTCGAATTACCGGAACAGCAATGTTTTCTTGCCTGCTGTCAAATGTCATCTCAGTCCTTCGTTCACCAGACGACTTTTGGTTGGGATGGGAGAAATGACCTTGGTTGGATACGAAGGTGTAGGGACTGGTGGGAAATTGCCCCTAAGCACACATGTTGAAAAGCCCTGTTTTTAAGAGAAACGCAAGGGTAGTTTAGCACCGAGTTTGACACATTTTGTATTTGTATTGTATTGAGTAACGTCTTCACTCCCACACGCAAAACGCTAGACTTTTAACATGCATTGCAGTAAAGAGAAATGAAAAAACACATATACATNAA
>JGI24021J15306_10011972_pt1 | contig 10774 bp, 7 predicted proteins | sample Ectturendosymbi1_FD_15306 | JGI IMG/M metagenome (IMG submission 15306) | reverse complement strand
GGTGTTCTCTTACGGTTGCCATGTCTCTGCTCAGCACCTCTTCCGCTACCTGCCAGTCTCCATCAGCATGCGTGATTGCTAGGTCTGTGGGTGAGCCGATGGAGTCGTCATTGTTTACACTTTACCTAGTTAAGACACTTTACCTAGTTAAGACTATATTTCTCAAATAACTGAAAAAGATTCATGGCCAATAGCATGGCACGTTTGTAATTGCCTCCATTTTCTAACTCTGTATTAGTAAGCATTAGCCAAAGCTAAAATAACTTATTGTTTTTTAAAAACAAGCAGTTGTCAAGAAGAACTGAAGTTATTACATCAACACGTCTTTTTTCTGTTGTAACGTCGTATGAAAATCTAAGTATCATCAAAAACACAAGGTGGTTTTTCTTGATTGTTCAGTCGTAATCGTACAAACGCAGAAGAACATTCTGACAATATTGTTTTGTCATAACTGCTGCCTTTCGAGCGGAATAATAAAGTACTTGACAATTTACATCCTGAATAGAAAGGAACAGCTTCAAAAAGCTTTTTCGAATCTTAAATGTTTTTTCGATTCAGTTTGTTCAGTTATCTGGAGAAGATTTACGGGTCTATTTGCGAAATGTTTCCTTTATCAACTCCAATGGACAACTCTTTTCCTTTAACAAAAACCAAGATGGACCTGCTCGTTACGGCATCTGGCGGTACGATGGGACCAAACACAAGACATGGATAAGAGTAGGAAAGTACGAAGAAAATGCAGGTGCGATCACTTTCCCAGAGCATCGTTGTTTTCCGAAATCAATTTACTGTTGTTAGTTTATCAAACGCACAACTTTACAGTGTTTTCCGTGGATAGTAACTTGTTTGTGCGTTTCAGCAGTCGATTTAAGGAGAACTTTTATCAGTTATTTTATCTATTCAGTCACTGAGAACAACTGGGAAAATGCAACTGACGAGAGAAATGTGACCTCCGTATGTGCTCGTCCGTGTGGTTTGGACGAATATAGAATGTTGCAACAAGTGAGAAACGATCAAGTGGACCAAACTATACCATCAATACTATCAAGGCTATATCAACTTCAAATTGTCCTAATGTTGTTTTTTGGCTTGGAAGTTATCACAAATTGATCAATTTAAAGTATCAATTTAAACAATTGATCAATTTAAAGTAAAAATTCTGCAAATATACCGGCGGTTTCACGTTTTTTTGAACATCTCATTTACTGCTTGGATTAGTGCTTAAACAACTGCAAAAGTGATTGGTCAAGCTTTTCCGAAAAACAAAACAATTATCATTCTTCGTGCATGCAAGAGTAAAAGCAAACGGCTAGTTTCACAACAAAACTTCAAGCTGAACGTTTGATCGGACATTTTAGGGCAAACCACTTTGCAAACTTTTTCTAAGTTTGCGAGCGTAATTATGCCACGTAAATTATATGATTTGCAAAATGAACTTCTCCCCAAGTTGTCAAGAACTTAAAGCAAAGGTTAATTCTTAAAAGGGCAAGGCTTATTGCTGATTCCTTGTGACCTGTATGAGTAAAGTTCTCACAAATCATTGCCGAACCTTCTCGAAAAGTCGGATCGTTTGCGAACAATGTTTTTATTAAAAGTTTCAGACTTGCTGCTGGTCATGCATCAAGTGTGGTGAAAATAGCATCGCGTTCGACAACTCGACGTCCCAGGGATGCCATTGGTGCCCCGATGGGCGTTTCGCCGACAAGAAAAGGTTTGGATTAAATTCTTTCACTGTTGCGTCCTTTTTCCCTTGACATGTGCAGCCGGAGTTACATTTCCTAGCGTCGGGCATCCTGACTAGCATGGTCACCGATAGGTCACTAAAAACAAAGGTATTTGTTGCAAAACAAAGGTATTTTTTGCGTTCAAACATTCCTTTTATTCGCTACTCAACCTTGTTTTGGGACGCGTTGTTCTCGAAGATGATAAAATTGGTTTCAAATGTTTTCAACTGAAACAAAACAGAGCAACGTATACGTGTATGCCTTGGGACGTATCTATTACACTGGTTAATCTAAACTCAAAGCGTGGAGGGGAAGGGAATACCCAGAAATTTTTAATCAAAACAAATTTGCCCATGACTCAAGCGGTAGGTGGAAAAGAATTTATTCATTGTATTTTTAGTTTAGGATTAAAACCTTGCTTAACCAAACGCTATATTTATCCATTGCGATATCAATTTTTTAACGATTTATCAATACCCCTTCAGTCATACCACTATAGAACTTTACTTCACCTTTTTTGCACCGATATTTTCAGTGTTTTGGCGCCTGTCAGTGAATATTTTGTACCATTCTTCCCGTAGCCGAGGGGGGCCCAAGGCGGCCGTGCCCCCGAAATTTCCAGCATATCTTGTCGTTTTGTGCTTCGAGAGGCGGTGTCCAAACAAAAATACTGTTTCTCGTTTGAAGTCAAAATATTTGGCCCCTCCCGAAATTTTGGGATGTTTCAAGGATAAAACTTTCCTGCACACACACTTTCTGCCTTTTCGAAAGAAATGGCCTTGATTGCCCTTTGCTTGTTATTTTTTAATCGCAGTCTTGGAAACACGAGATCGACACAAAAACGTTTTAATTGTTGTTCCAGCCGCTCGTGCGTACCGGTGCCGTTTGCCTTTCTGTCTCAAGACTTATTGTGGGGGCGGGTGGTTGTATCAGGATCAGTGTTTGGTCTCATCCTCACCGCAGCCGTTTCAGTGATATACGTGGTCTCGTGGGACAGCTCACTGGTTCGCGCGTCGGGCAGAGATCTGTCGTCGGTCATGCTTGTCGGACTGGCTGTCGCGTTCGCTTCACCTTTGACCTTCTGCTTTCGCCCAACACCGGTCGTGTGCGTTGCGAGGTACGGGAGGTTTGTTAGTGGGACTGCTTCGCAGGAGCGTGGAGCGGTCCAAGTATTCCACAAACAAAAATCTTCTTTTGAATGTGTGACGTTTATTGAGTCTGAAGTTGATTGTTTGAAATTAGTCGCAGCTGCAGAAGTTCAAGATTGCTCGTCAGCTCACGACCAGATCAAATGACAGGTTAAAGCCTTTAATGCCGTTTGCAATGTCCAAAACCGACAACAGGTGTGAATATATTTCATGAAAATTTCTATAAAATAGACATGGGTGGCAAAAAAATTTCGTAAGATGACAAGAAATTTTGAGCAACGTTTGGATCGTTTCTGCAAATTCCGAAAAATTATTTTACCTGCAAAAAAGGACGCGGAGCAGCTGTTGTTGGAAGAGGACCAGTAAAATGGTACAGGGCGGTTTTTGTTTGGCCGCATGTAATGGCAACACTGACACAACCTTAATTATGTTGTTGCCAGGAATGCTGGGGAAGCTGTAAGGCAAAACGTTCAGGGCAATGGAAACTTGCAAAAAGCAAAAGATTCCTAAACAAAATGCTTGTATCTTTCCAAAACAGTATTCATGTGACGAAACTCGAGATTTTTACATCAGAAGATTTCGTGAAAATTCCATAAAATTAGCCACAAATTCAGTACGTGCGTTGTGAAATGAACAAGTAAAACAAACTGATAAAATTAAACATGGCAGGTGCTGTTTGCTGGAGCAACAAACAGTCGCTGAAATTAACCACTGCAAAAACTTCCACACATTGAATAAACATTGGTTTGCTGTGCTGCAAAACCCGTGACACAGTATTTCGTCAAGTACCCGATCAGAATTAGTTTGCACTGACTTTGTTTGAAGAAGTTGTTATTGGTCGACCATAAAATTACCTATGATAGTATTTGTGTAAAAAGCGCCTCCTCTGTCCCTTTTGGCAGGGGAGGGAGGGCAATGACCCCGCCCTCCGGCGTCTGTGTCTGTGCGTCAGTGAACTACAAAAACCTGAGATGAATTCATTTCCCAAGGTGAACAAACGCAACTTGATTGCCGCTTAAATTCTTAAAGTTTGCTTAACTGGTCTTGTAAAGTACATATTATATTTCACGGGTCTTGTAAATTAAAGGAAATGATCTTACGGCAACGCACGGATCTCATTAACTTTATTGTTTCAGACGGATCACTACAAGCATAAGCTTCACCATGATATTCTCCGCTATTCTCATTAAAACCATCCGCATCTCAATCATATTTAACACAGTTTCGAAGGAGCTGGACAAAGACTACAAGCGTCTGTTACGTCCGTTACCGCAGGTCAGAAAAAGCATTTATGAAAAATAGTTTTTTCAACCTCGAAAACATCCACGGCATTTTACAATTGATTTTTGCTTTCCCTTAGCTATTGTATTTCTTTTCAAAAACCTTAATTTTATTTTAAGCTGATTTTACTGTTAACGGTTCTTTGGTAAACTATAAAGGACAGGCGTTTTAACGCGCTGTCAAATAATGCGTGAATAGCCAACACCTGTTTGAAAATGACTTGAAGAGATTGTGCAGAAAAGCCAAAACAAATTTTCTTTGCATTTAAGATAAAAAATTCGTCAATTTAAAATTTTTCAAAATGTGTTAAATTCCAAAACTGGTCCCTTTGTTTTGGAAATGAACGTAAACTTTTCAAAAAAAGCTAAAACGCAAGGGAAAATGTTTTTCACTTTTGCAGATAATTATTAGTCTTTTTCTCACAACGGTTGAAGTCTGTCTCATTGGGATTTGGTTTAGTGTTCAACCACCACGTGTGACGGAAACAAGAATAACAGCAGCAAATAAAGTAAGATGAGAACATTTTGCAGGGGGGCTGGCGTCGTAAAGAAACAACTAACTTACGGGAAATTACTCGTTACAATCGATTTCAATGGGCTGCATTTTTTTTGAAGAAAAACCTCAATGCTGTATAGTCAAAGAAATTTAAACCGATGTTGCTCATGAAAGTTAAAGAAGAACAACGTGAGTTTAGATATCACTCGAAATACATTTATTGCGTAATTCTTGGATAGTTGAAGAAAATCCGTTCTTGCGTGCTTGGAAAAAAAAATTTGTTGCGTAACTGATCTGTACGCGTTACGAAAGAAGGCATGGTTCATTGTAAAGTAATTGAACATCTGTTTCGCAGAAGAAACCTGTTGTCTTTCTTGGATGTGAAGGCATGAGAAGCGAAGTGATGTTGATCGGATTATCTTTTCCAATTTTCCTGTTATTCATTTCATTCTTTTATGCTTTCCGAATAAGGAAAGTCCCTCATGGCTTTAACGAAGCAAAGCACATTGGATTTGCTGTTTGCACGACCCTAGTTATATGGCTGGCACAGGTGTGGTTTGAAGCATGAAAGACTATTGTGAGGTTTATAAAGATTAAAACTTGCAGACGTCTACCAGTCTTTTTATTTTTTAACTTCTTCTTCGCATTATTACATGGAATGTAGTAATTTTTTTAATAACATTCAACTTGTAAAACACACGCAAGCAAAATTGCAAGAGAGCACTGTGTTGTTTTCAAAATCTCACAGAAAAGCAATCTCAAACAACAGCTTTTGCCCCAAATGCAGGTGTCTACCTATATCGCGAACTCTTCTACCGACTTAGTGCTCCGTGACGCCATCTACTGCCTGGGAGTGGTGCTCAACAGTCTGGTGATTTTGTGCGCCATGTTTGGACCAAAAATATACGTAATCGTCTTCCGACCTGAAAAAAACAACCAAGAGACGGTTATGGAAAGTCGAAGTAAGTTTTGTTCATGGCGAGTAGCAGTCAACTGTTCATGAAGAGTGACAAACGTGGTCTTACAACAAGCATACACACTTACGTTTGCATTACAAGAAAAGCGTGTTGATCGTTGCCACTGTTCTCTTCCCTCTTGAGAAAATTTAGCAAATGCTCGTTTTACTGAGACTGTTGAATATTTTAAGGTTAGCAGAGTTCTAAATGATTTACAAACTTTGTCGTTGATTAGAATAAGTGTAAAGTCCTATAAAAATACGAACAAAGTACACATTTGATTCAAATAGCTTCTCCTTGCTTTCGTGCATTTCCAATGTTTATAGACATTGTCCAGGTTTTTTTAATCTTGATTGGTAGCTGATTCATTAATGACTTTTGACGTTTAAATTTGCAGTGTTGCAAGTACGCAAGAATGAGATTTCATTGCGCAAATGGTCTGGTGGTACTGCACAGTTGCGCACCTTAGAGAGAGCTTTCTCAACCTGTGGGCCATGGCTCACTAGTTGGGCCACGGAGGAATGTTTGACGGGCCGTGGCCAGGTGTTATTGAAATTGAGTACTTTTCGCAAGCTGAACCTTGCAATCAAAAACGTAGGTAGCTCTTCTTGAGCTATAAACGTCATACTTTGCCGTATTTCGTCATCATGAGTTAGAAATTATTGTGACATGGAAATAATTTCCACGGAGCCTACCACCTTGTGCGCAATACTGTATGTAGTTAAGGAAGGCATTTTGAGGCAGACAGCGGTTTCTGTTGCCATGAAAACGAAATCTAGAAGCAGGCTTCATGTGGGAGATGACGCGATTTTTTCCTTATCATGGATCGAGCCACGAATATCTGTGCTTTCTAACAACACTAACAATACACAGGCTCAGCCTTCGCATTGATTGTAGCGCACGTTGTGTTATTGAATGTTGTTTTATTTCCCATCCATACATGTGCAACAATTGCAAAGGCGTATCCAGGGAGGCAGAGGGCCATGGCTCCCCTCCAATTTTTTGCACATCTAGTCATTTTGTTCTTTGAGAAGCGATGTTCCAAACAAAAACACTGTGGTTCACCCAAAGTCAAACATTTTTGGCCTCTCAATTTTATGGCCTCCCCACAAGTTTTGTGCTGGCTTCGCCACTGAACAGTTGTCGCATTGGAGAAGTTGCACAGTCGGTGGGCCACGTACTCTCTGTTTCTTTATTAATTGGGCCATGTGATTGAAAAGGTTGAACTCCTACCTTAGAGGGACCATTGATCGTTGCCTTTCTGTCTGTTTCTGAAATTGAAGTTTCAAGGGTTAGTCATGGGCGTCGGAAAGGGCGCCTTGGCCCCCGTGGATTTTGAAATTAAACATTTTCTTATCTGTAGCTGAAAAGGTTGTTTTCTTAGTTTTTAGTGGTTAACATGAAATTTTACCACTTTAGGCCTCCCTGCAAAAATCTGTTTGGCTACCCCTGAAAAAACCCATTATTGGTCCTTCCCTGGAAAAAAATACTTCCGACGCCCATTGTGCTAGTAATTCGATTTTCTTCCACAACACTGTTTTTCACCAAAGAGCGTTGCTGGAACTAGGAATTTCACCAACAATTGTAATTGGCTTCGGAGTATAAATTGGAAAGTTTAATTCAGAAATCGTGAAAATTCCCCACAAAGCCTTATCACAATGCCAGACACTATATATTCAAAAAGTGAAGCATGAATCATTGGCAGATTTAACTAAGGAAAGGTTGTGGTCACTCTACAAGTTTTAGAATCAGGTGCTATAGCCTACTGCATCGATACTACGCAACGGACTTCATGTTTTCCGGCGTTAAAAGAAATACATGCGAAATAAATGGCTTTGGAAAAATTTTTGTACGTTCGTTTTTCATTTAACTTGCAAAACGTCAAATGTGTGGAAAATGCTCTTGAAATACCTGATTCTCAGACTCCTGGAAAATTACCCGCATCACAATAATCCATGAAGTTTAAAATCCAAGTTGGGAATCTGAACATAGACCAATCTCCGTTCTCCCTATGTTGCTTGAGGTATTTGAAAAGTCCTTTATCACAAAGTGTACTGCTTTTTGATTGGACGGAATCTGACGGATACAAGACAACACGGTTTTAGAGCAAGTCTCTCAACTGACTTAGCCATTATAAGTATTAATAGTTATAAATTTAAATTTATGATGAAATATTCCATAACTTCCATACAAAATTAATAACCTGCTCTTTCATTTTTGGACTTATCGAATGCTTTTGACTGCTGTGACTATGTATATTACTGCACAAATTCTTCCACTATGGCATAAGTGGCGTGCTACGTAAACTATTCTCAAACTATTTGCATAATAGAATGCAGTGCACCGAAATAGTGGTTTTTAAATCTTTGTACAAAAAAGTATCTTGCAGTGTCTCAAGGTGCTGTACTTGGGTCTTTACTTTTCTTCCTTTAAATCAGCGGTTCCCAAACTGTGGTACGCGAAGGCCTTCAAGGTGGTATGCGAATAGGCCTACTACTTTCTGTTTATCTTCACAAAAAATTATTCGTAGCTATCTTTTTACTTATCGGGTTCTGTTAAATTCCTGCATTTTTGTGTACTCCCCTTGTTGGTTTGTAAAAATGGCCATTACATTTTCTCACAGCCATTATCTTCATGTCGCATTTTTGTCAATTCAGGTTTTCCAAACTTTTGATGGAATGATATTTGGTAAATTGAGTTTTCCTGGAGCAAGGTGGCACGTGGTGATAGTATGGGTCCCATAAATGGTACGTGATGAGAAAAAGTTTGGGCACCACTGCTTTACATAAATGATGCGCTCAAGCTTTCTCGTCATACTGCTTTATTTTCTGATGGTTATTAACCAGGGTTGCCAGATGAAAATTTCAATAAAAACCCAAACAACGCTAACAAAGGGCCAGAAAAAGGCAAACTGATTATTTGAAGGCCAGAAAAAGCCAACTTTTTGTGGTGTTGTTATTTCTTTGTCATAAATCAACACTTCCGTTACAAAAGTCAAAAATATCACTGTTTGCTTTGTTTCTGCTTATTAGCTTAGTCATATCAAATCAAACTTATAAGTTCTGCGATGCGGTTTGAGAAAAAAAAAGCAGATTAGAATTTCGCTGAAACAACTTTTTTCATCCTCAACAAGATTCAGCAAAGGTATGGCGGAGACGTAATAACAATTATTCTTGTGAAGAGATTTTTTCTAAGCGTCCCAACATGATTTTGCTTCAGTTATTGGTACCCTGCGTTTTTGTTTCTTAAAAACGTTTTGCTAATCGATTTGCTTGAATGCAAANCACTTAATGGTGCGTTCCAGCCTGTAGGAGCTGCTCACAGCAACTGGACCTACGGACGACTGAAATACGACAAGGGTCGGTGTGTCCCTTCGTCGAAGATCCTACTGTTTCCCGAAATGTCCGTCTCCAAACGTCAACCAACACATGCAGCAACGAAGCGTGGCAGGATATCCACTCCACAAAATGCTCAAATGAAAACGTTGAGAAGGTAATTTGGCCATTATTTTTGCGCTAAACGGATTTTCCACTCTTTCTATTTCAACTAACGTGAAGACATGTTCATATCAAAGAACGACTCAAAAGTAGAACCTTTAGCATTTAAATGATAGATGTACAATACATTTTTTACGCAAAGACTCCAACGGCTTTACGTTTTTTGTTCAATATTACATTTGTTGTTTTTGTCAAACCCTGATGATAGCTGGAAATTGGTTGTTCATCAATTATTATAGTGCGTTTTGGTTCATTGTCGTTTTTACTTTGAAATATCTCATTTTGCATATACGGAAATTTATATAATTTTCAAAAATGGCAAGTACGCTAGCAAAACAATGAAACCGAAATACAGCTAAAACCTAAAGCACTCAAATGAAATGAAGGAGAGGGTCAGGGTAGGTATTGTACGGATGATTGAAGATCGGGGATCGGGTAGCCAGGGGTTTTTCCCCAACCTCCTTTCCCCGACCGATATTTTTCATATTTTTGAAATTTTTCATATTTTTTTGCATTATGGCAATTTTTTCATTTTCACGTTAATTTTTTCAAATTTTACTTTCATATTTTATATTAGCTTGTTTCTTTGAGGTTTTGTCTAAGCCGGTCACTTCATGCTCTAACCCCTGGTAAGGCCAAGACGCGCCAGGGCATGCCACGTTTTAATCCGATAAACAAATATTCACGCAACCGGCCAAGATCACTTCACGTGAACATCATTCAATAACCACGTGGACGTTAGTATCAAAGCAAAACGCGTCGCCAACCTGCTAACTTCATCAGTTCTTTCGCGTACCATTCTTCTTTGAGCGTTTATCGTGTTTTAACAAAAACAAACAAGAAATTACTCATTGCGGTTGCCTTACGTAAAGCACGAAACACTTTACGGTTAGTCGTTAATCAGGTTACCCTGTTTTGTAACAAAATTAATAAATCTTACGACTTCTTTTAACGAAAGTAGCAACCATTGCAAAGTTCGAATGCTAGATACATATACCTCATTAGCAGTTCAAATGACCTTTTCTTCCGAATGCCTGTAAGTTTTGTTGTTCCTTTGTGTAGTGTTACTTCGCTCATTAACTAAATGTCTGAACCATTGCATAGCCTATGATGATGTTGCACAAACTAGCCACACCATTGCTCCAATCTGTAACCGATTACGTTGNGAAAAAGCGTACCGATTACCTCGGGTTTTAATCCAATAAGCAAACATTCGCTCTTGCTTCACTTGAACATCATTTGATGACCATGTGGATGCTAGTATCAAAGCAAAACATATTCACAGACCACAACCCGCTAACGCATTTTGTTCTTTTACGTAGCATACAGCCCTGAACGTTTCCCTGTTTTAACAAAATCAAATAAGAAATTACCCATTGTGATTGCTTTGACCTTAAGCGCGAATCACTTTACAGTAAGTAATCATCCAACTTACCCTGTTCTGAACAAAACTTGCACGACCGTATGATTCTGCAGAGCACAGTATTTACAAAACTTGCCTGTTTGTTTCATGTCATCGTTAACATTTCGTTTTCTTACGATTTATTTAGTCGAAAGTAGCAAACGTTTCAAAACCATGGAGCATAAAATTGGGATAGACTTAACAGTTTCATTAACACTAAAAAAGCCTTCAAAAAACTATACATTTTTATTCTGAGACGTTTCGGATTAAT
>JGI24021J15306_10011970_pt1 | contig 10775 bp, 10 predicted proteins | sample Ectturendosymbi1_FD_15306 | JGI IMG/M metagenome (IMG submission 15306) | reverse complement strand
TTTTTTTTTTTTTTTTTTTTTATTGACCGAAAAAAATTAAGTCAATTTAGTCATTATGTCCAAAAATACAAACAAATGAATCACTGTTACAGTGAGTTTTAATTGTATATTATGGACAAATCACCGAAATGTCTCAGCGAATAACAACAGCCTGCAGTTACACACCACACGTCATGGGTCTAATGCGCAATATCCGAAACCGGCGCTATTCTTGTGTGAAAATCTAGTAGACCTCTAAACATTCTGAAGTAAGTCATGTACAGTAAAAAGCAATATTTTTACGTCAGGGAATGTATGACTAAGAGCTACATATAGTTAGCTCGTGGGTGGTATTTACTATTTAGCTCGCGGGCCGCGTTTTCAGAGCCCTGGTTCAGGGCATAGCTTCATTACCTTTTTGACAGCGACCAACTTCAATGGCAAGCCGGTTACACGTAATAGCGTAGCTTGTTTTATCCTGGTCGATATCATCGTGGGCTTTCATTTTATTTCATTTTTTTAATTTGAAAACGAATGAAGGTAGGCCGAAACTTGCAAGTGTCATTAGCCCATACCTTATGCAGGGCCGGATTTCTAGTGCTGGACGTCCATAGGCTACAGAAATTTTGCCGTCCCCTTTTCACCCAAGAGGAAATTTTTGTCCGTGCCGTGTAAGTGCCGCAGGCATATGAGACCCAGCAATACTGATACCTAGCAGATTGGTGGATAAGCTCACAGCCTCCTCACCTAACAGTCACCGGAATGCAAAATAGACGGGCTGTAACTCTAAATGGGTGCTGTCAGGAAAAATAGACGGGCGGTAACTCTAAAATGGGTGCTGCAAAATGCCTAAGCAAAGCAACTAAAGAAAAAGCTTTCGAAAAAACCTTTGCCGCCCTTGGAAATTCTGCCGCCATAGGCTATAGCCTTGAAAGCCTGTATGGGAAATTCGGGCCTGACCTTACAACAGCTTGTATACGAGCAAATCTCGAAGCGCAACGCGAAATAACACATTATCATATAGATAGTCAACATAGAAATTTTACAATTAAAATCATTAGACATACAAAACAGAAGTATTTACGGTTTTTACTGACTTTGAATGCACACAAATTAAGTCTTTAGTTTGAGCCAGGTTACGGAGTCGGACGCAAAATATCCGACTACGACCTTTCCAAAATTTCCAACCCCTTAACATAAAGAGAATAAAGATTGGCTGTTAAAATCAATGGAAATCGTGATGCACAGCAAGAAATATATGTTTCAACAAAGTTTCAAACGAAATTGTACCATTTCAACAGGAATTCCCAACTTAGGAGTGTGATGTAAAAAAATGATCCAATTAGACATCGGAGTCGGAGTGGGACAAAAAAATCCGACTCCGACTCCACCCAAAAACCTCAAACTCCATACAACTCCGCAACCAAAAATTAAAGTTGCCCTATTGCCCACCATTTGACCATTACAAAATGGAGATTCGTTGCAAGTAAACCGCTTGACAAAAATTTGCGCATTCAAATTTTGCTTGAGAAACGACTTAAAGTTACCCTATACGAGCTTTTTTCAATAACGGTCGGATTTGCTCGAGGGTCAACAGGCCCTGATGATATTTTTGTTCATAGTAAAAGACTACAGGTTGAGTTTTGTATTTTCACACGCCAAACGAATATGCATATATGCTATTTGCAAATCGCGACGTACAAGTCATCTGCATCTTCATCAGAGACTGCCAATATCTGCTCCACCAGTAATATGCGCCCGTTATCATTGACCATCTTTTTCTTACTTGGTAAACACATCACAGTTGCAGCTATATCATATTCGCTTTATTTGTAAAAGTGAATATGCAATATCACTTCGGCCGAAATTAGTTGATTTCGTGATAATTACGTCATAATGGTTCGAAATTTTTCTTCGTGCTTTTTCCTCGGGTCTGTTAGAAAATTTTGCCATTATGAGTTTAAGAGATATTGCAAGCTGGACCAGAGTGGATTATCACTTCTGTTTGCGCATCAACATGGACTGTGGCGCAGTGCACAGTTGTTGGAGGGAACCGAGAGTGATCACACTGATCTAAGAACGTTCAAGTCAGTAACGAACCATTTATCGACAGCAAAGCATTGTTGCAAGGGACTCGCGGCTATTGTGACCAGAACAATGCTTTTGTCGTCCAACATGTTGATTGATTCTAGCACTCCTGCTTTTCTTTCGGCTGCTAGCAGACACGAAAAGTAGAAAACCACGCCATACCAGCTGCTGCGCAGCTTCTTCCAGTCTTTCTACTTGATCTCTCAAAAGCCGTCTTTGCTTATCGGCGTCTTCCAGTCGCTGAGTGGCGTCGGCCAATTCAGTTTGGTATGAGACGATCTCGTCTTCAAGATCCTGACGATCGAACAGTCCAGGCAATTATTTGCGGTTTGCGAACACACTGAGGATAAGCGACGGAGGACCGGACGATGACCCTCCGCAGTAGGTATTACGGTAAAGGCTTGTTGTGTTATTCATATTATGGCATGACAGACCTAATTCAGTAGCTGACGTGTCTCGACACAAACTAGCACTTCACTCCAAGCATCTTGGCCATGACGCCTCGACGGCAGCAAACTAGCTGCCGCTCATAAATCCACAAAAAACTATCACGCTAAATAAACCCGAAAGATGCAAAGGAACTGCTACACTACTAACGAATGCAAAGAGGAAAACGCTTGTGAAGCCCACTTGGTAAAAGCATCATCACATACCGTCTCATGCACCCAATGGAACTGTGAAGAACGAACCACAGTTTCTGGATAAACTTCCATTAGGCGATATAGCTTCCCAAGGTCAAAATTGAGTTAGATGTTCAAATGCGCACTCACTAATCGATTTAAATTACCGTTACTACACACTGCAACAGGCCTACATGAAAAAAAATTCCGGTCTGAATACCACAACTGGTCGGTGCAAAAATTAAACCGGGAAGTGACTGGGTTGACGCTAAATTAGTGTAAAATTGCAAGTAACTGTTTTTGAGCGGAAGGTGCTGTTTTCAGCAATGCCGCAGTCAAGCTGCAAAAATCTTCAACTTTATTTTGCGGCAGTAGAGGTAATCTACAACATCAGATGCTTCCCAGCTGTCACTAAACATTTCCTGACAACATCAGATATCCCAACACAAACAAAAGCTAAAAGAACATTTAACGTTTCAATGGATACATTCCACTTTCTTGAAGCTCTCCATAAATTAAAATCGAGGACCAACGTCTCTAGTCAGAATAAACAGTAGACCTAACAATGTAGGTCTTTTTAATCTGCTAATCCAGTTGCATATTAATTTTAGTTTTCGAATATTGTTTTGTTCTCAATGCAATCTTTCATTTGGATCTCACATCGCTTTACAAATGCATTCAAACTCTCACTTAAAATCAGTTTGCTCTATTTGATTGTATTCATGAAACTACTTTGATCATGTTATTCAATCCGTTTTTCAACTTTTGCTTTGTGAGTGCTCGGGGTTCCTACGCAATTTTGAACACAAATTTCCAGACTTTTTCCGGACTTTTTCTAGACTTGCAAATTTCCAGAATTTTTCCGGACTGTTTCTCGACTTTTCCGAGTAATATGCGCAAGTCAAATACAGGCACTACAATTGTTCACACGGATACAGTAAAATTAGCAATATGCATGTCAAAAAAACGAAGTCTGGAAAATTATTTTCTTTTTCTATACTAGTAGACCAACAACATTTTTTCCCACGCTATTCCAGGCTCGAAAATGATCGACTTATTCCATATACTTCCATACTCCGTAGGGACCCTGAGTGCTACTTACGTACAACTAGTTTTTAAGTTAACAAACCCTCTAAAAAGTACAAAAAAACACCTTGATAACAATTACGAAGTAGCTTGATACTTCAAGGATAACGACAATTCATCACAAAAATTTATTAGGAAAAAATATCTAGGCGCTGTTTCTGACTCAAGTCACAGTGAATTTCAACCAAAAACAGAAAATAGATCATTTAAGGTACCACCAGAAAAGTGGCACTTTCTGAACCTAGAAATGACGGATCAAGTCACCCAATCTGGAGTGTGTCAGATGAGGAACGTCATCGAACAGCACTCCCCAGTGAATGATCAAGTGTTTGAGCTTTGTTGTCACGCCACGTAAACGTTTTACTCGGAAAAATAAAGATCTAAGTTCAACCAATAGGCCCAGTTCGGACAAACAACACTGAGTTCCTCATCGAAATATTGCACAGCGCATCACAGGGATCAACATACCTTGATTTGCTTCTTGGTAGCAGCGCTTTCTTTGGCGCGCACTTGCGACTGTCGAAGTTGTTGCCGCAGAGCGTCTCGTTCTTCTTCCAGCTGCTCTAGCTGTTTGCTGAACGAGGCTTGGATTTCGGAACTAACTGCTCGGTGAAAATAACAGCTCGGTGAAAACAACTAAGATTCCAGTTAAAATCGGACAACCAACTCCGGTGGACGGAAGACAATAAGACAGCCTAAGCGCTGAGCAGATTTAAAGCTCTTAACGAAACAAACTACTAGACGTTGGAGGGCAACGCGCCTTGTTCCTTGTCGTTAGGTGTTCCTGACAATATGAATTTTGCTCGGATGTTTACAAAGAGACGCAAACGTAATCTTCACAACAGTCACCAGCACGACAAGCTAAGGTTCTCTTTTTGTTGATGATACGGTTGCCAGTCGCAACTGGGCGGCTTTCCAGCCACAAATCTTGCTTCATTACCAAGCATAAACGCAATACACTGCACTTTCCGCAATGGATTGAGGCACTTGCAAAGCCTCAAAAACAAAAAGGCAACATGACAAACAACCGATTCTATCAGCAAGACAAAAACATGATATCTGAAACTTGACAGACTTGAACGCGGCGAAAAAAATGCGCGGGACACGTCTGAAATATCACAGGGATCAATAAAAACCATACCAGTATCGGACATTTCCAGTCGGCGCTCCAAATCTTCCGCTTGCATTCTCTCCTCCTGTAACTTGGTTTCGTATTCATCAACAGCGCTCACCAGTTGCTGATTAAGATGTATCACCTGACCAGGGCAACAACAGATAAAGCTACAATAACGCACAACGACCATAACATAAATCCGAACTAACTAACCGTTTGCCGTGTCTGCCGCTGATAATAAAAGATTTAGTAACGTTTAGCGAAGATCTTTTAGCTTCAGTAGCAAAACTCATATAAGCAATTACCATCAATTCTATTGACAAAAAAATTTGAAAGCAGTCAGAGCAGAATTAAAGCATTCTGTGACAAGACACAAACGGTAATTTTAATTTGAAAAAAATTTAAAAAGCAACATTACTTTGCAAGCCTTTTTTACTTAAAAACTATAAATTTACACATTGATGCGTTGAAAGGTTTGGAAGACTTTTTTCAAACAATTNAAAGGTTTGATCAATTTTGTTTTTAANTACTGACGTTCAATAGNAAAAGAAGTTTTCAATGAACAACCATCAATGGTTTGGAAGATTTTTTTCAAACTGTTTAAGGTTGAGGAAANTTCTTTCTACAATACCAGGTAAAAACTTCTGGCACTGTATCGCAGTTNAATCTTGATCAGAAAGCGCATGGTTGAAAAATCGTTCANTAAGCGAAACGATCGAAGGTTTCGTAAAAAATTTAAAGTCACCAACTTCCTTATCATGATCTCGCTTCATCTTCTCAATATCACGGTAGCTGGTTTCTAGTTGCGAAGTGAGCATTGCCACTTGTTCACGATATGCGCGCATATCCTCGGCATCGTATGCCGAAGAAACATCTTGTCCGGTCCTAGCGTATTCTTCCATCTGCAAACAGGAAATCTGATAAATCAGTTGTCAACCATGCGGTAGATACATTTGCCATGTGTGAAAATAGTGCTTGATTTGGTGGACCGTCGTAAACCAAGATTTGTATGGCTTTAAAAGACATCACCTAAAACACATGAGCTGCATGTTACTTTTTGTTTTACCAATTTTTACAAGTCTGCATTCGCCAATGTAGCAAACTACATCAGTGACGACTTACATACATCAACTAAAATCTCTTCACCTTCGAGAAACTAAGCGGGTGGCCCAAGGTTCTGACATATTTTCAATGTGCACTGCGCAAAAAAGAAGTTTCAACCAAAATCCGGGAATATTTCTAAGACATTAAGACTATTCTAAGTTAACATTAAGTTCTGGTACGTTTTGAAGTTGGTCTTACAGCACAGCCTAAAGCCGAGAGGTACAAAGTTTTCGGCATACGGCTTTTTTAAACTTCTCATACCGTTCTTCCAAATGTTCAATACGGGACACAGATTGCAAAAAATAGTCAACTGTACGTAACGACCACCTAACACTAAAATTGCTGATCTCCAACGAAGCCCTAACAGACGAACAACGATGCTTCTGAGGCGACAGTGAGCTCTACCAAATACTCAGTTATACTTTTAAACACTTTAATAGAAAATCATAGATACTGCCACACAAGGGATAACTATTAACGCGTTTTTCATCACTTCATCTTTTAATGAAAAGAGAAGTATAGACAGCACCTTCGGCTTCACACTTCTACGCTTGCCTCGTTGCACTGCGTTTTCTCAATATGAAAGAAAACTAACTTGGTCAAGTTCACATAAATTCATAGCATAAGGGTGACATTCACCCCAACTCGACTGACGCACAAGCAGCTCAACAACGACCGCCCTACGCTACGACGGCCTACTCTCAATAGACCGCTCGATCGTCTGCTAGAAGTTATGATAACACAATTTTGAATCCAAACAGTTAAGACAAATAAGACGTGAGAGTTGAACTTTTGTGCGGAGCCTTAAGGCTAACAATGCAAACACAACATCTGCTCGTTCGCTGCTGCGGCGCAGAAGAGCTACGTGCTGACAGTCAAACTGAAAACCAGCAACAGCAGCGCAATATAAAGCTCAGGGAGCTTTCAAGAACATTACTACGTTGAAGTACCATTGTTTAGAACAGGCATACTTGAAAGAAGTGGCTGTGGCGGTAGTATTTTAAGATTCCTTGAAACTTGGAATAATTATTATCAAAAATTGTTTATGAAATAGTGGAGTAAGCGGATCGTTTTTTTTTAATTTTTGTATTTGCCCTTTTCACATGAAAAATGGCAGGAACCGAGCGAGGAGATATTAGCGCTGCATCCTAACAAGATGAAAAAAACAACAAAATGCATGTGTTGCTTAACCATTTTGCCCGGGTTCAAATCAAGCGTTTGCCAGGAATTGGCTGGAAAAGAAAAAATACTGTGGATGGAGATGAAAGGTAAACAAAATCTAATTTGCTGCAAACACAAGAACAAGTCTGGCCACGGTAACCACAACAAATAGTTAAGCAGAAATAATAGATTCAAATGCGGCGATGCGGACTGTAATTTCGTACGGCACACTGATTAAAATCGTTACATCGTTCGAGAGTTTAAACGGCCTCACTATTTGAAACGAACACAGTGCACGCCTTTTGTGAGCGCATAAATGTTTTGTTTACTCAGTCTCAAATCCTCGTAGTGGAATGAAACCAAGCGTGAAACGGCGTGTAGCTGTTGAGCGATGAAAAGAGGCCGGTAAATTTAAATGTGATAGCACCAACAAACCGGCACAAGCACCATCTCGCTTGTGCGACTTTGGCGTCGGTCGTCTATACTTCGCTACGCCTCCCTTTCTACATACCATTAGCATGCACAGATGCACATAGAATAGAGGCTCGTAATAAATGTCTTAAGATTGACCTTTCACAAAAGCAGATATTTTCATCAAAAGAAAAAGATTTACTGTGCAGAGGAAAACTGAATTAGGAACGCTCAACGGTAAGCTAACACGTTTGTCAGTGTTCGCTGCCAGGTGCAAGAAGCTACAAAGGACGTAAAACTTATTCCTAATTGCGGACAATACACACGAAAAATGACCCACCAAAGAAACATTGCACGCGTTATTATCCCCTATCGTTTGCTGCTTCACATAATGTTTAATGACTGGCCACTCGCCTGCCTCTTTAGCTCCTTCTGATGTTTAATCTTTAAAGCTGCCACTTGTTGGTCATGTGCTTCTTCGAGATTTGCCCGAAGCAAAGCATTTTCTTTCTCTTTTTCTTCACGAAGAGATTGCAAAGCGACTGAATGTAAAAAATATCGAGACAAACCAATACCAACATTATAACGAAAGAGTATACGGTGAAAATTTCAATAATCTGTATCTTGGCAACAAATCAGTCAAGCAAGATCATGTCAAAGTCAGAAGTTCCTGTAAAATGTATCAAGCGAACCTTACTGTATTCATTAACATATCAAACATTTGCACCAACACTGTATTTAGTCAAGCATCAAGTCCACAAAGAAACTTATTAAACAACGTACCAGATGCGGTTTCTCCAGATGAAACCAATAAACTTTGGCTTCTGTCAAGATCTGACTGCAGCGACCTACACTTTTCAACTGCCTCTTCAGCNTGCAAGCTTTTATCAGCCAACTTTGTGGCCATAGCTTGCATTGCCTCATCTTGTTTTGAAATTGCGTTCTTGTACTCGTCCAGTTTCAAGCGTGTCTCAGTGAGTTCATTCACAATCTGCAGCAAAGAAAACTTGAAAGACCGCCAGATATTAGCCATCTTTGAAAGTGACATTTCACATTAAACTTATAAGTTACAAAATCACGTACGAACATTACAAAGAAATTATTTTATATTAACATGTTGTGCATCTACTCAAACAAAAAACCTAATTCGTTCAAAAACAACGGACGAGACGGTAATCACTTTGCAAGCACATGTCAAACGAAATTTCTTACTTTTGCACAATTTTAGAGAACACAGATCATGTTTCATGGAATAATGCAATCACCAAGCTGATGGCTGTTGGAAAAGGCAATAATCCAAGTTAGGTTATCGGCACAAAGTAAGATATATCAGTACCTGGTTTTGTTCCCCTCCAGAATCCATCACAGCATCAGTGGCCTTCGTCAGTTGTTGCTGCAACTGGCAAACCTGTTCGGCAGTCTGCGAAATGCTGTTTCGCAATTCAGCAACAATATCAACTTGATCCGCAGACTTTGAATCAAGCACGTCGACTAGGCCTGGAAAAACATTGCTGCTTATGACACTATGCAACAAGTTAATGCAGTGGTTCTCAACCTGGGGTTCACGGGAACATTCCCAGGGGTACTTGCGCTATTTTTAATATCCTACACTAGAGGAAAATGCGTGCCGATTGAAAACTCCGTGCAGATTTTGCCTCCGAGTAGATTTTCTCAGCTTACTGGCGGTACGGGTTGATTGTTTTATGACTCGGGGGTACTTAACCGGAAAAAGTTTGAGAACCCCTGAGTCAATGAAACTAATTTTTTTTTAACAAAACGCTCAATCCGGTAGATACACACACACACAATGAGAGCATTCTGATACATATTTTTACTTTTCTTATTTACGTGTTGGCTCGGACACTTCACAATAGTCAGTACAAAAGTATGTAGAAATTCATTACATCAACATCACATCATCAAGCACACGGGCGTAAGTAACAACAAGCGCTCTCACTTTTAGGGATTTTGTCCCTAGATTGGAACTTTTGACCGTTTTTAGGGATTTTCGGAAAAGTTTTAAATTGTGCAAAATGAATGATTCCATTAATTTTGCAAACCATGTTTGGTTCTATTTTTAACACTTATCATGGCGCTCCGACCGATATTACACTGCACCATCACAGTCTGCAACCTTGTGTTACAGTCTGTAACCAGATTTAACTTTTTTATGTAAAATAGGGATTTTTTGGTATTGATCTAGGGATATTTGGAGTTGCATTTCGAAGAGCCTTGGTAACAACCTGCCTCTCCAATCCGATTGCTACAAGGTGACATTCGTGGAACAAACTCTGTGCAAAAATCTTGACTGGTGCGAAGATAAATAATTGCATCGAATAAAAGCTTCAATCAGTTTGGACCGAACGATCTTAGCGGTTATCAGGTGATTTCGAGCCTTATTCCAAATCCAGTCCTTATTTCACAAACTCTTGGTTCCTAATCGGCTAACTGATTTTTTATCGTAATTTCCTCACATGTTTTCAGTTTACTTGCTGCCTTTCCTTGGTTCCCTTTTTCTTTTGGTAGCTATGTTTTTAATTGATACCCCTTCGCACTTTTAGATTTCATCCCCATTAATTTTACCTTTTATAATTTTTCCAATTTGTTGTTTATTTACAGTTTTTTTTGCTTTGAAAACTCTTTTTGCTTTAATGCTATTTGTTTTCAGTTTTGAGTGCTTTTTGCCTTTGTTTTGTTATTTTGTGCTGGCATGTTTATATGTTTCTTTCTTAATTTCAGGTTGTTTTGTTCATTTTTTTCTCCTTGCAGACTTTTCTTGAAGTGCTTTGACTGCTGTGCAGTATTGCTGATGTCCATTTGCGCATACATAGGTACTGTCAGTAGTTTTCATTTGTTTCAGTTTGGGTTTACGATTGGTAGACGTGCTGCTACCAATGGCTACGAACCAGCAAAACGCCTTCGAAGACAGTCTAACCACAACATTGTAATCTACACACTTCGTAGAGCGTCGATGTTGAACTCTGACTTACAAAGCTTCATCGTTTCCATCTGCATTGTGCTGAGATCTCAAGAACAATGATCGTTCTAGCAGCTGGGAAGACGTGCTATTTGCTGCTTTTTTACTTCAACTTCATGTCATAGTTATACAAGATGACACAAAAAAAAACGGTCATCACCTAAACTTGAATAACTTTTGAAATAATTAATCAATTCTTTTTATTTTTCAGATTTACCAAGTAGAATTAATGTTC
>JGI24021J15306_10011966_pt1 | contig 10778 bp, 3 predicted proteins | sample Ectturendosymbi1_FD_15306 | JGI IMG/M metagenome (IMG submission 15306) | reverse complement strand
CTCTTCACACAAAACGTGACAAACATCACTTCTATTTTTGAAATCTCGCCAAATACAAAACCTAAAGAGAAAAAAGTGGGGGGACATGGCATATTATGTCCCCCCCCGTCTGAAAAAGTGGGGGTGACACGTCTCCCGTGTCCCCCACCAAATTGCGCCCATGTTTGAGATACGGGTTCCTTTTGCCGTATGACCAAATTCTGAATGTAGCACCTACATTCCAAAACTGCAAGACCAAACGAGCCATTAAATTTCTTGCATTTTAACTTCTGTAATAACTGTTTATTTGTTGAAGTGTCCAAAAACGAAATATTTTATTTTCTTGCAAGTACTTCGTGTTTCTTCAATTGTTGTTAATGGGGGTTCCATGACAAAGGCGAAAGTATATCAGGGGTTCCATGATGACAAAAAGGTTAAAGAGCACTGGTTTAGACCAAAGATTCCAAACAAGAATTAAGAAAGCAGCTGCAGTATGCTCGGTTTTTGTAAAAACTGCGTTGAAAATTGCGAGGTGCATCGGGCGGAACATGCAAAAAACTTATGAGAAGGTAACAACTAAAGTTGAGAGTCCCTAGAATCAATGATCGACAACTCTTGGTCTGCTGCTTGCTATGAATGACCGGAGATAGGATCGAACTAACTCGTGACCAGAAAAAAATTACCATCTATTTCATTTTTGTAACAATCTCTTCCTTTCACATTGACGTGGCCGGGCCTAACTGGTTGTGCAAGATTCTCCGGTTGGAATAGGTATTCACAAAAAACAAAGCACCATTCACATAAATCCGTGAAAAAAAGGAAGAAAAAATAAAAAAAAAACTTTCAGAAAAAATACTAAAAATATGCATCACAATTTGTTTATTGAGCAGGAAACAGTTTGCACTTCAAAATGCGGCGAACCGTCCGTCGTCTACGCTGGGAAGTGTAACCTTACTCAAGCGAAGTGCCCCGTGAAAACCAAGTACGATAGAAGACCATAGGGCTTTTCTAAAACCCTTGCAAGGAGCTCATGGTTTTGGGAAACACAGCGGCGTATAAGGACTGAGTGAAAACGATAACACTGGATAATGAGGTGAACGGCCATCCTCGCATGCTAACGGCTGAGGGTTCAACATAATCGTTAAAAAACTTGCATTTCGTCTCCCACCGAGTCACGTGACGTCCTAACATTGCTTACCAGGAGGATTGCTCTCCACACTATCAGTTCGATAAAAACTCTTCAGGTGACTCTCGCTTACCTTGGTTGTGACAGACACGCGGTAAAGGACCGCTATCAACAGATGGCGCGGACACGCTAAGCGTACACGCAAAAAATGAACGGGGATTAAACAAAGAAACCCAATTAGCATCTAGAAACCAAAATGTACGTAAACAGCCAAATGCCACGGAGTGGGCTGATTTGTTAGCAAGTTAAAAAGAACTTTTGCGTAGAATATGTTAATGTAGGATTTCAAATCCGAGACTCGTCTGTGAGCTCTGAAATATTTGCAACGTAACAACAGCAAAAATACCAAAATCTCAAAACAATTACGCATCGACTCCAAATACACGTGTGTTAAAAAAAATAAGACAAAACAAAAACGAAGCGAGGCTTACTCACTCTGGCACCGGCATCTGATAAAATCTTCAACGCTTCTGAAAGCTGATGAAATATTTCGGCTGGAAAATATAAAACACAAACCATTCTGAGTACATATTTTATAATTTATGCATAAAGCGCAGTAAGTTTGTTAATGACGTTTCATAATGTGACACCCCGATTTGGTGTATACTTTACATTAGCGACAAAGTTCATGCTCACATATGATTAAACTTTGTGTCGGTGACAACAGCCAAAGCTTGACAGTACAGCATACAAACTACTGATCAGGTTGGGAGTAGTTTGTAAGGGAATTGTTTGCAAATGAAGACGGCAAACTTTGCACAGCAAGTAAAATAAGTCTTTATTTGAGTCTAAGAGATGTAACTTACAACCTGAGCCTGTGCAGTAATATTTGAAAAAATGACGAAGTGTCAGAGCATATGAACTGGTGTTACAATTATTTTTCATAGTTTGAGTTCGGACATTTTTATCAACACTCCTTATATGGTCTTTATTCTGTGTCTTTCAAAGTCCTCTTCCTTGTTCAAAACACCATTTAAATATAAAAATGAGTTCTGCAAAATATTCACACCTGCTTTAGGATTGTCCGGATTTTTGTCTGGATGGCATTCCAGAGCTTTCAGTCGATATGCCTTCTTAATCTGTCAAAATGTATGAACACTGAGGTCAGCCATGAGTCACAACATTCCAAATGTTGAATCAACATGTAACAAACTGTTAAACGCACCAACAATGAATGTGAAATATAGAGTATGCAATCGTGTTGTTCAGCATCTGTTTTGTTACTACTTTTATATTTTCTGAACAACTGCATAGCACAAAACATGTCTGACTCCACGTTAATATTCTTAATTAGATTTTGGCTGTATCTGCAAAGCCAACTTAGCCATGATTAATGGGTTTAGCAGCCACATGACAAGGTACATTGAGTATAAGCAGTGTGTAGTTAAATCACAGCACAAGCTAAAGGCTGCATAAACAAGATGAAGTTACCAGGCTAAGTTTGTTCCACATACGCAGGAAAATCACAAAACAGAAACATCTTCAGAAAACAAAATAGTGAAGAACTGCCTGACACAGGTCTGCTACTTCAGTTTAAAGTTTTTATGAAAAGACAACAAACCAACTGACCAAGAAAGCAGTTGCATATAACCTTCAACAACCACCTACACTAGGAAAAGGCAAAAAGGATTCTATTCCTAGAGGAATTTTACAACCATGATTGACCGTGACTGTATAGCTGTGTTTGAATCTCATGTTCAATTTTTCTAACTTAAAGGATGACATCAAATTTTTGCAAATGATGCTCCAAGCTTATAATAAACTACATATATGAAAAGACTGCACTTCTAGCAATGACTTAATAAAATATTTTGCCACCAGAAACTAAGTGGAATCTGTGTAACTTCAAAGATACATTAGATGTTTCTTCATGAGACAAGCTTTGTGTTTGTTGTAAATCTAATAATTTAGACCACCTTTTTTCCACAATTTTTATATCAACTCTATTGCAAGATTTGCTGGTAAAAATATATAAAACTTATAAACAATAAATAAAAGCTGTTACGAGAAATTAAGGACCAAGTATTAAGAAGTGATCAAAAAGTTGTTGGCTTTAACAAAATGAGGTCAGGCAACTGGCAGTGAATCGGTTTACCATTTAAGAACTAACCTGTTTAGCATTTGCATCTTCTGGAACATTTAGCAACTTATACAAATCCATTTTCATCAAGTCATCTTTCTTGCTACTGTTGTGTGGAGGCATCATTCAACAAGCCTGCCACTCATCAAAATCATCCAATGAAATTAAAAAAGCTATCTGAATATTTCAAAATCTTCACAGAATTCAAAACAAAGTTTTATTAATTGTGGTTAGCCTGCAAAAACATATTATATGATGAAAAAACAATGAAAATTGCAGATGGCAAGTATAAATTACACAAACTATCATAGCACTCCTTGAATAAATATTGCAAATGCATGAAAACACTTACACATCACATTTATACCCATGTGTCACCCTGAAGTGAAAATTAGCTGATGGAATATTACAATACATTGTTTGGTCATGTGGCCCTTAGTGCAGTTGATTAATTTATAATTCAAAAATTCAACTTTCTGTTTTAATGGCAGCATTTAAGATCTATTTTTAGAACAAAACAAAAATCATAACAGAACAAAACACAGCTCATATAAGCAACATGGAAAACGGGTATACAACCACAATTGGATTAGCTATATGGAAAGTTCTAAAGCAAGGAATCACAAATAATTATTATATCTTAGGAATAATAATAACAACTTGAAAATTTCTGAAGACCAAATGTTACTACCTCCAGTCAGTTTCAAAAATCATGGAAAAATATAATGACCAATTTGACTTTGCAAAAGTGTTGTTTCTGTGCAACTCTTTAAGTTTTGGTTTCAATAAAGAATATATTAATATATAAAAGACATATTTTAATAAATCACTTTTTCAACGGCTCAGGAATGACAGAAAAAGACAACCATTTTCACAAATTTCAATAAATACATATGTTTGGTATGGCTAAGTGAAGAGTACAGTATATGAAAATTCTGCTAAACTCAAAGTCAATTGAAAATGAATTTGTAAAGCACTGCCTATGCAGCTGCAATTTTACAGTTGCAAGAAGTATGTAAACAATGCAACTTTTTATCTATAAATTTTATGCAGAAAGAACTAAAAAAGAAGAAAACTTTCAATTTGCTTTTGTGATTTTTTCTTCTTTCAAAAAACTCAGTAAAAATATTCTTCAAAAATGAAACATATCATATAACTTAAAAATGTCCACTACCCACTCAACAGAAGGTTACCAACAACCTTTTCCATTTTTTACACCTACCAGAATCTTTAGCCATGAAAACTTAAGGAATAGGAAATGGCATGCAATCAGTCATCCTCTGCAAAATCCCAATATTAGAAATACTCACTGCACTTGCCTAATGATACAGAAAGGTTAGAGACGTTGCTGTTTTATTTCCATATTTTTTTTCTACACATATTTTGTATCCTAAAAGCACATCTTACAAATTGAAATTAGCTTTACAATTGTGGCAACATGTGCATTGACCAAACCCTTGGAAAGTCACCTGTCTCTACATCAGTACAAGTAGCAAGTTGATGATACGAACAAGCTACATAATCAGTACAACCCCAATGACAAGCATCAGATGTGCAAACTACACCACTGTGTTGGTGGCCGACTGTTGCCAAAAGAAACTATTCCAACAATGAGTGCCCAGTTCTAAGCAAGGAGTTTCATGAATCTCAGCTATTGACGATTAGTATTGTAATATACTGTATATATTGGCTCGCCCTTTTTTGGCCATAAATCGCCAGCCGCTAGAGCTAGAGATCTGTTCAAACCCTCTACGGATTCAGCAAAGCAAGTCTTCTAGTTGACATTGAAAAAATTTTTTTCGTTTTTGGTTTGGCGTTCGCTGGGGGGAACGTCACAAGTGGGGGTGTTTTTGCATTTTTCTGGCCACCTTTACCTGGCCCTGGGCCCCAACCCATTGACCCATTCTTTTGGCTCTAGTTTTTTTCGGAAACTAGGCCAAAATCCGCATCTTTAGAGCCCTTGAATGGCTTTCTAGCATATCTGTAGCCAAAATTATGGATAAAAAAACAAAATTGGTGAAAATTTCTGCACCCACAAACCCCAATTTGGGTTGGAACACATCCCATTTCTATATGGCCAACACTCGCCAGCAGATCAAGCTAGAGAGCTGTTCAAATCCGCTCTGAATCGGGAAAGACTTGTAGTTTAGACTGAAAAAAACAATTTTCACCGTGCGATTTCGGCTTTTCTGACCATGTTTACAAAACCACAGGATGTTTTGACAGGTCTGTCAAAACAAACCATGACGTCAACGTCCCGTGGGAGTTCAAAAATCAAGCCAAATCACTGGCGTGAAACCGCGTGAGATTTAAATGCATTCTAGGCTATAGTACGAGCTTTTAGAGGATTTGATGGACATTCTAGCGCTTCTAGTTGATAAGTTATGGTAAAAATGGTAGAATATTAATTAGGGAAATCCCTACTAATCTCCTGGGAGTTTGCTGTCGTATTTGGAATATTGCTGGCATAACTTTTGAACCAGAAACGCTAGAAGCTCAATCAAGGGCTCTAAAAACACGTATTCTCGCTTAGAATCCAAAAATATTGCGAGCCCAAATATTGGCGCATTGGATCGCATGATGACGTCATAAAATTAACCAAAAAACATGCCCCTGTCATGATCCCAGTGGCCCAAAACCCCCTACCCAAACTTAAAATTTTTTTTTTATTCTAAACTACACGACGCCACTAGTCATTACAGGGTTTGAACAGCTCTCTAGCTCAATCTGCTGCCGAGCTATGGCTGGACAAAGTTTGCCCTAAAAGGGCAAAATATGCCTTTTTTGAAACATTTTGAATTTTGCCAAGAACTGGCTTTTTAACCCATGATTTTGGCTACAGATATGCTGGCAAGTAAATCAAGGGCTCTATAGACGCTGATTTTGGCCTAGTTTTCAAGAAAACTTTGATTCAAAAGAATGGGTCACTGGGTTAGGGCCCAGGGCCAGGTAAAGGTGGCCAAACATTTGAAAATATGCCCTCATTGTGACGTCACCTCCAGAAAACACCAAACTGAAAACGAAAAACGTTTTATTTCAATCTCAACCACTTGCTGAATCCATAGAGGGCTTGAACAGCTCTCTAGCTCTAGCGGCTGGTGAGTTTTGGCCAAAAAAGGGCTGGCCAATCATGGCCGTTAAAGGGTTAAACCTGAAATCCAAGGATGGTTACTGAAGTTAGAATTCTCAAACAAAGAGACCAAAATCAGCAAAATGTTAAGAAACCTGATTTCTTTCAAGAAAAAACTGTGAAAGCAGGCTGTTATTCAAACTTAGTATTTTATCAAATGAGGGAGACCACAGACATAGCAGGTCAAGCAACATACAAGGCTTAAACCTTTGCAAAACTATATGTGCTCAACTGCCCAAGTGATCACAAATGGCCAGTCAGTAATACAGAGGAAATTCTTTGACCAGAATGGAACCAAGACCAGAAACCTAGAAATAAGATGTTCTTTTATGAATGTTGGCACATTTTTACGAGAAACTTTTATGACCTCCATGGCATACTCATAAAAATTGGTAGTGGCTATAGGTTTGCCGGCGGTTACACAGTTTGAATGAAGTGCTGAGTTTGTTGCACTAGAGGCACCATCTTCATAGTCAAGGGATACGTCTACATCTGCTGTGTGAGTGGTTTCTGTTCGATCTCACCATTGCGACTTTCACTTTGGTGATAGTGGCTATACTTTTGACGGAACTGGTTTTTATTTACTTTTATTGAAGTTTCCAAAACATTTGTGTTAGCAGTTTGGGAGTTGGCTTCGGTTCAGGGTTTAGACTTAACTTTTTTGGTTTAGGGTTTACATTTTGTACATTACTACCAAGCGTAGTGCAGTCTAGCACACTCTCATCATGCGTTAGTGTCACATGACAGGTGGTGGATTAATAACTTTTCAAAAATGAAGGTCCGCCAGCAGGCCTGTAGCCACTGTCTAAAATAAAAGAATTTTCCAACTAATACAGTATTCACATGCTTAGACAGCATCTAATCTGAGGTTTGTTTAAAGTGTGCATTGGGAATCTATGACTCTTCAAGCTCTCTGGTCCAGACAGCTGAACTTGTCCAAATTACATTATACAGTAAACATCAATATTGCTTTTTCATCTCATTAATATTGGTCTTCATTAACAATCTAAACATCTATTCTGACCCATTGTCAAATTTTAAAGCCCACTGCATCTTGCGAGTCAAAAAGTTGAATGGTGTCCTTTGTATGGATCTAACATCACTTTGACAAAAAGAAAAATATCTGATAAGTTTTCTGTTATAATGTGTAGATGGCTACAGGTCATCGAGTTGGGCATATACAAATCATACTGCTATTCAATATCCATAATTCCATAAAGCATATAATTTTAAGCTTACTTTTTGAAGGCTTATGGGATACTTAGCAAGAAGTGTTCCTAAAACTTTGAACAATCATTGCTGATAATGATAACTTACTGTTACTATGCAATTTACAACTAGATCTCCAAAGCCATATATAGAAAATATCTATCCATACATAATAAATTTGAGTGTGACATCAGAAATTTATGCAGCATCTATTTAAAAAGACGAGCTTCCCAATGAAAAATGTGAACAGGACTTGTGAACTATAAAACAGACTCATCTAACCTTTAACTGATTGATAGCAATTGAAACTAAAACGGCTTGGCTTCAGTAAAAATTTATCTTAATCACCTTGGGCAATGCCTAAGGATTTACTCTTTACTAATAAGCTGTGAAGTGCAACAGTGGTGAAGGTCTTATAACATATATATGCAGATCACTGTAGACTATGTTGACACAATTTATTTCATACTTTGCCATAAGGATCATGCACAACATATATCAAGTGTTAACAAGATCAATACATACATTTGTTAATCTTATGATCTGCACCTGCTAAGAAGTATTATATCTTAAATATCAAGAAACTCAGGAAGATGCAATAAGCTATGCCTGACAACGATAAGATCCAAGTCTGTAACACTTGCACTCCAAACTGTTTACTTCACATGAAGATAAAATTAAGTGTGGATTGGTTCAAATCGATCCAGAACACAGCAGTCTACTTGTTGGTTGTCTACTGAATACTAGACAAAATAGGCAAGAGGTGCAATAACATATTCAACTGCTTAAGTTGCATCCAATGTATATGTGTATGAACTTTGGTTATACCGCAAAGTATGCTGAATTGAAAAGGATCAGGTTTACCTCTGATTTAGGAAGAAACTGAGCTAAACTAAATATAAAATGCCGGGTGTGTTGTCTCAGTGCGGTGGTTTGCTCTGAGGAATGGCTGGTGCACTGACTGTTTCAGTGTTTATCTCCTCTCTAAGTGTTGACTGTGTTTTACAACTAACACCTAGTTCATAATGTGTTATGACTAACCACTTTTGTTTTCTTGTGTTATTCTATTACCCTTCAAGTATGTACTTTCCACAATGGGTATAAGCAAGAAATTGATCAGAAAATTTTTAATAGGAAATCGATTTCACGTAAAATTATGCATCCTCAGTCCTTATTCAAATAGAATCTCTATTACCCTTGTGATGTACCATAAGTGTGTGAATCAAGGCAGTGGCTGCAGGTATGCCTTTGGATCTTGATATTTGAAACCTAATTGATACGACACCTAGTATAAGGTGACACTACAGCAGCTATGTCCAACCCAAATGGCTTACTGAGTCAAAAATTATGTCATTGTCTTAACAAGGGCTGCACACTGAATGACATATTAATGAGGGCCGCATATTGGATGGCTTACTTTGACCTTAGCAAACTAGATTTAGCTTAAACTAATGTACTGAAAGCATTCTGATCCTAACTGCAATGTTCCAGAAATGATAAAGAAGCACTGAGGACCACCTGCATCAAAAATGTCAAGTTCAAGATAATTAAGAAGGACAGGTTGTCAGTATGTAGGATTCTTTTACTATAGCAAAAACCTTAATTGGGCCGCACAAAACCTTTGACTGGGTGGTTTGGACATAGCTGCACTGCAGTAATGCACAACAAGAGTGCAGTAGGCTTGGTAAAAGTGTCCTAAAGGTAAAAGGTAAACCCTAAACTAAAACCACAAACACTAGGCCTAAACCCTGAAATGTGCAACCAGTACTACCAAAACAAAAGTTAGCAAGTTGAGAGTTGAACCAAAAACCATTGGTACAGCATATGTAAACGCATCCATTACGTTACCACGACAATACCGATTGAGTGGCAAATTTAGGAATTTTTTTGAACCATGTCATGTGACACATATCCGTAAACACTCTACGAATCAAACACAAAAACAGGGCCTATGAGAGGGAAGAACAAGAGATACATTTTAACCAGACCTGATAGATACTAGGGCCCAGGAGGACAAAAATACAGTCATTAAGTTTTCCTGGGATCAAGTTCAAAAAGTTGCTAGAACAACAACTTTATTTCTACAAGAAGGTGGTTGACTAGATGACCACCATGGTCCTTCATTAATCTTATGTGACACAGTGACACTCTTTGTTTATACTGATCATTTAGTTTTGTTGTTGTCTTTTCATTTACACTATTCTAATTTCCACTGACTGACAATTGATTACTTTTTACTTTCACACATGATGGCTCATATTGTATTGGATTGTTTTGTAGCTATATGACAATTTAATGGTCAAAGAAAATAACATTGAAAACATTCAGAGCATTTGAGAAATGACCATTATCTTAGCAATGGCACAGCGAAATATCTTGTGATCACTTGGTCTAACTGCACCATTCCTGCCATTCTACTATGCTTCAAACTTACTAACATTGGTACATGTCAGTAGAGGTTAGTACCACCAGCGTGGGATGTCAGTACCACAGGTGGTGTACCACTAGTGTGGGATGTAAGTTTGTGTCATAAGCTGAGCGTGGGTATGTACTACCAGCGTGGGGTTTCACTTTTAAAAGGCCCAAATAAATGTATACCATGAGCATGTGGATCACTGTGGTGATTACGCAAAAATGTTTCTCTTTGTACCATAAGCGTGGGTTGAAACACATATCAACAGTATGTATCAGCAGAGTGGAAATTGAATTGGATCACAACAGTTTGCAGCCTACCATGAGTGTGGAGATTTAACTGAATAGCGGCAGTTTGTACCATATCCCCAGTCCCAAGATATTTAACCAATGCGCAAGGTAACACTGCACAACTGAGGGAACAATGAATCTTACAGAAAGAACGAGGATTCGGAAGGCAATAACTACACATTGATACAGGGGCAAGTGGTAGGCAGTGATGGTGGTCAGTACGTTAAAAGCAGCTAGAAAAAGAACAGGTAAAATTAGATCAAACTTGCATGCAAGCCAATATGCTGGCAGCATTTCCTTTGGCCACAGCCAGGGACAGACGCTGGGGGAGCCACTGGTGCGCTCCCTGGGATAGCCAGACACATCAACTAAATTTCTTCGAAAGACCACTCATAAAAGGGGCAGTGGACTTGCCATACACACCAGTGGTCTCAATTGCCACTGGTTGAAAGTGGTAATTGCTTTGGAGGTCATGGTATTTTTGGCATTTT
>JGI24021J15306_10011965_pt1 | contig 10778 bp, 8 predicted proteins | sample Ectturendosymbi1_FD_15306 | JGI IMG/M metagenome (IMG submission 15306) | reverse complement strand
CCTTAGTCTATATTTGTTAACATATATATAGGCGATTTGAGGTACAAAATATTATTAATCTAAAAATGTGCCATGCACCCAGGGATTCACAGTCCAGACATCAACAAGGTTTATGCATGCGCATTTCGGCCAGTAAAAAGCCCAATGCGCACGCTTTATTAGAATATTTCACTTAAGCTCATGGTAAAGTTTATCAATTTGCGCTAATGAAAGAAAACGTTCATCGCGGCGCAGGTGCTTTGACCGGCCTCATGTTTGCTCCTTCGGTAATAATGTTTTGATAACTGAACGATAGGATTGATTCTGATTTCCTGCAATTTTTTTTACATTTGCACTTCATCACTACATCTCCAAATAATCGCCGTCAATTACAATAAATGACAATGAATTACGACTTAATTCCTTTTGTTAAGCTGGTTTTAAAATTTTTGGTTGGAAACGACGAGCCTATCATGCGTATTTGCGGGAAAATACTTATACTTAATTTGAACAATCGGCAAATGCTGTTCATGTTGTAAATTAAAAATAAATTTTCAGAATGTCTAGCCCCCCTGCACAAACATGAAGGTCCCCAATGGAAGACTTTCTGGCGACGGTTCTGCCCAGACCCGCAGACACGGGGATCATTCGGTGGCAGTTACCCCCAAATCTTTTTGTGCCCCCAAATTTTGTAGTGCTCAGAAAAATTTGTTTCAAACATATGATAAAAATAAAAATCCTTCCCCCATAAAAATTTATTTTGCCCCCCAAACTTCAAAACCCAGCTACGGGCCTGGTTCTGCCAAAATTGTGTCTGCAATTAGAATATTTTTTTTAAAGTCCATTCGGCCTCGAGATGTAGCATTACATAACTTTTTTTTTATAAATCACCATTAGAAGGGCCCTTCGAAGCATTTTGGGGGGCCAGAGTTGGGCTGATACGGCACTGTATACATCATATAGCCCTTGCGAAACGTTTCACTGGTTGTGTGTCTACATGGTTGTAAAATTGCATGCGTACTAAAACAAGCATTTGCTCAATGTAAAATTTTCTTACAGGGAACACTGTTGGTGACTAACTTCACGAACTTATGTAAACACATTGATAAATGAAACAAACGTTTAATATGAAGCGACAACTCTCTATAAGTTTGAGATATTGTTATTCATCTAAAAGAGCCACACAAAATATGCTGGCTACCCGCAGTTCGCCCACCATTGGTATAAACCTACGTGGCTTACCGCTACCAGCAGTCACTGTCTCACACACAAAATATGCTGGCTACCCGCAGTTCGCCCACCATTGGTATAAACCTACGTGGCTTACCGCTACCAGCAGTCACTGTCTCACTACATTACGTGCCAAGAGGTCTGCGTTCAATAGTTATATGCGGCAAAACGCATACTACCGTGACTTGAAGTGCATCTTCGAAGATTCGTTGCCAAGTTATTGTTACGCAACAAAGGCCAATAGTAGAACAATTCGATCGCGAGTTCAGCAACCTGCCTCTGTAGGCAAAGAAGCGGATTAGGTGCACTGCAAGCTCATAACTGCATGTTAACAAAACAGTGAACCTGACTCTTGTGCAGTGCGTGTGTCATATCGGCAAATAAACTGCCATTGCAGGAATTACCCAACTAATCAGAATTAAACCGTTGATTTCACGTTTTCCAGAATCTTTCCTTCTTAGTCCCAATTTCACCGGGGGATAATGCCCATTTTGCCCCCCCCCTGCGGACGTCCATGACAGCAGGTAACTTTCAGCCAGCAAAATTTTAAACGACAGTTTTGAAGCCCTCGTGCATGCATTAAATACTTCCCAAATGCATGATAAGCTGTGTTGTTAGTTTTGACGGCCGGGTGATGGAAGGTGTTGACTGTTGATGATGACACATGCCAGGGGCAGTGATTGCTCGGATCCTGCGTGAAATGCAGTCAGACCGCGATCGTGGTGGTGAAAGTTTCAGTTCGAAGCTAAGAAACAGTCACAGAAATGTGAAGATTATCTACCGTGCATTTCATTGTGAGGTAGAACTATATTATATTACTGTCAGCAGATTGTTGCTTGTCCCATTATCAAAATGTTTGCGACAGTATCAGCATTAAGAATTGGGTTCAGTTAATTTATCCGAATTTAAACTGATTGTAGGCTCGTGTTCGTGCCACGACATTAAAAATTGGTGTAATTTCAAGAAATTTTGCTGAACGTTTTCCTACACACAAACATGGGTGTCGGAAGGGGGCAGGAATTCAGAAATTTTAGCAAAAAAGGCGATTTTCTTAGCTTTGAGTGGTAAAAAACAAAGTTCACCACTTTTGACACCCCTAAAACCAGTAGCGTAGCTAAGGGGGGAGGGGGGGGGCGATCCGCCCCTGGCGGCACTTTTGTGGGGGCGGCACTATGGGCTATGCTGTAGGCTATAAACCTGTACAGGCTGTATTGAAATAAAAGTGGTTTTAATGTCGAAACACTGCCCACAGTTGGACGTTTTTGATTTTGTAATAACTATGGCATGTGTACTTAAGCGATTGTTATCTTAGCCAAACAATCAACAGTCGTGCACCAGGGATGTTCTAGCAATAGGCTTTTCTACATGACGCTGAAACACGGTTCTCAACACGCTTATCAACTCACTTGAGTCAAAATTTACTGATTCACCACATGGTTGATTGATCGAGTATTGGGTCGTTGTTGACGTTTGATCGTCGTCTTTATAAGACGTCATACAACTTACAAGTATGATGGATGACTGTGGGCAAAAATGCGGTTGTGGTGAGCTCTAAGCTTTCGTATGTGCTCTTAATTTTTTTCACTTGCGTGTAAAGCGCTGTGATGGGTTTAAAAAACATTTCTGTGTAAATCTAATAAATGCGTAGTTGGATTTGTGCTCGTCAAATTGGATTTCCGTGTGTGTGAAGAAATTTAATCTAGCTCAGTATTCTTCAACAGGGGTTCCGTGGAACCCTAGTGTTCCGCAAAACATGTAATGGGGTTACGTGAGTTTTAAGGGATCCGTGAGGGTTCCTCGTTTCTTTACGGAAAATGATTTTTGCTTCAGTATGTAGATGCGTCATTATGAAAATTGTTTAGATCACCGTGCCGCATTCAGACTCCAAGCAGGCCAGTTAGTTGTACCGGAGGTTGAGTGCAAATAGTGCAAAAAAAAATATTGATAGTTGTTGCGTCGCTTGTTGTTCATTGTTCTGCAATTAAGAAGAATGTTATTGGTGCATCACAGTTATACGATGTAGCCAACATACAGTTCACAGTAGAGAAAGAATAAGGCCCCCTTGAACTTTTGCGGTTTATTCAAAAGAATAACCTTGGGAACTCTGTTCCAAATATAGTAATAATGCTACGGATTTTCATCACAGTTGCCGTTAGTGTTGCTACCTGTGAGAAGAGTCTTTCGAAACTAAAACTGATCAAGAATTACTTAAGATCTAGTATGAGCACCTTGCGGATGCGAAATCTTGCAATACCGTCTATAGAGCAACAATTGGCAGATGAAATAAATTTTGACATTGCCGTTGAAGAATTTGCTAACAAAAAGGCAAGAAAAGTTACTGTGTAGAAAATTGTAGCTATCATTTGAAAAATAAAGACGGTCCTAATTTTTTACACTTTTATAACTATTTTTCCCTATATGTCAGTTTTGCTTTTTGTTTGACTGTTACTTGCAATGTTTGAGTTTTTGGTGCGTATTTATAGCATAGCATATTTGAGCATTTGATAGTACTGTAATATTATGATGTTGTACAAACTAGTTAATACATATACAAAGCTTTAAGAGCGAGTCACTGTGCAATACATATTTTTATGGGCTTCGGGGGTGCCAAACCCAAAGGCCGCCCCGGGCAGCCCCACTCTAGCTATGCCACTGTCTGCAGAGGCAGGCTGCGAAACTTGCGAGCGGATACCTTTTCGTCCTGATTGTGTAACAATAACATAGCATCAAATCTTCTAACGTTTACTTCAAGCTACGGTGGTGGGGGTTTGTTACATGTGACTGTTGAACGCAGAAATCTGGGAAGGTGATGTAATGCAGCACATAGGTGTAGGAGGAGGAAAATTTTTGGGGGTGCGAAGGATTTTGGCCAGAATTTCCCCAACATTGCCAGAAAAGATTTTGGGTCACTTTTTGTGCGAACATTTTCTCAAACAGACCTTCTTTTTGGATGACCTCCAAAAAAAGGTCTTCATGTGATTCTGCAAACGTTGGGCGCCATTTTTTCAAATCCAACAACGTTGGGCGCCATTTGTGCCCAGATTTTCAGGGATTTTGCAAAGGTTTTCATAGATTTTACGCAGATTTACACATATTTTTCCCGGATTTTCAAGGATTTTGCCCGGGTTTTCAACATATGGAAACTTTTGGGTGTGCACTTGCACTCCCTACACCCCCTCCTCCTATACCACTGATGCAGCAATATAGTGACTGCTGATAGCAGCTAGCAATGTAGTTTTATACTGTGTGAAAGAAGCAGGAGGGAAAATGTAGCAGTGCTTCCACAAGTTTGAAAAATCCACTGATGATGTTAGATTGTGAGTGTTACCATTGTGCTTGAGTGAATAGATTCATCTAGGGGTGTGAAATAAATTTGGCTTGGGGGTCATTTGAAGAAAGCCGATTTTTTTCTGAATGCTTCCGCAGGCCACTGAAAACGCTGAGGCGGACCGCATGAGGCCCGCGGGTCGCCCACTCCTGGCTTAATCAAACTACGCTTATACAGACTTTTTTGACACAGTATAAGACTATGTGACTTGTTGGAATACGTCCTATCCGTTCAGGTTTATTTCTGGTATCTGAGTGAGTTCTCAGAGACGATGCCAGCTCTTGCCGAGACTCCAGAATCTGGAGTCCAGGTGTTTCCAGCTCCTTGTTACGAAGTGACGCTGACAAGTCATGTTAGATGAATTAACGTAATAATTTATGGTTTCTTCAAAGCCCAGGGCAATGCTTCTTTGAAAAAATCGCCCTGCTTCGAAAATCTGGAGATACGTCATTACGTTATTTTGTAAACTCCATCTTAATATGCTTGCCTATTGCTGCCAAAGAAGCGGATTTTTGTGACTGTAGTCGTAACAAGGGGCGTTTTTGTGGTGAAGAAAGCCAGCCCGTAACCACGGGGTAGCATTCGGAGGTAGTGCCACCCCAAATACCTTTGTGCGTCCCCAAACTGTGTTTTGCCCAGTAAAAGTCTTTCAAACATATAAATAAAAAATCTTGCTCCCCTAAAATGTATTCTGCCCCCCAAACCTTAAAACCTGGCTACAGGCTTGGTAGAAAGAGGAAAGTGTTTTGTGAAAGTCTATTTGTATTGCATCGTCAGCAACCTGAAAATATAAGCAAAATGTCGACGTTGCCCACCCCTGGAAAAAGTTATGCGGACGCCCATGATCATAGCAGCCCATATGCTTTATCATAGTAACTCGTATACATAGTGCGTTTATTTGCAGTAATATACAACTTTATGAAGTTATGGTTGTTTACAAAATTAAACTCTTTAATTCCTCTACTCTATAGACTCCTGCATTTAATCTAGCACCTTTGAAATCTTTAATAATAAACTTTAAAGATTTTCTGCCTTCTCTCAGCTTTATCGCAATAGGGAGTCGGGTCACGCTTCGCACCTCGTGCATAAATTCGATAAACAAACTGCGAGGTGCAACAATTCTCAGGTAAAGATCCTTAATTTGTTTGAATTCACACACGTGTTAACTGCTTACATCAAAACCGAAACTGTAAATGACGGATTAGCCGAACAAAACGCTTCTCAGGGATAGAAAGAAGTGACGAATTGAGCGAATTGACGAATTAGACGATGGCGAATTAGACGAACAGAAATGTAGGCTGCACAAAAGATAGGAATTCTGCCGGGACAGACGAAAAAGTGACGAATTAAGCGAATTGACGAATTAAATGATGACGAATTATACAAATTCTATTGTATTATGTGCTGCACTCATCACAATCGATGATAATTCGTGTTACTTCATTGTATATATTTTCCGGTGTGGTGGAAGTAGTAAGCTGCTCTTATACTGCTGGTATGCTGTTTTGTTTCGTTGTGCTGAGTGGCATGTGTGTGTGTGTTGTGTAGGCTAATATAGTCTATTTCATGGTTGGCCAACTTCATTTGTCTTCGACTGGGATCGATTAGAAAATTTCTTGATAACTCACGATCGACCAGTTGGTGATAGAGTCACAAATACAAAATGCCAAAGTTGAGTATCACATGTGCAAATGCAGTGTACCATCGCCTTAGTAAGTGATGCACAGATAGAAGGCAAAGTGTCTGTTACACCTAAATCTAGATTGCCACGCAATAATAGAAAAACATATTACAATAACTTCGGCATCTGCGCAGCTAGCCTATGGTCAGCCATCACAAGAGGTACCAAAGAATATACGTGACCAACCAGTTGATGGATAATTTCCATGTGCTTTCGGGAATATTGATTGAAAAATGTTCTTTTTAGGCAGCTTGTCAGTTCAATGCAAAATCAGGTGAAATCGACCAAGCGACACTCGGCAACCAACCGATTGATGCGATCAACCTGTTGGCCTCCCCTGGTCTATTTCGGTGTTTAAGCTGCATTTCTCTTGGTTAGAATTTTGAGCATTCTTCCTCAAGTTTTATGCAGTCAACCTTTGCTAAAAGACTATTCGAGTTTGTAGTTTTTGTAAGCTAGTTTTACTATATTTTATACTATGATCTACCCTCAGTGTTACAAAATATATTTTCTTTATTTTGTCAATTGATTGAATGCTGGAGCTCTTTTGCAATTAGTTGATGCAAGTGGAATTGGTCACATGAAAAGGGCTATATTCTTGGGTAAGCGGATCTTCTTTGCCATATAACCAAAAACCCTAACCCAAATTGTAAACCTGTGTCTGTTTTTCAGAACTTATTAGGAGTGCAGTAGCTTACGTCAAAATTTTCCCATAAAAAGAGTCGTCTCTATCAGCCCAGCCTAAACTACAATGCTGAGAGCCCAAAAGACGACAACTCGCACAGACGGAATTCCCTTCGGACTAGGTTCATCGTACCAACTGCTATTGTCATAAATTCAGTGTTATCAGTGGACAAAGCCAGATACACTACAGTTCAAATGGAAAAATAGCCGCAGCAGAGCTATACTTCTGGCAGCAAATTATGCACTAATGTTCCATTTTTACAATTGAAAGTGCACAACATGTGATGCTATTTTTATGGATTGAGCCACAAAATGACAGTGGTTATAGGTTCGCTGACCGTAACACAGTTAGAATAAAACGCTGAGTTTGTCACATTAGCAGCACTGTCATGGTAGTCAGGTAGATGTGTCTTACTGTGTGAATGGTTTTCGTGCTGACTCTTGCCATAATCGGGCACCATTTGTTTTGGTTGTAGTAGTTGCACTTTTCATGGTTCCGGTTTTTATTTACTTTTTTCAAAAGTTTATAAACTTTTGTGGTGAGAAATGTGGTTTAGGTTTAATAAGTGTTAGGTTTAGGTTTATTAAGTTTCTACCAAGCGTAGTCCAGCCTACTGCACACTTGTCATGGATTATTGTCATGTTACAGATGACGGATGAATAATTTTTCAAAAATGAAGGTCCACTGGTGGACCTATAACCACTGCCTGTTTATTTCATATTTAACCAGTGTCGCATTCGGATACGGATGGATATCGGATACTAAATTTCAAAAATTTTCAGATATTCAAAAATTTTATCGGGTATGGATCAGGAGTTAAAAAATCAACATCCACTCACCAGCCCTAACCTGAAACACTTACCTAAACACTAAACCCAGAGGTGGGCAGTAGCGAGCTAATTTTTCAGTAGCGTTGGCGGTAGCGCCGCTCTTTTTTGAAAAAAAGAATGGATGGGGTAGCGAGCTATCACCATTTTACTGCTACCGCTATTCGCTACTTTGGTGTGTATGGTGGCCAAAGGAAAGAGTTCGCAAGAGCTCTTCCGTCAGCACACTTTGATAGTAACTGCTCTTCCCACTGTCTTGCGCTGATTTTGGATGATTTGTTTGTAGTAAGCTAGTACATTAGGAAAGATTTAGCTCAGGTTGCTTTTGACCTGATCAATAGGTTCCACGTTGGTTCGGTAAAACTCAGCATCAGCGACAAACTTAAAGCAGTTAGGGCTTCAAAACATTGGCTACTGGTAAAGTTGCGTATGATTGAATTGAATGCCTGGAAAATATGGCACTGGGTTCCACATTTCGCTGCATGTTCAATGACGGTTTTTGTTTTGAAGTATATGTCAATATGACAGTTTTTGTAGCTTGGTTTCCAGGTTCGACTTCAATATATTTGGCTGTAGGCCTACGAATAACTTTAAGCAAACTTATGATTCTGTCTTGAATACAGAAGCGTAGCCAAGGGGGAAGGGGAGATATCTGCCCTGGGCGCAGCATTTTGAGGGCATAAATTGAGGTTGTAATGTCAGGTAACATATAGGAAATGTCAGCGGATGTTAGTAATTACGATTCACAAAATGCCGAATGCCAGTCGCTGATACCCAGTTGCAAAAACTTATCAAGATCAAAGAGAGCAAAGAGAGCAATTACAAACAATAGTGACGTTTTAAAGCGTCGTTTGTGTCTCCAGCAACCAGCGCCGGCATGTGGTTTGACTCTACGGCTGCGTCACAATGCTTTCAGATAGCCAGGGTTACGAACTTTACCACTTCGGTCTCATTCTATAGTTGCATCACAATGGACGGGAATCCAGCATTCATAGTGCATGCAACTGCGCATGCTTTTCTTAGAGCAGCGATAAACCTTAANAGTATGTTATTATGACAACATATCTGATGTTTAGGAAATTTTTTGATCTTCGTTTGTGAGATAAACCTCATGCTGAAATGGATTTGATGTGGTTCTGAAGGTAATTATGATGTTTTTTATTTGTGGGACGTTTAAATAAATCCTGACTATTTTTACAAACTTCTAATTGCAAATGGACAACAGCGTTGAGTATAGGAGTGAGGCTGTAACTGTGTACTTTTCAGTTACTCTCAAGGACGCGCAGAGAGCGGGGGCATTGCTTCCCCTGTTTTTTCAAAAGGGAAGCAACGAGGGCGGAGCTAACTTCACATCAAAGTATCTTAGGGAATTTTATAATTAACAAGGTCTAGTTGAAACAAATTTATTGCAGCTATTCACGCACCCACAACATTCAGAATGGTTTTCAACACTCTCTTTTAGTATTTTTGGGGTCAACATTGTTGCGGAACAGAAACAAGAATATTGGTGAATAATTTTTTGTTTTTTATAAGTTTGCACTTCCCTCAGTACGTTTACTGACCCCTGCCCTACCGCTGCTTCGGCTGCTACCTGTGTTTTATCTAATTTATGTGATTTCACCTATAAACTGAGCATCTCCACAGACATGGTTATCGAAATTCAGATCACAAAATTGCTAGCAAAACTTCTTACAGAGAGTCACTGGCGTTAGATATTTTTTAGGTTGAAATATGTGACACATGTAAATCTTATCAGCTTTTTGACAAAATAATCCATACATTTTCAGCAGAAAATGCAAGAAAACTTTGTCCTTTGAATTAGATAATTGCATGTAAAGCATCAAATTGCAGTGCTTCTTTTGTTTTATGCTGCCACGAAAGGGCTGGGAGTGCCCAAACTGAGTTAGCCCCAAGCGCGGAAACCCGAGGTACCAGGGACCCGACATAGGGAAGTGCTGCCCCGGGGCGAGTCAAAAAGTGCCGCCCCCCACAGTCAGTGGCGTAACCAGAGGTTTGAGCCAGGGGGGAAAACTTTTCTGAAGGGGGCCCGTTAGCCATAGTGTAGGCATGCAATAATTAGTTTCTAAAAACTCACAAAAGTTACATATATATGGGCTTAAGTCTTCATTTGTTCGCGCCACATATATACGGTTGTAAGTCTTCGAGCATACCCTGTTCGTGGTGAATCGCACATTCAATGACACGCTAACCGAGAGGCTGAAACAAAGGGTACTCGAATAACACAAAAAATGTTTATATAGGTAAGTACTGTACAAAGTAGATGTTAGATTGTAAACACATATAACACAGGCATGGACGTCTGCAAATATTTTTCCAGGGTAGGCACAGTCGACATTTTGGTTGTCCATTTCAGGCTGCTGATGATACAAATGCAAACAGACGTTGACATAACGTTTACCCTTGCTACACCACACAGAAAATGACCCACGTTACTGCAACAGTCCCAAAAATGCCCTTCGTTGGCAGCGATATTTCGTTTCACACCATATAAAACTCGTTGGCAGCAATATTTCTTTTCAGTTTTCACATCGTATGTTTCTTTTCACACCGTGATTCATTGCTATCAGCAGTCGCTGCCTCGCTGCATTATGTTGAGTTCGCGTTGCATCCTCAACATGAAACGTCTCTTGGTTCAAGAATGCAACTAATTGAAGATTTCAACTACTTTAAAAGCAAGTCAAGAAAGCGACCTAGAAGTTTGTCAAATGGTCTCATTGAATAGTAAAGATTGGGAAGAATACTGGAACACTAAAGTCATATGAAATAATGGGCTTAATTCCAGCAGGATGAAGCTGGAACAGCACAACGACTAAAAGCATTCAGTCTACAACAGTGGTTCCCAACCTGTGGTACGTGTACCACTAGTGGTACGCGAAGGTCTTCCAGGTGGTACGCGAGTACATTCTGTTTGTTGTTAGACCGGAGAGAGTTCTTAGTTCAGGTGGGGTTGATTTTGAGTTTTTTGGAGCCGTCGACGTTGTCTAGGTCAGTGATTCCCAAACTGTGTGCCGCCACAGANTCTCAGGT
>JGI24021J15306_10011964_pt1 | contig 10779 bp, 9 predicted proteins | sample Ectturendosymbi1_FD_15306 | JGI IMG/M metagenome (IMG submission 15306) | reverse complement strand
CTCTCCGTCTATTCTCTGCTTTTATCCGTTTCAATCACAAATCTTATGAGAAATCTCACGCGCGCCCTCATCATTAAGCTGCTCTGGACCCAGTCTCGTCGCCATGGGGTTTGGTAGGCTAAGCCCCCTAAACAAAGCTTTAACACCCCAAAATGAAATAGGAAACACTATAAATCAGTGGAGTTTTTGTCAATTTGCAGAATGTCAACCCCCTGGCCAAACGCAAAGTCCCTCTATTGAAAACTTTCTAGTGACAGTTCTGTCTGGACCGTTCATTCAAACATTTGTCAGATTATTCAGAGTTACATCAAGCACTGGTTTCATTGCTTGGTTTTAACACGGCACAGAATTGTAAATCCTCACTCTGGCCAGCCTGTGGCAAGTGGAATGGACAGCGCAATGCAACAATATCGGTTGTCTCGTCGACCATACTAGCCCAGCATGGGCTCTGCTTGGCATCAGAAACAAAGCGATCACTCAAATGTTCCGAGATGAGCAAATGAAACTAGGTTACTGCCACAGAAATGGTATGGTGGAGGTCGCAAAGCCGATCGTTATGGCCAATGCTGTCCACCAATGTTTGCAAGGAAGCTATTTTTCGATTCGCTATCTCTTCTTTCGAAACCCAATAAATCAGATGTATCCGCTCCGCTACCATATTAACTTTATCTGAAATGCGATCCTGATGAATAGCCTGAAATAGTGAAATGCGTTGAGTTATTTTCAGACTATTGGGTTTTTGGTGTTGATCAGAGCTGATATGATCATCAAGGCGGTTTGGGCGTGGAGGCTTGGCAGGGTCGGCAGTGTACTATAAATATCACCAGGGTTGTGGAGCCGGAGTCGTAAGGAGTTGAGGTTTTCTGTAACTTTCTGTAAGAAAAATCTGTAACTTTTGCATCTCTAATTCGGATTATTTGAAACTCGTATAAAATATTATGTGCTTGAGATGGTTGGTTCTTCCCCTTCAACTAATATATGCCAACATGTTGAAAAAAAAATTAACCAAATTTTACATGTCAACTTGAGACCACATTTCGAAACCCAGGCAGCGATAATCTTCACTAAACGTTTTCCCCCAAATGACCTCAAACGCATCACTCCATTCCGAAACCTGTCGCAGCAATATAACACAGCCTACGCTAAATGGAGAACAGCATAGTACCGTACAACGCCATTTGCTGCATTAGTTCGTTTTTTTTCTGATAACCTTTGTTTTGCTGTGAAAAAAAAAACTGTTTTTAGTAAACCTTTGATTTGCTAAAGTCTTAATGAATGTACTGTATCGCGAAAACCTGGTGTTAAATAGAATTAGAAATTTAACCTTGTTGTAACAGATCTGTGTAACTGTCATAAATCCTATCCTCAGTTAAACTGCTATTTTGTGTTACGCAAAAACTATGATGACTGACTTATGTTAACGATTAATTTGTCTCAACAGGTTTCAAGTGAAGACTTGGATGTGACGCGAATCAAAGCCTGTGTTCTTCCTCTGGCACCGCTGTTCGCCGACTGCATCGGAAAGAAACAGGCAATTACTTTCATTGAATTACTCCAGGAACGAAATTACCTTACTCAAAGTAAGGGTTGAAGCAATGAATGCATAGCAGACCAACCATTTTCTTCTTGTTATGCATAGATTCTAAAATCAATTCTTCGCAAGTGTGCTGCTAGATGTTACATGCAATCGTGTTTTGAGGCAATAAGCGGACAAGGCACGTTGAAGCAGTTTTTGAATGCCATGGTTCAAGGTAGAAACGAATATCGAGGCACGTTGCTCAAGTGTCCCGAACGAATAGTGTATACATAGGTTGTTGCTTTCACTGGCGCCGTTGCGCTGTATGAGCTTTCGTTTTCGGTATTTCGATTTTGTGTGAAATTTGCTTATGTATTTTTCGTGTTAACTTTGTTTGAAGTAAGAACGTTTACTTTTGAAAGACATTCTGTTTCCAGAACATTTTTTTAATTTCTCGTCTCCAGTTGCTCATGCAAGGTCAAAATTATCGTGTTACAGTTGTTGGCTCAAGCCTTTTTGCTGGCTGTGCTCAGCTCACGCGTGTTTGAAACCGGCAATCAACAACTTCCGCACGTTCTGGGACCCGTGATTTCCACAGCCCTTTGACAATGCCCACGAATTCAATATAGGAACACCAGATAATGTGACGTTCATTCTTGTTTGCATATTCGATGTTAAGTGGACAAATCAGCAAGTGGTTATCCAATCATCGACATTGCTTTCCGTAGCACTAGAGATACTTTGCGCTGGAAAACAAAACGAGTTGAAATTTCAACTTCGTTCGTTTAAACCGGAGCTTTCCAACCGGTGGGCCGCAAAGTTCTTCCAGGAGGGTTGCGAATCATTTAAAAATGTTACAATTTTCCGATATTTAACACAAACGTTTGTTGAAAATTAGCCAATTTTCTATTGATCAGATCGGGAAATCGGAATTAGAAATCCGCCCATTGCTAATATTATGTTTCTTTATCATTGTTGTTTCACCAAAATACCTCACAGTGGGCTCATAAAAATTCTTAGTGAAAGCAGGTCGCAAGTTGAAAAATGTTGGGAAGCACTGCTTTCACCTAGCAAGCAACTGCTGTTAAAATCGCCATGTTAGCGTTAATTAATGAGTTAATGTAAGCTTAGCATTAATTAATGAGCTAATGTAAGCTTCTACTGGGCATGCCTCACTAATGCTATTTCTAGGGAATTTCTGTGTAACAAAGGCATCTGGGATCAGTGTGATGCAAGTTGATCTCTGCTTAGTTACGAGTGATTACTTTAGGTTTTGGTGGGTGTAATAATTAACAAGCTTGCATTAAGACTCAACTTACGCTTTATTGAACAGTAGCCTGAAACAATATAGGTTTATCAGAAACGACACAAGGAAATAGTGAAATATATTAAACTGATTAGTAGATTCATTTTGAACCATGACTGTTGAAATAATTTTGAAACAACATGCTACAATCACAATTTCACGAAACGTGAGTGCGTTCGATAACGCTAGACTCGACCCAAATGTCTAAACTTGGGGTGTACACACTTTTCTTAAGAGGGCAAACTTTAATCATGTGAAGGCACTCATAGGACAGCAGTCCCTTCCGACATTTTTAAGGTTATAGCATAGTCCAAAGTTTTTGCTAAACGTTCAAGCGGAAACACTGCTTTGCAACGGCTTTCATGCTCATAATCGCTCTCAACTCTACAAAACACAACGGGAAACGTCTTAAGTAGCGAAAAACCGTCGTCGTTCCGACACAGAAGCGTAATCCAGGTTTTCGAGGGCCGTATGCAACAAAATCTCGAAACAAACCCTCGGGCCATGTGAAATGTGCTCGCGAGCCACACTTTGGGACACATTTGGTCTTTTGTACTTTGGGTGTATTCCACAAAGGCGAATTACGTTCACACGTTAATCAATCAGGCGCTCGTCTTTCACATGTTGAACGTCGAAGTTGTTGCGTGTTGAGGACCCCGCACCACCAACACATGACCAAAAGACTCTTTTTTCCTTGGCAGAGCCGTCCATCTTTTCTGCTTCATTGATGTAGGCAGCATGGACGTCTGCAGGGGCCGAAACGGGCATTTCCCCCTGGAAACTAGGTCTAAGAACAAAAAATTTATAGAAAACCTGAAGTCAGCAATTCAACTTCGATTGGTTGATTTAATATTTGGAATGACAATTTATTTGCCGACATGACACTCACACTGCACAAACTCAGATTCACTGTTCAGGTGTCATGCAGTGGTGAGTTAGTTTGAGCTTACAGTTAACTCATGTCTGTTCCTTTGCCTGCAGAAGCAGGTTGCGAAACTTGCGAGCGGATTGTTGTACTGTTGGTCTTTATTCTTTATTACGTAACAATATGATGGGAACGAATCTTTGCAGTGTTCACTTCAAGTTACGGTAGTAGGCGTTTTGCCGCATGTGACTTTTTAACGTATCTTTTATGTTATGTTGAGGATAGCAATAGGGCCCCAACACTGTTGAACGCTGGCATCTTTGGCAGGTAATGCAGTGAGGCAGTGATTGCTGATAGTGCTAAGTTTTATACTGTGTGAAAAGAAGTGTGAGTGTAAAAGAAACATTGCTGGGCTAACGAAGTGCAATTTTTGTGACTGTTGCCGCAACATGGGGTATTTTCGTTATGGTGTAGAAAGGGTGAAGCATTTTGTGAACGTCCATTCGCACTGCATCGTCAGCAACCGACATGGATAAGCAAAATGTGGACGTTGCCACCCCATGGAAAAAAATTCTGCGGACACCACGATAGGCAGTGTTTATTGATGATCATAAACTCGCCAGAAAAGGGGCTTGTAGGCTTCTTCCCTCGATCTTGGTTCTAGGTTTTATTATTGTATTTACTGATTGGAGCAATGTTCCTCAAAGATGCCGTTACATCGTGGCAATTTGGAAGTCTCACATGGGCGCACGAAGGGGTTGTATGTACAAGCTAAGCTTAGTTGGCGAACTGCTCCTACTTGCTAACTTTAACATGTCGTTTGAGGAGTACAGTTCTTAGATTGCATAACCATGTAGGGCCTGAAAAGCGTATTATAGAACGGCGAACAAACGTTTGTATTGCGTTAGTTGAAGAACACAGTGCAAAGCATCAGGTGACACGGTTTCCCACTGCGCCAAAAGAAGCTTGCGCCACTTTAACGGTGATAATACAGCGGAACAAGCGAGACCATTGTACTTCTGACTCTGGGCGATGGCACAAGGATTATCTAATTGGTAATCATATGTGGATGTGTAACTACCAGAAATTTCAAATTCATTAAAAAATGCAGTAAAGTCACTTAGCATAAATAACGCCCCTTTGTCTGAATGAATCCGAGGAACGAAAAGAATTGCAACAAACACCAAACAGCTTTTCTTCGTGTATTTGCACTGGGGAAAACGAAGGGAAATGGAGAATACTCATCACTTGTTATCAAAATATATTTACTTTTTGACGAAGAGCAACAGTTCCTAAAGATCTAATCTTAAAACGCTTGGTGGTTTGTGTTGCTTCATCAAGGGCACAACAGACGGTTTGCAAAATTGGGGCTTCAGTTTAGAGCCGGGGAGGCACGCCTCTCCAGGGGGTGTTAACAAATTTCCAAGGGGCGCAAGCCCTTACCCGCTCTACAACATGGAAAGTTGTGATTAACAAATTCAGCAATAAAAACGTTTGCTTTTACAACTTATTCAAGGTCAGGGGGTTTAAAATACAGGACAATTGCTTAAGGGAGGCGTGGTAGAGAAAACGTTAAGGACCACTGGTTTAGAGCATACGCGACACGTCGCCGCCGTGTTGCGAACATCCTCAATAAAGTAAGACAAGTTTTTGCTTTAAACATTTCGCGTGAACGTCATACAACGTTTGCTCCGTGAGGCTAGAGTAATATATTTGTGACAAAGTGTCCGAAACGACATTAAACTTTTTCTGCACGATGAACAATGTCAAAACAAGTTCAAGGCGTCATCTAATAATTTTGTTGTTTTCAGTTTTCCGCGGTTGTAACCGTCATATACATGTATCGTAATGGTTGTTGATAGGTAATCAGAGTGCACTTTTGGCCAATAAAGAGCTGATTCCATTTGCGCAGTTTCCACGACGGCGGCAGCGTCTCTCGTCACACTGGGTTGATCCTTTTCGGATTTAGCGAGGGTTTTTCAAAAGAAAGCTACAGGTTACCCATTGTGATTCAGTGAGAGGGACTTGGCAACATAGAATGCAACGGTTTCTACCACAAACAGTGCAGTCTCATGATTAACTCCAAGTGCAACGTCGGCAAACTCACTTTTCAATATTTCAAAAACTTTCAGAGCCTGGCCACGCCTTGAAAAAAAGCATGTTTTAGGTTGAGCTGAATTTCAGAAGCAAATTGTATATTATCAATAAGGTTATCGTGTACCTGGTAGATATTACCACACAATCTATGCATTTGCTTTGATATATCTACGTTGGAATTCTGACGTTGTTGATGCGATTTCCTTCAGTTTTCTCGAAGTGAAACGTTTTTGCATGTCTTTATGCCAAGCCTCAATCGTTATTGTAATGCGTTTTAAGAAACATGTTTATTTTAAAACTTTTTCTTTGTGGTTTACGTGTTCTTGGAATGAAATTGGACAATGCATAACTTTTCTATTACTCAAACACTTCCCCGTAAAGATGAAATAACTTACTTTCTTTGTTGAAAGTTTGAAATTGAAACTTAAATCAAAAATTAATCTCACGAAAATTGCAAATCCAAAGCAAAACGAAGATACACTAATTAATACCACAACAGAAAAGGTAAACCTAGGCAACTGTTTATTTCGCAGAACAAGCAAGAGAGCTTCTAAAACTAGATTTCTCTGATGTTGAAGCTTTCAAACACCTTATTGAAAACGTTGGAGCAAATTCCAGAACTTCTTGGAAGAAAGATCTCGCAGACTGTTTACAGGAATCGTCAGGTTTGTGACGTATCACAACGTTACACGCTTTTCTTTTTTGTTGTTGTAATCTGTTCCATTTAAAGAGTTGTTTTCATTCAAAAAGTTTGATAGTATTGTTCGAATTTTATTTAAGTTTTAGTTTTATTCTGGTTTTGTTCTGGTAATTACTTCGGTTTTATTCTGCTGACCTGAATTCCAATATTGCGAAGTTTCAAGTTTGCTTCAGTAGAAAATGACACCGCTAAAGATTAGTCTCCATGTTCTTGCATAAACTATACTGTATACATGTTTTTTGGAAACTGCATGACATTCTATTTTACGACAGTGATTGAATTGCTTTCCATTTCGCAACACTACATAACATTATGTTAAATCACACTATTGTATAATTTGCAGCTCCATTCGAACTAGTTTTTGTTTCGCAAAAACATCTTGATGAAGATGAAGGAGTGGGATGGCTTGTTACGAATTGGGATGTGTTGAAGCACCGCGAGAAGATTGTGAAAAAGTCCGCTAAAGAAACGTTGAATGTGGATTTAACGCAGTAATTATTTAAATTTTTGTGGTAACTGGTAAAACACCCTTTACGGCACATTGCCGATCTGCTTTCATTTTTGTTAACACAGAGTATTCTAGGATTGAGGACGTAGGAGTTTCAACCCTTTTTAAATATATATATTTTTATGACCGGCAATAACAGCTTTCATTAAAGCGATGACAAAAACTTTATTGTGCTCAAGAGTGCATTTNTACCTTCAATATAATTATTCTGGAACACTNTGTCAAACAAATATAATGGTTGCTATTTCTAGGTAGTTGTTTTGATGATACACAATTTTCTGGTTATTGCTGTGNTTTAAAATCAACCGTAAATCATTCAGCCGTGATTTAAGGATGATCATCTGCTCGATGCGGAATCGTCAAGAAATTTGCTACCACTGCACGTTGTGCTGTGCAGTGCACATTGTTGTGCAACCATATCGAACACTTTTTAAAGCCATCCAGAGTCGTTGGTAATCGATCAAAATCTTAATTGAAGTGCGCCGTGGTAATACTGTTGCCTTCAGAAAACTGACGCTGTAGATTCGAAGCTTTGCCGGAGTTCAGCTACAAACAATTTTTCGATAGATGTTGAAGTTCAGTAAAGCTGAAGTTGAGGAGGGAACTGCGTCGCGTATAAGGGACGTTAAAACATTTTACACATCATTGCTAGCGCTGGGTAAATTCAACATTTGTGTTCGCTATTAAGGTGCGAATAAATAGGCAAATGGTCGTACGGAATGTGTTTGCACTGGAAAATGCGCCTGCCCGTCTGCAGCATATGTTGACAAACTGCAGTGTTTTACGTGTCGTTGGTTCTAGTTTTTCGTGGTAAACACAGTTTTTTTAACCAGTATTCTGAAGTAAGCTGTTGGTAGAACTGATAGGCTTCCATATATGGCCGGGGCGAAGCAAAAATCTAGTTCAATCCGTTCAGTTTTTTTTACTGGTAATCTTGAACTATTGTAGCAGGCACAGCTATGCTGTACCAGGTCTTGTTCAGCGTTGTTTAAAGTCCAAACCAAGACCCGTGCTTGCGTTCATGACAACCGCTCAAGAGTTTGCATCGGACTGCGCGATCGGTATGGATCGCACCGCATTGATGCGAAGCAACCCGTACAAATGTGTATGCAAAGAAAACTGAAGAAACTTACCCACGGTTTTGCGCTTGAAAAAAGTACCGTGCGTGAACGCACCTTCAACACAACTTAAATTCGATTAGCAATGTTTGTGCCTCGCCGTCACTTTTCGACTGTGACTGCGTATTGCTGACTGGTCATTCACGGCTGGGAATTACTGTTAAGTTATACGTCCGGTACTTAACAACATGTGCGCTGTTGTTTTCGTCACGTGCTGATGAAAGCAAAAGCGAAATCTCGTCGCTGATGAAGTGCAGCTATCGCCGATCAAAGGTCAAGCGGAAAAGAGAAAGCAAAGCCATAGTACAGTGCATAAACGTCAACATGCTCCATGGTACAAAGCATACGTCAATATACTCCATGGTGTTGTGTTAATGGCGTGACTAAGTTACACCTGTTGTCATCATCATTTATCTCTTTCTCGCTTGTTCAAGATAGTGACCTCGACTTTTGGCAACGCTTTTGGCAACGTTTAGCAGTTTGAATTTTTTTGAGTCTTGTCTTTTTTCAATTTGTAAGGTTACCTCCATAATACTCCAGAATAGTCACTCTAGGCGTGCGTATTTTATTAGTACTGCTCTGATGGTGAGCTCTGTCCCATTTATCCTGTAATCATATATTCTCATAACCTTATTGGCTTCCTTTTCCATGTTAGCTTTTGGAATTACTCTTGTTAGATTTTCCATGAAAAACCTTANGCACCTCAAAAGTGACATTGAAGTTTGTGGCTTTCTCACTCTGTAATGTATCTCGTGTTGNCCGCCCCGCATTTCGACGCCGATTTCCTGTTCAGGCAGACCGATCCGTTTCATGAAACCTTTCGTTTTTTTGAGAGCTATTTTTNAGCAGTAGCGAGATATGAAAGTCCTTTGGTGGGAAAATATTTTAGTNACATTTGTGAAGTCTTTCTGCAAATGCTTAAGCGAAGAAATACCGAACTTAAAAAGACTTAGTGACAAAGCTTCTTTTAGCGAAACAGAATTTATTTTTGTGACGTATTTTAGCTTGCTTACGTGTGAAGGCATACGATTTCTTGCACTAAGACCTGTCCAAATTCCAGTGAATGTGGTTGAAACCGTCAAAGATGGTAATAAGTTGTTTGGATGTCCTATTTCAAAATTCTGGCAAGGTAAAAAATGAAAGATTAATTGCAAGCGAAGACATGCGTTTTTATGCGCTAAAACCTGTCCAGTTTCTATAAATATGGCTGCAACTATCACAGATGACAGTAAAGTTGTTTTCAAACAAAATATTCTTTCCAAAATGCGAAAAGGTTTTTTTGAAAAAGCAGAGATTAATTTTAGGTGATAACCACTCTCTTCATTTAGCAGACGTCCTCGCATCTGTGTTCAGTGGTGCCGCCTGCTCACAAACTATAGGTCACGTTTAATGTGTTCACTGGGATCCCTTCGACTCTGTTGAAACCAAAGCACAGAAGCACGAACGTTTGCCAGAGATGTTTTGATTTGTCGTATATTTTCAGTAAATGTAGCGTTGGGAAGTCATCATCACTGTAAAACATTTTCTTTGATAGCATAAAAGCGACTTGAACAAGAGCGTTCACCTCAACCGCCGCGGCAAGAAGCGAATTTCAGGCTTCGGCCTGTCGCAACTTGCCGTCACCAAAATAAAAAAAGCGGCATTGTTTTACGATCAGTCTATCAGAAAACTCAGCAAGTTTCCTCTTTAACATGTTGAGTAAATGACACGGAAATAACATAATTTATTGTCACATTTATACTACCTATTATTTGAACTTAACTTTCTTTTTTAGAAATGTAGCTGAGCCTTGGTTACTCGCAATCATCTTTCTTGCCGCAAAATCATCCGCAACAAAAGCTTTTGTTGAAAAACTGAAACACGATATCGAACAAGATGACCTTGCGTCTTCACCTTCCGAACCGTCCAACATCAAAGAACCACCACCAGAGCGTCATGTAAGTCACCATGAAATGCAATGTGGAAGTTATTTGGTAACGTAGAGTTTGACTAAACTGAAAGTTTGTGGGTATTGCATCCCACGGCCTTCGCAAAACAATTGCAAGCAAATATGTTGTCTATGAATAATAAGGCGACGCGTCTCCAACTGCGTCTGAACGCGTCACTGATCGCGAACGCTCTCCATGGAAAGGTGAATCTCGCCACCATTGTTCACACGCGAGACGCGACCGTGTCGCTGCTTTCGTGGTATTCTTTTTGGGTAACGCGAGCTCTTACGTATGTGAAACGTACAGTTCACGTACTTTTGTACGCTACAATTTTCCCTGTTAAATTCCCTGTAGTCTTTCCACTCTTCCAGAAAAAACGAAACGAGGTAGGTTTTTCTTGCTGGGATTGTTTTTGTTAAAGTTTGGTCATCTGCAAAAACATCGATCCTATCATTTAATGCAGTTGTACGAAGTTGTCTTGCAGTGTGTATAATTGCAGACTATAACAACACGTTTTGTTGGTGGGCAAGCTCAGTGTTCTCATGAATGACGTTTATGGTTCAAGGACTCTCCTGCGGGCCATTGTTACTCTTAGTGCGTTTGCCTTTAATGCAACATGCGTTTTTTAGTGTAAGAGGACTTGTTTTTGGTTTCCCAGAGAGCATTTTCAGCGTATGTAGAGATTTTTAGCCAACTTTCGTGGGCTACCGCGTTTGGCTTCACGAGCCAAAAGTAGACCCC
>JGI24021J15306_10011963_pt1 | contig 10779 bp, 3 predicted proteins | sample Ectturendosymbi1_FD_15306 | JGI IMG/M metagenome (IMG submission 15306) | reverse complement strand
GAAACAAGACGCCAAATTCGGATTCAGCGGCCAAAAATTATCCAGAAAACATCCCAACCTCGACATAAAAAATTTTTTGTTGCGTAGTGAATTATTTCCAGGCGACTTTTTTCAAGGTACATGGCATAAAATTTTCCAGGGGTGTTAAGAAGAGAGATGCCACGGCCTCTGCATTACTGGCACTCTTTTTGCGTATGGGATGATCACTTCAGTTTGCCAATCTTTCGATTCCCTTTCAGAAAACCACTTGGAACACACGAGTCCAGCAAAGAACTGCTCTATTAAAGGTTTTGAACATGTCATGTAGAATTTCATCACAACCTGCAGTCTTCCCAGTCTTCAGTGCTTTTATACATATGAAGACTGTGGCTGCAGTAACAGCATTTTCCTCGCCAAAATTCACATCCTGTATCTCCAATGGTATGAGAGTGACTGATGTCAAAAGATGTTTCAAAAGATTTTACTCTCTCCATCAGGCAAGGAGGTACCTTCATTGCTGAGCAAAACATCACTTTGGCTCTTGATGGATCTAGCAATACTGTATTAGATTTTTTGTCACAGAGACCCTGGGTGGTTTGCCAGAACACTTTGTTGGCTTACCAGTAATTGGAATAGGCTACACTTCACGCTCGAAATTGCCCAAGATTGCATTTTGGATTTCTGTACCACGGGGACTTCGGACTTTCGTGCCTCAGCGTGCGACGAGTGCAACGATGCGTATGCTTTGTTCAGCCATGCCTGTATATTGCTTCTCCTTGTTCCACCACGGGGTTACGTTTTGCCATTATTCGCCAAATCGTGCCGTTTCCGTCCACATGTACGAGCAACAAACGGAGTTACAGCTTTTATAAAGAGAGCTGCCACTCCACCTCTGTGCTCATTGAGCATTCCGCGATCTCTCGAAATAAGAACAATACACTGTCTGCAAAGGTCTTTTTTACATCTTGCGGTCCCATCGCCATGGGGAGTGGCTCTACGTGGGCTTAGCCCCCCAACAAAGCTTCAAGCACCAAATTGAAACATGAAACGCTAAAAATCTGATAGTGGAGTTTTCGTCGATCCATATTATGTTCCGTAATTTATAGACAGAACACTACTTTCTGCTGTTAACTAGAATAACATCTTATGATCATTTTTGTTACATGTGTGAGGTTATAAACGTATTTGAGGCTTAAACGCAAAGCCTCAGCATTCATTGCTGTGGATGTTGAACGTCAAGCAGTGTTGCCAGTTTTCCTTTTTTGAGGCCAATTTTTGATTTCTGGCTTATTTTAGCTCTTTTGAATTTTTTCAAATGTAATTTGGTTCTTGCAATTAGGCATTTGCATGGTTCTTTTCAGCGTTTTTTCACCAATGCAATTTTTATGCCAGTTTGGCAGATTTAAAAATGATTTTGGCAGATTTCTGGACACAGAATGTTAAATTTTTGTCTGGCAACTCTGCATAGAATTTTATAACTTGTTAGTTTTGTTGTGCCAAGTTACATCTTCGCAAGACCAAATTTTTCGAGACGTTTATTAACTGAGTGGGTTTATTGTGTACGTATATATTGCTCTTTTAAAGTGCTCTGCAACCTGTATGAGTATTTAAAATTGTCGTTGTGTATTTATCTTTCATTTGTTTTTTTTCGATACTCTCTGATTTTTTAGGTTGATGCGTTTTTTTCCAATGACAACCTGGCCACTCTGACGTAACGTTAGCCTTTATGCCTACTTGTATATGAGCAGAAGTGTGACTTCCACTTGATCAACGTATTTTGTGTAGTGATTTCTGTGAAACTATTGTGGCTAATTCTTTCGTATCTTGTACTGCATAGAAGCAAGATACCATTACTGTTTACGACCAAAGTTACACATTTGCGCAGCCTGTTGTTCAGACAGAAAGATCGATCAAATAGTGTAGCTATAAGAATTTATTTAGAAGTCACTGCTAAGGTTGCCCCGACAGAGTGGTGCAGTTAGTGGATTACGGATGTTTTAACCATGTTGTATGCATTCGTATATGGGCTAGTAAAAAGCCCGATAAACAAAATTAACTAAGATCATGGTAAAGGTTATCACTTTGTGCTAGTGAAAAAACAGGTTCGTCACGGTGTACTGATTTGACCGCCCTCAGATTTAGTCTTTCGATAGCAATGTTTTAACAACTGAACGATAGGCTTGATTTAGGTGTCTTGCAAGTTTTGATTCTGGTATATTGCCGTCAATTAGGACGCAATTCCTTTTGTTAAGCTCGTACAAAAATTATTATTTGCAAAGTACAAGCCTATTATGGGCATTTGTTAAAATTTTAATATTTTTGTAATTAATTTCTCGCAATGTGAATAACAGTTTTTAAACATTATTTTGTAAATTTATGTTTAATTTTCAGAATGCCAAGCCCCCCTGCACATAAGAAAAACCCCCCTATTAAATACTTTCTGGAGATGGTTCTGCATCCTTGTCCACCAGTGCCTCCCACTAATTCAGCAGGAGATCCTAATTTACAAATTATTTACTTGAAATCTGTAATGAATTCAATTTTAACATATTTTGTTTTCAGCAAGGTCGCACATGAATTTTTTATAAAGCATACAATCAATCGCTTAAAGGGCCTCAAATCAATTGATATAGCCACGCGATTTTCAAAACACATTGCATCGAGTTCATTTTACTTGTGTTTTTTTCTGGCCTAAGAAAATTTAGAGCAAACCAATTGCATTCAGTAGAGTTTTTAGATGTACACAGTGAAAAACACTCAGGTATATATAAACCGAGTATATTCTGTTATATTTTCCGCACACGTTATTCTCGTTAACTTCAGGTTACACAGGATAGTATGTGACGAGGTACGAAACGCAAACCACAGTTTCCTTCAAACCAAAATAAAACAAGATTCACTATACTTTTATTCACTTTTACCTGAAACTGATTTTATTTTACAAGTTCCGCTCTCGTCTTCTGCCACAGTGCAGCTCCTTACACATCCTTGAATGCCTTTTGCAACTGTTGTGTAATAAGTAATTAGCGTATATAACGCGAAAGGTTTGATGGAAATGATGGTTCACAGCAGTGGCGTAGCCAGCCCAAAACTTTTTAGGGGGAAAAATTTGGGGGAGGCCAAATTGTTTGACTTTAGGCGAGCAACAGTATTTTTGTTTTAGACACCGCTTCTCAAAGCACAAAATGACTAGATATGCTAAAAAATTGGAGGAACATGGTCCCCTGTACCCCCTGGCTACGCCTATGGTTCACAGTCATCCTACGAACGAATGGTAATTAATATTGCGTTCCAAGCCTAAACACCACTTTTAACTGTTCTGAAGAATTACCCAGGCTTTTAGGTATTGTTATGGCATTGTTGTTAACTTTTATTCAAAGCAGAACAAACCTTTTGCATAGGCTTGTGAAAGTTTAATTTATCTTGTATACCCCGTACAAAGCTGCAGTAGTGGTAAGTCACTGGCAATATACCGCTTGTAAGGTCGACAAACATTAGACACTCGTGCTTTAGCATTGAGAGGACATCTAACTAACTGCAAGGTCAATATGTAAAATTACGCAAGGACAAGAGCGGGAAAGCAGAATATTTTTACAATAACGGGCGGTCATTTGCTACTTGCCGAAAAGTTTGTTGTCGGGACTGAGGATGGATAGTATTAAGTCAAATCGATTTCCTAAAAAGATTTGCTAATTGATTCAACTTCGTCGCCTTCGTGGAGACTAGTTATTCGTTTGGGCAAATAGTTTAAAAATAAACGAATTGTAACATTTTTCCCAATAACTGATATGGTTCTTGCAACAGAAATTAATCCTTACCGAACTAGTATTTATTTCGCATTATTACCGCATAGCTTTGGCTACAGAGTTTCTTAACTATAGTTTGAGCAATTTAACCGATGGTTTTTCCTTTGACAATTGGACATCTTTAATAAATCGCATTGTTCACGCAAACGGAATAGGCTATTTACTTTTACAGTGTATTCAACTTGTCTCACAAGCAACTTTCAAACAACGCAATGTACTTTTTAGTGAAAAAGGCCTGGAAAACAAACTTTTATTATTAGTACTTCTAACACACGCAGATAATTATCTTTGAGTCTTTTCAGCACATCGCTGCTTCTCTGTAACAAAAGCGTTGCATGAACAGTGCTTACAGACTACGTTTCTAGTGACAAAAGAAAAGCACAAGAAAATTCAGGCAAGCTCTTGCTAACATTCAATATATTGACATGCTTCCAGAATGTGTCGGGCAAAATTGATAATTTGCTTTACGAGAAAATGAATAACCAAGCAAATTTTCACAGAAAACCCACCTTTACAAGTAAAAAACGAAGCTGCAGCGAACAACACCACTATCTGATATCTTATCATGTTACAATAAAAAACAACACGTGAAACGAATACAAAAAATTTATTTTTGGATTGTTATTTGCAAAGTCAGTAACACGTGGAACAAAGCAATTTTAAACTGTTGGTTGTTTTTGCATAAAAACCGTACATAAATAAGTTTGTCTTGCGATCATGCTTGTTTCTTCGTGCAGGTCAGGAAACATCTTTTTGAAACAGAGTTTTTTATCAAATCAACTACAAGTCTTCCCAACAGCCAGCCTATTTTTATCAATCTTCATTTTTGCATTTTAAGACTTATGAGGTCATAACCTCCGGTCATGCATTCAGCTCAGGCATTGAATAGATTTCAATTCATCAAGCCATTGCGATAATATACCTTTGTGTCACATGCTCTACCCGAAAGTAGTCAGTGTTTTCTAAGCACCAAGCTGCAACAATCTTACCAGCTGCAAAACAATCCTTGAGCGACTGCTTATGCTAGGACAACTGCAGTTGATTATATTATTGGGTTGCAATAAACATTAACTATATTACAATATTTCCATATGGTGTCATATGCTCTTTAGACTGTTTTGTTTCGTGACTTTCTTACATGGTACATTGTGAAACTTTATGAGCAAATAATCTTTAACGTTATTTTCTCTGCATTCTGTCAGGATTTCCTTATCAATTTTTCTTGTGATGGTACAAATTTGAATATGAAGATTACTCGAATTAGCCATAGGAGATGTTTAAATCCCAACTCCATGTTCTCTTGTAAACACAGAAAAACCTAGATTTGATAGAGAAATAAGACTTGCAAGTAGAAACTATATCTTGAAGCACTTCCTAAAATAGAGTTTAAAACTCATCATAAAATTCTCAAGCTTTGTTTCAAACAGTTTAGCAAGACTTATGAAAATTGTCAAATTTAGTTTTCAATAAAAGTGAATTTGTTGCTAACTTGACCATGGCCTTCCCTTCTTATGATGACAATGGCATGTTGACCGAGTTTGAACGCAAGTGCACTACACAGCAAAGAAGTGTAAATTACGTACGAAGAATGTGCAAGATCACATTCATAACGCCATTCGCAATACGCTGAGGCGCGAAAGTCCACAATTCAAGTGATAAAAATGTCCAAAGTACAATCTTGAAAGATCCAAATATTCTAGATTCAAATTACTGTCAACCAACAAAGTGTTATGGAAAACAGTCCAGCATCTCCGAAGCAAAAGAATGAATATTGTAAGGTCCTTCAAAGACCAAAACGGTGTCGTACTTACCAATGAGGGAGACATCCTCAGCAGATCGAGTATTTCTTTCAGATCGCGTAAACAAGACTGCGTTCGTAGCGTTGGCTACCAAACTCCAGCGTGCGCCTTTTAAATATGCTGTGATGGATGTTGACAACATTGCCAGCACTGGAAAAGTGTGAGGGAATCCCTGGATAAGTGTCTGGATAAGTGTGAAGATAAATGGTATCACCATATATCTGTATAAGTGTGAAGATATATAAGTGTAATATGGAAATTGGACAAGTGTGAAGGATAAGTGTGTAACGTTGAAAGGGTAAGTGTGAAAATGTATGGTAGCACCAACGTAACGCACAAATTAATATTCAAAACATGAACCTTCTCCGTGTGAAACAATTTCTGCTATCTTTTGCGCTGTTCGTTTTTTCGCCACCATCGTGCTGGCAATGTTGTCAACATCCGTCGCAGCGTTTTTAAAGGTGCACGCTACAGTTTGGTTTGGGTCTGTTGCTTTGCTCAATCAATAATTATTGGCGTCAGTTAGATTTGCAGTTCTAGTGAACGAAATTATTTGAGAAAGACGCATTATAGCCTACAGTTCTTAATTGTCGCCGTTTGTGTTGTGTTTAGGGCTGACCCTGCATCAGCCGCGAAGCCAGAAATTTTAATAAGGGGGGACAAACAAGAACCAAGTAGCAACATTTAAATATATAATGCTCCTTGTTTTTAAAGCGTCATCCATAAAATGTGTTTTTTTCTGGCACTTTTTTTCTGAATAATTCTGTTCCAATTCAAGCCGGCGAATAGGAATTCTGCTTTCATTGAATTAACAAGTTTTCAAAGTTTGTTTTTATTAAATTTCCAAGTTTCTATTTGAATGAAAGCCACCATTTCTCGTAAAACTTTCCTGCGAAAGCTTTTGGGAAAATCTTGATGCTTTCAGTGCAAGATCGGCAGTATGCTTTTTTCAGCCAACATTGCAGTTGAACAAGGAGTCATCGTGGCCGTTATTGTGATTGCGCTTTTTATAGTTACGCACTTCTGATGTACACAAATAAACATTCAATCGAAGCCCAGTAGCGACTTTGCTCTAAGACACCGACTGCCGAAGTAGGTCTACAAAACGTGTGCACATGTAGAACTAATACGTGGATCATGCCTAATTCTTGAGCGACTAGTTGACGTATGCATATGATATAATGTAAACGCTAGTGTCCTTCAACGCGTTTGAAAAATATTTGGATTTTTTGTTATCAAACGCTATGAAATGCGACTGCGGTCGCATTTTTGTACCCTACTTTCACTAAGCCTGCTTCACATAAACGATTGAGTATTTATCTATCTAGCTTTTCAGAGTTAACGATAAAATTCACAATTATTATGAAGACATTATTTTTGATTGGGGAAAGTTATGCATACCTTCTAAACAAACCCGCATATGTTTGACCCACTCAGTCTATGCCGTGTGGAAACGGTTGTGTGGTTGCGAAAACGAAGCCACAATCGATTATTACCATGGCTCTGCAATCAGTCAAACAATGGGCCTACTTGTTGCTGCAGCATAACACAACGGTTGGTTAGTTGATCTAGCCCAGTGGCTCCCAAAGTATGGATCAAAATCCAAAGAAGGGTGGAGAAGGTTCAAAATATGGGTTGCGCAGAGGCGAACAAAACCTGAGTTGTAGACTTTCAGCGTTGCCACTGCTTGTCTGTCTGTAGCGTAGTATTTAAGAAAAGAGTAGATTGCTGACATTAAAAACGAACCTAGCAACTTGCTGCCCAAAAATAATCCACGAAATCAATATTTTTTCATAACGTTATTTGAGGCTTGGGTCGCGAGGTATTCACCAAACTCAGATTTGGGTCGTACTCAAAAAAGTGTGGGAACTAAGTGGTTGAAATCTTTCGTTAAAGCCATTAGTGTTTGAAGTACAAAATCCAATCGACTGAGAAAAAATTCAACTTGGTTTCATTGTGGTCACATGCGTTTTATCGAGAAACCAGATTGCAAGCTATCAGTAAGTAATGGCAGTGGCGTATCTATGCAAAGTGGCGCCCATGGAAAAGTTTAAATGTGCGCCCTTTCCAATAATTTAAATTAAATGCGCGTCCTTTCCAATAATTTAAATATCACACATAGGCACAATTTTTATGAAAGATAAACCAAGTAGAAAATATATGTTTTGCAACGGAAAATATTTGTGTTTATTTTTGCTTTAAACTTTTCAGCAAATAAAATATATCCATAAGGACCACAACATATGTCTATATCCATTTAATTTTATTATGAAGAACATCAAAAATTCAAATGAAAGCGTTATCATAGTTTATAGGTCTACATAGTGTTTCCTGACACGACTGTATATCTTACAAAAAAAATCAAACAACATATTGTTACTGCAAACGACAATTTCTTTCAAAATGGTGCATATTTAATTTGATTTGCACAATAAATTATTTAACGCAAGCCGTGTATCACTTGCGTTCAAAACACACAAGTACATCGAAACATAACACATGCAGCCTTTCCGGGTTACATGAGACAAAAATGCTAATTAAAACAACACTTTCCGTGCCCTCATGGAAGCAAGGTTGTCTGTGACTTCATCAAAGTAAGCTTTCGTTGTTTCATCCCTTTCTATTGTCATCAAAGCTAGATCATAAAACCTGCCCTGTCTTATTGTGATACGCCACTCGAATGGCCTCAACACTTACAAAATAAAAAGCACCTTCCTACTTTCGTTAGATTTTGCTGCTGACTCTTCGCGTTGCAGCTGAATGCCGCTTTCAAAATTACTGTATGAAAGGGTGGCAGTTAATATCAGGTGAATGTTGAAACATTTTCCGACTATGTACAACCCGGATTCTGATTACTTGAATAAAAATTTTTTATTCGCCGGCAGTGCCGTAGGAGCACAACCTGCCGCCCCCGGCCCTATCAGAAAATGCCGCCCCTTGATGCCGGTAGTGATGTTATATTTATGACGTCATCGTGCTCAGTCAACCATGATATGATCTTTTGTTTTTTGAAGAAAACAAAAGATCATACCTTTTTGCAAGAACTTTCGCCAAATTTAGCGTAGCACANTGGCTTACGCAGAAAATTTTCATCGGGGGTTTTCATTCAGTGGCATATGGTGGTCACTTNTATTTGATGTGCGCTGTTTGTGANGTCACAATTTGACGTCATATTCATGTTTGCAAACCAACGGTTTTCAGTTTACAACTACAAAATCAGTCTGCGCTAATGTCTCCGTCGAATACGAGCAGTCGAGCAAAGAAGGTGTGCGGCTGGACCGGCTAGCGCACACCACGGTTTGCAAGATCGCATCGAGCTAAACTACACAAGAATTGAATAGGTGCATAAAATACGCAAAAAAACTTTCGTTTTTTTTGTTATGCAAAGAACTTCAGCAAACTTTTAGATTTCCTTTTTCCCTGCTGAGACATTATCAAATGCCTGAATGCTTGATAACAACTGCTGTTTTTGAGCTCGTGCAACAGTTCCATCATGCTAAATAAATTGGTAATGTAGCCAATGCGGCCAGCGCTTGCGCTGATCAGCCTTAGCAGACAATAGAAAGACAATTGTTTCGGATAACGTGAACTATCGCGGAACACAATCTTAAACTTCGCAGTGGACGAAAGGTCTGCAAAAAGTGGCGAGATGGTTTCTGGACGCAGACGATAACCCAGATTCCCACCAAAACCTAATTATTACTTTTGGCCCCTTTACAATGTTCCTTGAAGTTTGCATGCAAATTAATTCCGTGGCATTTGCGTTAAGTCGACAAATTAACAAGCAAAAAGTATGCGAAAAGAATTAATNTTCTTTGCGCAGGTAATACAATTTTTGTGAAATATNAAACTCAAGGAGGGGAGTTAATCACAAAACTCCNCTTGCGTACGCCCTTGCTACAACATNATGATATCAGCAGAGTATTCGAACAAGTAACAACTATAATAAACAGAAAACTTTAAGTTGGACTGTTTCCAAACAAAAAAAAGATTATAAGGCAACAACAAAGTGAAGCAAAAAATAAAGATTTTGTAGCATTTTACTCAACAATTAATATTTTTGAACAAACACAAGATTGTAGGAGAGGGGTGTCGGCATGACCGAAGTCGCCATTACTCAACTCCAAAGCCGATTAACAGCCAAAAAAATTTTTCAAAATGAATGACAGGAAACCTAAACGCAAACAAAAAAGAAGAAATCAATGAAGGGGTAATGCAAAAGTGGGTCTAGGTAGAAAATCACCAACATCTATATTGAGAAAATTGACCGGTACACTTGACCACAACAACTGTAGCGCTAATCGCGAAAAAAATTCTTTTCACGCTTTTGTCAAACGACAAGAAATGCAGTAGGTTACGCCAGTCCCAAGCTAAAAAAATTCGAAAACGTTATCGAAGTTTTTTTGCAACAAATAAAGAATGATTATTACCCAATCGAAACAACTTACAGCAAAAACAATACAACCCACACTCCAATTTTGAGTATAATAACCAAAATCTCAAAATCATATACCCATTCTTAAGTGTTTCGTAGAACCATTTCTTTCGAAGACGTTTTTACAATTTGTTTGTGCTATCATCCACTGGCGTTGTGCTATCACCAACCGGTTGCTGCATACATTCGATATTGTATTTAAAAAATGTGCCCTCCGTTGTGATTCCCCCGCTGCTGCGAAATCCTGGCGACGGGCCTGACTGTTGTAAACGTTACTGCGATTAGTTGGGTGAAATTTAGCTACTTTGACGACATAAAACTAAAAACAATTGGTACACAATGCTTTCCATTACTGGGTGCCCAGTGTTGCAACACAGCGCTTACATTTTCTCAGCAAAACCTGCGTACGCCCTAAGCTAAACAGCTTTTTAGTCACCTATTGAAACATTCTCCACTGGATCATGGATGAGCGAACGAATTAAGCAAGTAAGCAACTTCCCTTTCCTATCAATAAAGCACAGAACAATTGCTAACTACTCCAGAGCTTTCTGAATAACTACTGCAACTAGTTGCTTTATTGTTTTAAAAGCCCAGTTACAACTGTAGTGTCGCTGTCTGGACTTTGACCAACGAACGATGCTGCAGCTTGTTAGAATAGGCTCGTTTCGAGTAGATGCACGAAATAGTAGCCATTGTTACGCAATAATACTGAGAGATGGGTAGCTACAAAGCGGTGGTGAGCATACCATGGCTGTAACCA